>RHMF01001064.1_pt1 | contig 12431 bp, 7 predicted proteins | sample 5365151 | NCBI WGS metagenome assembly RHMF01 (sample SAMN10266501, study PRJNA497801) | feces metagenome | isolation source: feces | host: Bos taurus | place: China: Prairie of Fairy Mountain | collected 2017-08-14 | reverse complement strand
CCTTTCTATCTGCAACACCCTGATATCCTGAACTTTGCACGTAGGATTGAGGGAAATAAGTTTATGGAGAAAGTGATTCGGAAAGGACCATTCTGTAATAGTGATAAATACTCCTTCGTCATCGCCTACCAGCAAGTGATAGACCGTCTGCCTGAGCATCTGCGGAAGATGCTGGAACGGGGCGAGGCTACTGTTGGGGAGATTGAAGAAGATGAGTTACACTCGCCTGCCTTTATCCGTCGATCTTACCTGATGGACCTGTATCGCTTCTTCCGGTTGTACCCTAATCGACATGAGTTCAAGAATCCGTTTGATACCAGTCATTATGAATTGGGAACTTGTGAGTTCTTCAGTTTATGGCTGTTCAGTGGTTCTCCGTTGGAACCTTATAAGGATCAGATTGTGCGCCTGTTGAAACGACATAAGTTGGATAGTAGTGCCCGGATGGTTGTTAGCTCTTATAGTCAGGATCATTATTCTGTGCAGTATTATATTTGGTTGGGAGACTATGAGAAGGCCCTGGAACTGGAGCCCAACAATGAGATTGCCATGCGTGGTCGTGCCCGTGAGCTCTTTGTGGATGAATACTATGATGAAGCTTTGGCGGCTTATGAGGAATTGGTCATGCAGCATCCGGACAATAAGAAATACCTGCTGAGTAAAGCCGTTTGTCTGGTCTATCTCAAAGAGTATGAAGACGCTTTGAAAATCCTCTATCAATTGGATTACGAGCAGCCAGACAACAGGCAGGTTAGCCGTGCGTTAGCATGGGCCTTGTTGTGTAACCGTCAGACATCTCAGGCAGATAAAATATACCGGAAATTGGTGGACGAGGACAAAGTCTTTTCAGAAGACTGGCTGAACTATGGCTATAGCTGTTGGTTCTTGGGACGCATCGATGAGGCTATCCATAGTTTCAAGAAATATATTGCGACGATAGACGATAGGAAATGGTTTTATTTTGACCGTGAGCTGTTGAAAGAAAACGGTATCACCGACACGCAAGTCAAACTGATGTATTCTTCCGTTTTGTCCTAAGACGACGGTAACACCATGTCCATCCCAAGGGAACTGCAATGCCTACGATGGCGTAGAGAATCCAGAAACAATCTTCTTTAGCATGTTCGTGGATGACCATGTGGCATCCAATCTGTGCAAAGTCGAGGTTGTAGTACCATATCTTCAGCAGACTGACCAGTTTGTAGCTGATGATATGGAAAACGAAGACGGGGAGTGTGTTGTCTCCGCAGAAAATGAGAAATCTCTTGACGCATCCCTCATGACGATTCAGGTAAGTGGCGATGTTGTAAGTCATCAGGAAACCGCAGATGGCTGGTACGGGGAGACTGATGAACTGAACGAAGGAAGATCGCCAGTTCATATTGGCGGTCAGATATTTAGAGAAAAGGAATACGATGACGGCGAAGAGAATGGTGCCCCACCATGAAACCCGATAGCGCTGTTCCACTTTTCGAAACAGAAAACCAATACCGAAGAAGAAGGTACCCATGATTTCACGATACCCTCCCTGTATCAGCGTGATGATACGTAATCCTTCGGATGTCTTCCATGCAGCCACGAGCAGCATCAGCACACAGACAGCTATGGGAGTGATGCGTTCACGGTGTGGCGTCAGTCGCGACGACTTGCCCATCAGAAAATCGACGCCCTTATATATAATAAGGTATGCAATACTTGCTACCAACAATCCTCTGAAGAACCAGAAAGCGCCACAGAGAAACTGGTCGTAGCCACCCATTGCTGTCACCATGTTCCACAGATTTTGTTGCATCTGATGCCAAGAGTAGGGGTGAGTCACACCGCCACTCCAGTTGCCGTATTGTTCGTTGAGGATGCCAATGTCGAACATCCAGTTATGGATAATCAGGAAAAATACTGCCCATTTAAGGAAAGGCACGTAGAGGCCTTTGAAGCGTTTCTTAACAAAGGTGGCTTCATCATGGAGATAGTGCAGTGAGAAGAAATAGCCTGCCGTTATAAAAAACACGGGCATGTGAAACTCGTAGAGGAAAGCGCTGATTGCATCAGGTGCATCAGCATGGCCGATCACCATGAGGATAATGGCCAATGCCTTACAGATAGAGATGACAGTGTTGCGCTTCATAAGACTACAGGAAGGGAGCTAAGAGATGTGCAAACCATCCGACGAATTTCTGCCAGGGAGTGCGGAACTCGTCCCACGACTCTTTTGTCAGCAGGAAACACTTCTTCGTATCACGGGCAAACATGTCGTCCAGTTCTTTGGTGGTTGCCTTGTCGATGATGACTGCATTCTCCTCAAAGTCGCATTTCAGACTGCGGGCATCGAGATTAGTACTGCCTATGGTACAGAAACGCCCGTCGACCATCATGATCTTGGAATGATGGAATCCTGGTTTGTACATCCAGATAATGGCACCGCGCTTCATGAGTTTATGGGCCTGATAGTAGGCACAATCGGGTGTCAGAGGAATGTCACTCTTGGCCGATTGCATAATTTCAACCTTTACGCCACGTCGGATGGCACGCGTCAAGGCACGGGTGACAGTGGGTATCAGGGTGAAGTAGGGGTTGATAATCTTGATGGAGTCCTGGGCCTGATCGATGGCGCTGATATAGAATTGACGCATGATCTTTGGGGTGAGATAGGGCTCACGGTTGATGATACCCACCATTTTGCTGCCTGCAGTGGAGGTGGTATCAGGCTTCAGTCCTTCGAACTTGGTGAGGGTACCACCACGATAATATTTCATTCCGTGTACATTTTCACCCGTTGTGCGGTTCCATATCCGAAGAAAGATCTTTTGCAACTCATTGACGGCATCACCCTCTATACGACAGTGCATATCACGCCATTCGCCCACCTGTTCAGTGCCTTTGATGTAGTAGTCAGCCACATTCATGCCTCCTGTGTAGGCTATCTGTCCGTCAATGACTACTATCTTGCGGTGGTCGCGGCCGAAAATTTTAGTGATCCAAGGAAAACGGATGGGGTCGTACTCCACAATCTGAATGCTGTCATCTCGTAGGGCCTTCAGGTGATGCTTCTTCAACGGTTGGTTATTGGAGTCGTTGCCGAAGCCGTCAAACATGGCACGGATCTCCACTCCTTCTTTCCGTTTCTCGCGCAGGATATCAAAGAGAAGCGAGGCAATAGAGTCGTTTCGGAAATTGAAGTATTCCAGATGGACACTGCTCTTGGCTTGACGGATGGCCTTGAACATATCATCGAATTTCGCCTGTCCCGACATCAAAAGCGTCACGCTGTTGTTGTCGGAGAATACGATGTTCTTAGAACGTAATGTACGCACAATCAGCGAGTCGCTTGTCTGAGGACTCGCTGATTGGGTAAAGCATGTCAGTAGTGCGAAGAATATGAGTCGCAACATCTTACTTTTTATTCTTAAGTCGATATTCCAGTGGCGTCATACCGTATTTCTCCCTGAAAATATTGATGAAGTTCTCAGCTGTATTGAAACCGATATTGATGGCCAACTCACTCATGTTGATATTCGTCTTGGTCAGCAGTACACAGGCATGTTTGAGTCGGATTTCACGTACGAGTTCAGCAGGTGTCTTAGTCGTGATACTCCTGATCTTATGGAAGAACGGCACACGCCCCATACCCATTGCTGATGCCATCTCTTCAAGACTGATTTGGCCACGGCTCATATTCTGTAGTACATACTGTTCGACATTCTTCATCAGCTGACGATCCATCAGGTTGCTCATCGAATAGTTGCCGATGGTTTCATCCTCGCCATAGAACTGTTTAGCAAGAGCACCGCCACTTTGTTTGGCTGTTGTTTCCTCCGTTGGAGTCTGCTGTTCTGGTTGGTTTACAGTTTCTTCCTGGGTGGTCTCTTCTGTAGCACCGGTATTGATCTCACCATAGTCAATAGTGGCAGTGGTCATACTGGCGTTATGGCCTTCCAACATACGGGTCTCGCGTCCCTCAATGGTGTTCTGCTCCATTTCGATGGGACCTAATCCCATGAGTTTGTTAAAGCGCATGACAGCCTCCTGTACATTGAACGGTTTTGCCAGATAGTCGTCGGCAGCCAGTGTGATGTTCATGTCTGCCATCATCTCCTGTGTCAGTACACTATCTGTCATCAAGACAAACTTGATACGCTGGGTAGAAGAGTTGGACTTCAGTTGGTTGCACAGTTCGCTACCAGTCATATGTTTCATATCCTGTTTACAGATAACGAGGTCGGCCTTCATCGACTCAATGTCAGGAATAGCCAGTCGGATGTCGTCATAGATATGGAAATCATATACCTCACGTAGGTGGGCGTTCATGAAGTTATTAAACTCTCTGTTGCTGTCGATGAATACGACATTGAATTTCTGAGTCTTCTTGTCCAGTCGCAGTGGCTGAATATTTGCTGTCAGTTCAGCCGAAGCAATGGCAGGCAGTGTTACTTCACCCTGATCATTCAGTTCCAAGCGATCCTTTACTGTCGACTCGGCCTTTGCCTCAGGATTCTCCAGAATGGTCTGCATTTCAGAGATACGTGTGATGACCTGTAGCATCTGGAAGTGGAGTGAGTTCAGCTGTTCACGACCTTCCAAGTCACTCTCCTTCTCAGCCAGATTACCGATGATTGTTGTCATACGTGCCATAGGCTGGCGTAGCTCATCACTGGTATTCTTGATTTCCTCGCGCTGACGTTTCAACTCGTCTACGACAGTGCGTTTCCGAGTCAGATAATTTTTAGCTTTCTTATAGCCGTAGCGCCAGAAAATCAGAATGATGATGGCGATAATGACATAGACGGAGAGCATCCACCATGTCAGCCACCATGGACGTTCGATGTATATCTCAAGGGTGCGTTCTTGGTTACTGACTGCACCATCGACACTGACGGCCTTTACATGCAGGGTGTATTGTCCACTGCCCAGGTTGCGGAACCGCACTCCGTGCAATAGAGCATCACCATTGCGCCAATCGTGGTCAAGTCCTTCCATCCAATACATGAATTGCAGACGCTCGCCTTGATTGTAGTTACCGGCAGCAAACTTGATGGTAAAGGTGTTCTGTTTGTTCTTCAAGTATATCTTGCTACTCTCGTTGAGGGCCTGGGGGAGGATGACATTATTGTCATAATCATGTCCGACATGAATTTCCTGTTCTCCGACAAACAGTTGGGTAAGCATCACGCGTGGCAGTGTGTTCTGATCTAGCTTGGTACCTTGGCGTACCCAGTTGACACCGAACAGTCCACCGAAAATCACAGCACCGTTAGATGTTCTGATGATGGATCCTGTGTTGAACTCGTTGCTCTGCAGTCCGTCGCTGGTATCATAGTTATAGAGGCCATAGCCGATACCGCCTTCTTCTCGGTTACGTTGTACGACGATACGGCTGATACCGTTGCTGGTGGTAATCCAGATATTGCTATTATGGTCTTCCACAATACCGCAGATGGAGTTGTTACAGAGTCCTTGTTTTTCTGTGATATAGCTCAAGGAGTCTGTCCGGATGTTGAAGACGTTCAAACCTTCTCGGGTACCAATCCAGATAAGTCCTCTGGAATCTTCGTATACCTGTGTGATATAGTTGTTGGTGAATGTCTTAATATTTGTGGAATTACCGGTTAAGAGCGTTTTCTCACGAGTTGACAGATTCAGCATGACCAAACCTTCAGAAGTACCAATGAGTAGCATATTGTTTTTGCCATAGAAAAGGCAGGTGATGTTGTTTGTACTCAACATACCGTTCTCACGGGTATAGGAAGAGAAGGTGTTCATCTTGGGGTTGTAAACCTGCAGGCCACCATTGGTGGCTATCCATAGATTACCGCTATTATCCTTAGCCAGCGCATTGACATGGTCGTCAATCAATGTCCTCATACTGTCTCGGGCAGCAGAGAAAATGTGGGAGGTGCCATCCTTGATGCGGGTCAGACCATTCTGGCGTGAGCCCACCCAGATACTGCCGTCTTCGGTGGTTGCCATACAGGAAACTTTCTGACTGGCCAACTGTCCCTCATAGCCCACGACACCCTTGTCACTGGTACCATACCACATATTACCACTGGCATCTTGAGCTATTGCGGTAATGTCTCCGTTGAAAGCGGTTTCAAATTTATAGATGTTATCTCCATAGAAGGCAACACCGGATTTCTCCGTTCCCACCCACAGCAGGTCGGTATCATCCACATAGACACTCTGTACACCAATTGTTTCCTGCGACAGTTGGTCTCTTCTGCCGTCGTTGGGTTGCACGAACTCTGTTTCATGAGTGTCGGTATTCATACGGATGAGTCCCATTCGGTCTGTACCAATCCAGATATTTCTCTTAGTATCACACGCCATGCCATTCACACAGCGGTCAACGGCAATGCTGGTCAGTCCGAGGTTGTTGCCGATAGAGGTGTCCCATACATTGGTACTTTTGTTGTAAAGCATCAGGGTACCCTGGCCATATAACCAGATGTTATCTGCCTGATCGGCAAAGACTTTCAGCGAGGAACTCTTGCGCAGGTGCTGTTGGGCAATATGTTCTGTAGCCCATACAGTATGCTGCTGGTGCATGATGTCACAACAAACCATTCTACCATCTTCATAGACGATGATGGCGCCATCGCGGCATTCGCCGATTGAGCAGATAACTCCCTGTGGCACGCCGTGGCTGTCGTTGGTATATCCGAACTCGTAGAGCAGTTGCTGTTGCATATTATAGGCCACAATTCCTTTGTTGGGGATAGATGCCCACAGGTTTTTATGGCGGTCGAAGTAAACCACATTCGGCTGTCCTTCAATACCCATTCGTGCAAAGACCTGCTTCATGTCTCGCTCGAAGGTCTCCGTCTGGGGATGATAGACGCAATAGCCCGCAGATGTCTGAATCCATAGGTTGCCATCCAGGGCTTCCTGTATGCTGAGGATATAGCTGTCGGGTAGGGAAGAGCCGTCTTTTGAGTTGCTCTGGAAATAACGGAACGTATAGCCATCGTAACGGTAGAGTCCCGCAGGCGTTCCAAACCACATGTATCCGCGGGCATCCTTCATGATACAGTTAATCTGACTACTGGTCAGTCCGTCTTTAATGTCCAGTGTCTTAAACAAATAAACACCTGCTGCACCTAAAGGTAGTGCCAGCATCAGCATCAATACTATTTTCTTCAGTCCTTTCATAGCCTGTTTGTTTTCAATTATAATATACATGCATAACGGTCAACCACACCCAATAGTTTGTTATCGGCATCGGAAACCAGCACGTTGTGTATCTTGTTCTTGTTCATGATTTTCTGTATCTCTGAGATACGTGTTTGAAGCGTGACAGTCTTCGGAGTAGATGTCATAATGTCTTCAACGGTACGGTCGAAGAATTCTGCCTTCCAACGTTCCATGGCGCGACGGATGTCTCCATCGGTAATGATACCTGCAATGCGTCCATCCACGATAGCCACTCCCAATCCCAGTTTTCCTTTGCTGACCAGAATGATGGCTTCGCCTAAATGCATGTCTGGCGTTAGGATGGGCAGGTTCTCGGTAATCATTACGTCCTGCGCCGTTGTCAGTAGTCGTTTTCCCAATTCTCCACCCGGATGGAACTGGGCGAAGTCCTGTGGTTGGAAATGACGCACCTGCATCAAGGCAATAGCCAGGGCATCACCCATGACGAGTGTGGCTGTCGTACTGCTGGTGGGGGCCAGGTTCAATGGGCAGGCCTCTTTCTTTACACTGATATTCAGATGACAGGTTGAGTATTTTGCCAATAGCGACTGCGGATTCCCACTCATGGCAATGATGGGTATTTCCATGTGTAATACCATCGGGATGAAACGCAGCAACTCATCAGTCTGACCTGAATGCGAAATAGCCAGTACGACATCTCCTTTCGACATTACGCCCAAATCGCCGTGGAACACGTCTAATGGATTGACAAAGAAGGACGGAGTGCCTGTCGATGCAAAGGTCGCGGCAATCTTAGCACCGATGTGTCCGCTTTTTCCGACACCAGTCACGATGACCTTTCCGCTACAATGCATGATGAGGTCGACAGCCTTGTCGAAGTTCTCGTCAAGTTTGTCAATCAAGTCAAGCACAGCCTGTGCTTCGTCTTTGATACATTGTATGGCGTAATCTCTTGTCTTCATTCTTTTTCTTATAGCGGTATAGCGTTATTCCGTTATTCCAATTTCCTTTATTAGTTCCTCCAGTTTGTCCAGCTCCAACATGTTGGCGGCATCGCTGAGTCCTTGATCGGGATTGGGATGTACTTCAAAGAACCAGCCCGTAGCGCCAAAGGCTTTGGCGGCCAGTGCCATTTGAGGCACATAGCGGCGGTCTCCACCAGTCTTGCCATCGCCACCTCCAGGGCGCTGTACGCTATGAGTGCAGTCCATGATGACGGTAGGCACCAGCTCCAGCATGTCGGGGATGTTACGGAAGTCAACCACCAGATTATGATAGCCCATCATATTGCCGCGTTCTGTAAGCCACACTTCCTGTGCACCGGCATCACGGGCTTTCTCCACAGGATAGCGCATGTCTTGTCCGCTCAGGAACTGGGCTTTCTTGATATTGACCGTTTTACCGGTTCGTGCTGCTGCAACGAGTAGGTCGGTCTGTCGACAGAGGAAAGCAGGTATCTGTATGACATCTACCACCTCTCCTACAGGCTCGGCCTGCCATGCCTCATGGATATCGGTAAGCAGACGGAGACCGTATTTTGCTTTGATATCGCTGAGCATCTGGAGTCCTTTTTCCATACCAGGTCCTCTAAACGAGTTGATAGAGGTGCGGTTGGCCTTGTCGAATGAGGCTTTGAATATAATGTCAGTTCCCAGTTTCTGATTGATGTCCACCAGTGTCTCTGCTACTGTATCAAGCAGCTCAGTGGATTCAATGACGCAAGGTCCTGCAATAAATATTCTTTTCATAGATGCTGTTGCTATTTCCTTGCAAAGATAGACAATATTTGATAAATAATCGTATCTTTCGCGAAATATTTTACATAATTGAATGAAAATTTATTTTCATTTGATGTGAACGTCTTGTTGTGGGAACGGAATTTCTATACCGTTTTGGTTGAGCGTACTGTAAATAGTACTCAGTACATCACTGACAACATATGACTTTTTGGGAGCGATGGCCCATACAAACATTTTCAGGTTGATGCCAGAGTCTGCCAGTTCGCTGACAACAGACTTCACCGCCTTCTTCTTGTCCATCCACTGGTGCTTTTTCTTGTTAACAGCATCGTCTACGAGTTCAATGACCTGCTGCAGGTTACTTCCATACGCCACGCTATATTGGATGACAGCCAAGACATAGCCGTGGTTTCGGGTCAGATTCTTGTAGTTCTTCGTGAACAATTGGGAATTCTGGAAAGTGATAACCTCTCCGGTGAGCGCTTCGACAACGGTAGATGTGTAACTGATTTTGGTCACCTTACCCATGGTGCCGTCCACCTGAATCCAGTCCCCCACTTTGATACGCCCTGCCATGAGGGTAATTCCATAGTAGATATTTTCGATGATGTCTTTCGAAGCAAAACCGATACCAGTCGACAAACCGCCTGTTACGACCAACAACCAGGCCAGTGAGATACCCATGATGTTCATGGTAATCAGGAACCAGGCGCCCCAGATGATGACTTGTATGACATTCCTGCCCATCACTTCCTTGCTGGCGGCTGTTGACGGATCGTTGATCTCATACTGCATGCGCATCAGTTTCAGGATGGTCTTGCTGGCATACGAGAAAAAGAACCACAGGCTGACGACAATGGCCAGTGAGATGATACTTAACTTCAAATTCTCAAAGTTGATGAAGTTGGTATTGAAAATCTTCCAGCAAAGGTCACTCAGGTTGAAGACATCGGCCGCCCAATAGATGCTGACCATTACCGAAGCCACTCCGATGACGGGTAGGATGACTTGATAGAGCAGGTCGTACGCCCATGTCTGGGTGATGGGCTTCTCTGCCAGCCTGTGCCTGATGCCATACAGTTTCAGGTATTGCAGGGCGCAGGTAATGGTCAGGATGCAGGTCAGCTGCATCGTCCACCAAATCAGTATCTGAACGGCCATCAATGTGTATCCAGACCAGGAACTGCCGACGGATACGATAAAGACAACGAGCGAAATATAGGTGTAGAACATGTCCGAACGCGGAATGTTTTGGTTGTGACGTCCAATGACGCTCCATTGCCACAAGGCGCAAACGAGCAGGACGGGTGGAAATATCATGTTCACCAATTCGTTGGGAATCAGGATGATACGGAAGGTGATTACCAAGAAGCTGACCACGATAAGCGGGGTGTAGATACGGAACGTACTTTTGATTTGGTCGCCTTTGACGCGCAGTAGCAGGGAAATGAGGATGACGCCTGTCAGCCATGCGAAGTTCACCAGCAAGTTGCTGGCCATGATGATGAAGTTCTGTTTGGCCAATGCCAGGGCAACACCAAGAATGATGGCAAAGGTCACTGTCGTCGTGGCCAGGGTGATGCAGGTGCGCTTCTTCATAAATTCCTCTGTGCGTAGCCGTTTGGGCACAATATAACGAATGACCGCAAAGTTCAACATCGAGGCGATGATGAGGTAGATGATAATGGTAATCAGCAGTCCGAAGATCCATCGGCTGTCCCATTGGGAGAAGGCGTTGGGCTTGTATTTTTTGCTGACGGTCCTGCTCGTCAGCTGCCATTGCCGATTCCAATTCTTGAGGATGGTGAAGTAGTTGTCGCCACCATTTTTGAAGATGCTGGTCTGGATGTCGTTATACCGTTTCTGAGCGTAGTCGTTCAGATAAGAGAGTCGTTCTTCTGTGATATTATATATGTTAATAAAGTCTTTCAGGGTTTTACGGTTCTCGTCCAGCGAGTTGCGGATGCTGCAGGCCAGTGTCAGGCAGACGGTGCGGTCAGTCTTGGCCTTTTCGTCGAGTATCGTCGGAGACATCTTTTTCAGCGAGATAATCAGTGAGTCGTATCGCGCAATCTCGACATCAGCCTTTTCGAGGAAGGTCTTAAAAGGAATCTTTTGCTTCTGGAAGTCATGATACTGCTCTGTTGCCTCGTGGCAGGCATAGGTCAGGTCGAACACATATTCTTGTTTCTGTGAATAGAGCATGAGCGAGTTCTGGTTCGACAGCTGCATGGTGCTAATCAGTTGGCTTCTGACAGCCTCACTTTGCTTCTTATTCATTTCCAGCATTTGGTTTAGCTCACGATAGTAAGATGTCAGCTCTGAGCGTAGGATCTGAAGTGTCTGTGGGAGATCTTTCTCCTTCAGCACGGCGTGTGCCTGAAGTGTCCCTAAGAAGAGTGCTAGTAAGAGGAGTATCTTTTTCATTGTCGTCAATATTCCTATATTTTTCGTGCAAAGGTACAAAATAATTCCTAATTCCTAATTCGTAATTCCTAATTTATTTGTATCTTTGCGGCAAAAAAGAAAAAACAAGTATGATATTAGTAGCAGATAGTGGTAGTACCAAAACAGATTGGACGCTCCTTCATGACGCAAATCAGCATGCAGAAAATGCTGTAGTGGCCACTTTTAAGACGCAGGGTATTACTCCGATTCATCAGTCGCCTGCGGAAATTCGTCAAATATTAGGACAAGAGCTAATGTCTCAGCTCTCCACGTTCCCCCGTGCTCAGCTCATTAATTCAAGGGCGCTGGAGACTCCTCTGCTCTCTAATATCCGTGTATGTTTTTATGGTAGTGGCTGTACACCGGCTCATGTGCCTATGATGCAGCAAATGCTGGGGGAAGTCTTCTCTTCACAGAAGATAGAAGTGTATAGTGACCTGATGGCAGCAGCCCGTGCCCTTTGTCAGCATGAGTCAGGTATTGCATGTATCCTTGGGACGGGTGCAAACTCTTGCTTGTATGATGGCGAAAATATTATACAAAACACGCCACCTCTCGGTTATATCCTTGGAGACGAGGGTAGTGGAGCAGTATTGGGCAGGATGTTTATGAATGCGATCTTCAAGGATCCGCAGTTCTCCGCTCTTCGTGATGTATATTTGCAGGAAACTAAGTTGACGATGCCTTTAATTATAAATAAGGTATATCGCGAACCCCTTGCCAATCGTTTCCTGGCATCTACCTCTGCTTTCATCAGTCAGCATCTTGACTACAAACCGCTCCGTGAGTTAGTTGTTTCAAATTTCCGTTCTTTCTTCCAGAAGAATCTGGTACAATATCAGCATAAAGACCTTCCTGTTCATGCCGTTGGTAGCATTGCCCATTATTATCCTTCAGAGTTGCATGAGGCAGCTACTCTAGAGGGCTTTACTCTGGGTCAGATTATGCAGACCCCCATGGAAGGACTCATTCGCTATTACCAATAGAAAGAGTGGCATGTAGAGGTGACAAAATGGAACTTTTTGTTGTTTAAAAGTATTCTTTTAACATAAAAGGGGAGAAAAAATCTCCCTTTTTTTTGTGCAATAACAAATT
>RHMF01001165.1_pt1 | contig 12443 bp, 14 predicted proteins | sample 5365151 | NCBI WGS metagenome assembly RHMF01 (sample SAMN10266501, study PRJNA497801) | feces metagenome | isolation source: feces | host: Bos taurus | place: China: Prairie of Fairy Mountain | collected 2017-08-14 | reverse complement strand
CGTTGAAATGATGGGTCTTATCGGTATGGGTAACAACCCAATGGTAGGCGCAACAGTTGCATGTGCAGTTGCTGTTGAAGAAGCAAGCAAGTAAGCCAATTTCAGCGGTTTATTTCTAAACTGTCAATTTAATCATTGATAAATAAGTCAGACCCATCATTTTGGAGTTTTCCACGATGATGGGTCTAATGTTTTTTGTAAAAAACACCAAGTAGGGGTCAAGTTTTTATGAAGAAATTATCAATGATTAGTCAGGTTTCTATCACTTTTGAGGCAGGTTGCGATAGGTATATTCTTAATTGCAAACAGAGGAATCTGAGGGAAGCAACAATCAACCATTACAGACAAAGTTATACGCAATTTTACAAATACTTTGACCGTAATATGTTGTTGAGTGAAATCACAGAACAGACATACAAAGACTATGTTGTTTATCTTTGTAGCACTATCGAAAATGATGTAAGTGTCAATTCGTATCTGCGTGATTTAATTACAACAATTCACTTCTGGATGAACGAAGGATTTGTTCCGTATTTTAAAATGCAGTCAATAAAAGTTGATAAACACAATATTGAGATTTATTCAGATTCAGAACTGCGTACGTTACTCCAAAAGCCAGATATGAAAAAATGCAAATTCACAGAATATCAGTGTTGGGTACAAACAAATCTTTTGTTTTCAACAGGAGTCAGACAACGCAGTATGATTAATATTAAAGTGAAGGATGTTGATTTGTACAACAATGTTGTAAATGTCAATGTGACTAAGAACAGAAAACCGCTGATTGTTCCGATTAGTCAGACGATGGCAAATATCTTAAAGGAATATTTAACATATAGACAACACAATTCAGCGGAAGACTATTTATTTTGTAATGTTTTCGGCAAGCAATTAACCAAGAGTACAAACTATGGTCAACTGTATAACTACAATAAAAAAAGAGGTGTTGAAACAACAGGTGTCCACCGATACAGACATACTTTTGCTAAACAGTGGATTCTGAATGGTGGAAACGTTGTTACTCTCCAGAAGATATTAGGACATAGTAGTCTGGAAATAACACAGAATTATATTAACATGTTGGTGAGTGATGCGGTAACGGAAGTCAACAACATAAATCTTCTTGATAAATTCATTGAAACACGAACGTACAAAATGAATATGCGAAAAAAATAATGCCTGCATCACGCAGGCATTTTTTATTTGTATAATGTTGTAATTTTTCTTACGTATTCTCGGAACTCATCAACTTGTTCCTGTGGTTCGATAACTTGTGCTTTATTTCCAAAAGTACAAAGCCAACCATAGAATTGTTCATTGATTCCTGTTCGCATTTTCACCGTGAAATGACCGTTATCAAAGTTTTTATATGTGACTTTATCTGTTCCAATCTTTTCAACAACTGCATTCATGCAAGTGTTTACAAATTTGATTGTGATAAATTTGTTTTTGCCCTCAAACATAGCAAAGTTTGTTTTTGCATATTCGTTTGCGTTGAAGTCATAGAAGTGTTCTGCGCCCTCGCGCTTTTCTTCTTTGAGCAGGCTCACATTTTGCATTCTGTCAACACGGTATGTCCATTTCTTTTGGTTCTTTTCGTCAAAACAAAGTAAATAATAATTACCATCATTGATTAACAGGTGATAAGGACTGACAATATACTTTTCACCTTTTCTGCCGTGTCTGGTTTTTGGTTTGTCTGCGTTTTCAGGAATGTAAAAATTGTTATAGTTAAATTCAACCTTACATCTTTTGCTGATTGCATCACTTAATGTTTTAACATTATCAAACACTTGTGAATTTGTTGTTTTGTTCTTATTAACAATAGGTGAGATATGGTCTAATTTTTCAGCATCAAATTTATTGACATCTTTTAAAATGTGTTTTTTCAGATAATCAGAATTTGATTTGTTGATAAATTTTGACGCGTAAACACTTTCCAGAAGGAGTCTGATTAATTCAAAATATCCTTCTTCTCTTTGGAAATAATATCCTCTGTTTTTTGTGCTTGCGCTTCGATACTGGATACTTCTGATTTCTTTATCTTCTGCAACGTAATCAACCGCATCTTCAATGGTGTAATTGTCTCCATTCAGAATTGCATCTTCAACTTCAAGTGCGGCATTGATTGCTTTAATATCCCTTTGTATTGACTTTTCTTGTGCGGAAACTTCATAATCGTTCAGCAGTTCTGAAATTTGCGCAGAAGTCATCAGATGGTCGAAGTCTGTGTTTTTTTGGAGCAGGCGCATAACCAGATATGCTTTCATTTTCTGGTTTTCTTTTCTGCCTCGTTTTCTGGCTTTTTCTTCGTCAAGAATATCCATCTTTATTCACCTTCCTGTGTCTGTTGGTGATATTATAACATAGAAAAGATGTAGAATAAAAGCAATGTTCAGGAATTTCTTGAACAATTTGTTGCCTTATGACGAAAAATCATATATAATTATACCATACGCGTGTATATACACTAATATCGAAGGTGGAGTTCTTATGGCTAACTTATCAAAAATCAAACGTGATGAAATGATAGCATTTCTTGATGAACTTAAAAAGACACATTCAGATGATGCTTCTATCCGTGCGTTCAATATGATTGAAAACCACCTTCGTGAGAAAAAGTATGGTCTAATGTGGGAAGAACATTCCGAGGAAGTGGATGACCTGCTTACAGAGAACATTCCTATTTTGACCGCCGACCCTGAACGCAGACTGTGCAAAGATGAAAGATTACCTTGGAACTTTATTATTGAAGGCGATAACCTTCAGGCACTTTATCTTTTGGAGAAGACTCATAAATACAAGGTTGATTGTATATATATTGACCCGCCATACAATACTGGTGCAAAAGACTGGAAGTATAACAACGATTATGTTGATGGTAATGATGTATATAGACATAGCAAGTGGCTATCAATGATGCAATGCCGTTTAAAATTTGCCAAAAGAATTCTTAATCCAGATACTGGAGTTCTCATCGTAACCATTGATGAGCATGAGGTTCATCATCTTCGCACAATGCTTGAGGAGTTGTTTCCAGAATTTTATATTCAAATGATTACTGCAGTTATCAATCCTAAAGGTGTTACTCAAGGTAGATTTTCACGTGTTGAAGAATATGTTATTTATTGTTTTGCTCCCAATGCTTATGTAGAAGATAGTGATGATAATCTTCTTAATCCACCAGATAGACAAAGAAAGCCTCGTTGGAAAGGTCTTTTGCGTTCTGGAACTGATGCATTACGTGCAGACCGTGAAAGTATGTTTTATCCAGTTCTTATAGATTCCAGTAAGCAAATGGTTATTCAAGCTAAAGATTACTTACCATTACCGAAAACTCCTAATATTTCCGAAAAAATCGATGGTTATGATGTTGCTTGGCCGATAAGAAAAGACGGCTCTTTTGGTCGATGGAGTGTAGGATACGAAACATTAAACGAACTTATCAAGAAAGGCTATGTTTCCTGCGGTAAATATGATGCTAAGCGAAAAACATACGGAATTAGTTATATTAGCCAACCAAATCAGAAAAAAATAGAGGAAGGAAGCATTCGTGTAATAGGGCGAAATCCTATTACAAACGTTGTGGAAATTGAATATGCTTCTGATGATACCCGTGTTATAAAAACGGTATGGCATCGTTCGTATCATGATGCAGGAGCATATGGTTCTAATATGATTACAGATATTCTTGGTCAGTCAAGAACATTTTCCTTTCCTAAATCATTATATTCCACAAAAGATGCATTAACTGCTGTGTTGAGAAATAACAAAACAGCATTAATTGTTGATTTTTTTGCGGGAAGTGGCACAACCTTAAATGCCGTAAATCTTATGAATGCTGAAGACGGTGGGAATCGCCGATGCATCCTGGTTACAAATAACGAATGTTCTGAAAATGAAGCAAGGGATTTAGCCAACCAAGGATATTGTCCAAATGATGAAGAGTGGAAAAATCATGGTGTATGTCGTGCTGTAACTTGGCCTCGCACTAAGTACAGCATTAATGGTTTCAGAGACGATGGTTCTTCTATTGTTGGTGAATATATCACAAGCAATTTCTGTGAAGTAGAGAAATCAAGAAACTTTACGCATATTGATTTCCTTACAAACATATCAGAATTGAAACTTCCTATGATAAAGCGTTGTGTGTCGTTACTAACAGATAAAAAAATACCCCAAAATTTGATTAAAGAGGATAGTAAATATATTGTTTCAGATAACGAAAAGCATACTGCTTCAATTTTACTTGATGAATCTTTTGCGGATGAGTGGATTGAAAGTCTCGATGGTATGGAGCATATTACAGAACTCTTTATTGTAGCAGAAAAAGCAAAGAAATATAAAAATATAAAAGAACGAGCAGAAGAAGTGTTGGGGAAATATGTAGTTCAAGAGCAAGTTAAACTTCAAATGTCAGAGGGGTTCGTTTCTAATGTTAAGTTTTTTGAGTGTGATTGGACACCGAGAAAACCTGAAGATTATCTTTTGAGTAATGCGTTGTGTTTGCATATCAGAGAAATGATAGAACTTCAGAATGCTATTGAAGTGGACAATGTAAAGAACGTTCTCATTCTGAACAAAACCGATTTCAGGAATATTGTTCTGAATCCTGATATCTATGCTCAGATAGAGAATGTCTGGGTGAATCAGAATATTGTTTTCAGTGCAGAAGAATTGAAACTTCTTGAAGCGAAAGGGTTCAAGTATATTCCCAGAGAGTTCTTCGGTCAGGAGTTAAGGGAGGCGGCAGAATAATGTTTAACGCAAAATTATATAAGTTCCAGGAGAAACACGTTGACAGTCTGCTCTCCAAGTGCGCTGACCATGAAGAATTGGTTTTGTGTGCGCCCACTGGTTCAGGCAAAACAATTATGGTCAGCAAGTTTATCGATGAATACCTTGACGAAAATCCGAACACCGTTTTTCTCTGGCTCTGTCCAGGAGCAGGCGGATTGCACAAGCAGAGCGAAGAAAGTTTTGCCGAAGTGACATCAGGCATCCGTTACGGTGATGTTTATGATTTTATCACCGAACCCGATGTGAGCGGTCATGTGTTCTTCATCAACTGGGATAAAATCAACAAGAAATCCAACGTTGTTCTTCGTGAAGGGGAACACAAGGATTTGATGACCAAGGTATTGGCTTGTCACAATAGTGATATTGATATATTCATGCTCATTGATGAAGAGCATAAATACAAGGACACAGCCGCAGAATATGTCAGTAATATTCAGCCAAAGCACGTTCTGCGTATCTCGGCAACTCCTGACAGCAAAGGTGATTATGCCGAAAGAGTCAGTGATGATGAAGTAATTGCGGCAGGCCTTATCGCAACGGAAATTTCAATCAATGAAGGGGTATCTCTTGCCATCCAGGAAAACAACAGTCTGGATGATGATTTGCTCCTATTGGAACTGGCGGATAAAAAACGAAAAGAAATCCAGAAGGAATATAATAACCTTGGTCTTAATATAAGACCATTGGTGTTGATACAATTCCCAAACGGCAGTGAGGATTGGATAAAACGAGTTAAGGAAACACTTTCTGATATGGGGTATCCTGAAGGTAGTGGTCTTGTTACATCCTGGTTCAGTGGAGACCACCCAGACAATCCAGAAGAAATCAAAAAACTTGACGGCCAGTTCGCCTTCCTTCTTTTCAAGCAAGCCATTGCGACGGGATGGGACTGTCCGAGAGCAAAAATCCTGGTTAAACTTCGCGAGGGTGGAACAGAGAAGTTCAACATTCAGACTGTGGGCAGAATAAGAAGAATGCCTGAGCGCAAACATTATGACATTGAGACTATTGACCGTTGCTACCTTTATACATTGGATAGTAAATTCAATGAGGGTCTGACCAGTAGTATTAACGATAGTTTTTACACATATCAATATCGCAGAAAGGATACTGCGCCGTGTATTCTTCTCAAGAAAGAATCTCTTAATGGCAGTGACCGTTTTGCAGTAAATCCAGAAGCCGTAGTTAAAGCAGTTCGTGCGGCTATGTTAAAAGAGTGTGACCTTAACGAAGACGGTAGACTTGATAAAACGGAAATGGCGAGAAGTAAGGGCTATGTTTTCGGAACTAAGTTGACAACTACTGCGTTAGAGGGTATTGCAAGAACCACACACGATATGCTCAAACTTAACACCATATTCGGTGGCGAACATCAGATTAACACTCACGATGATGGTTTCATCATTCGTGATGCGAAGAGAAAGATTGCGAGCGCAATCGGTGTGGATGAAAATATTTCGAGCAACGCGTTGAGAATTCTATTCGGCCCGACTGACACGGTAACTCTTTTATCATCACCAGAAGAAGTTGAGTTTGAAAATGAGAACAAACTTCTTGAAGATATGTCACTTCGTGAATACAGTGCATTCCTGGTTAATAACCGTGACCGATTGATAGAAGTATTCAAGGACATCAGTGCGGAAGAAATCGGCGACATAAAAGAAACTGATATACTGACTCAGGACTGGTCTATTCCTGGATATCAGTATTATAAGCAACCTAAGAAAATTCCTGCGAACAAAATTATGGAAAAGAATGTGTTTGCCAACTATGGTGATAACATTCTTGTACATCATCAGAACCATCGTAGTGTGACTGAAATTGAGTTTGAGAGATGGTGTGAGAATTACGATGTTGTGAATCACGTTTACAAGAATGGCGACAAGGGTGACGATTTCTTCAGTATTGTTTATCGTACTGCATTCCGTAGGTATAACTTCTATCCTGACTACATTATTCAATTACAGAATGGTGATGTCTGGATTATAGAGGCAAAAGGCGGTATGTTGGCGGATGGCACATCAAACAATGTTGATAGTTATGCAGAGAAGAAATTTGAGGCACTGAAAGAATATGGCGACAGACATCCAGAAGTCAAGTGGGGATTTGTGCGTGCTATTGGTACTCAATTATATCTTTCCAATACTGTGTGGACAGACGATATGACAAATCGTAATGTATGGAAACCAATAGAAGTATTCATTTAAAAGAAAATCGTAACACCAAGTTGGTGTTACGATTTTTATTTGTCCACAAGAGAAATGTATTTATAAACCGTGTTTCTACTTAGTCCGCAGACGCGGGCGAATTCTGAAAGATTCAGACTGCCCGATTTGTATGCGGGATAGTGTCTGAAGAATATTGGTGGAATCTGGTCTGATGTTGTTTGCGGTCGCCCGATTTTTGCACCTTTTGCTTTCGCATTTGCCATCCCAGAACGCACGCGTTCTCTGATGATACGAAGTTCGAGTTCCGCAAACACTCCAGACATTTGAATGAATGCGTTTGTCATAGGGTCAATCTGACCGTTTGAACAATCAACCGTGATACTACCAACAATAACGAGTCTGAGTTTCTTCTCTTTGACTGTTTCGATAATTTCACAAAGTTGTTTTGTGCTTCTGGCAAGTCTTGATACTTCAAGTGTGTAAATTGAGTCGCCTTCCTGCGCCTGTTCCAAAAGGGATGAAAGTTCTTGTTTTATGGCACTGTCTCCGTGTTCGTATTCGAGGAATATTTCTTTTGCGCCCGCCTCTTTCAGTTCTTTAACCTGTCTCTGAATGTCTTGTTTGCTTTCGTTGGTACTGCAACGAGCATAACCATAGTTCATAATGTTGTCCTTTCTCCGCCCCACTTGTGCAGGGCGGATTTCTGATTTTTAGCAAATTGAGAATCGACGACTACTAACTTGTTTTGTGAACTCCTTGTACATATCGCCGTGAGATTTCTTGAATGCGGTTGTATCGAATCTGTTTGAAAGAACTGATGTCCAACGGATGATGTATGCGCCCGCCTCAAGTTCTTCTGTATTCTGTTCGAGCATTTCCGCCTTGAGCATGTCTCTGATTGCTTCGGCTTCTGCCTTTGCATCCTCAATGATTGTTTCCCATTCTGTGAGTGCTTCGATTTTTTTGATGATTTCGTTGTTTGACATAGTTGTTGTCTCCTTTGTTGTTTTATTTGATGTCTTAATTATACACTAAGTTAAGTGTATAGTCAATCGGCAATATGCACAAAGTTTAGTGCATATACTTGTTTATTTTATACACTTGACTTTGTGTATATTGTTTGTTATAATAAGGATAACGGAAAAGGAGGCTTTTTTGATATGCCAATAGTATACGATAAGTTATTCAAACTTTTGAAGGATAATGGTTACACAACATACAAAATCCGTCAGGATAAGTTGATAGGGCAGGGAACATTAACTGCGTTAAAGAACGGAACAGGCGGATTAGACCACAAGACACTTGCGCGCCTTTGCGAAAAGTTTGATTGTCAACCAGGCGAACTCATGGAGTATGTGAAAGACTCTGACGTTCAGGAAAAGGGGTAATTTGTTTCTTGAACAAATTACGGTCATTTTTGCGGTCAATGTACATGTTTTTTATCGAGCCAGAAGTGTTCACGTAAACAGTTGGTTTCTTGAACAGGTAGACGGGGGCAGTATTTCGGGAAGAACTGAATCAGTTACCGCCTTTGTGAAAGTGCGTGGCGCACTCTCCGTCTGAATGTGATTTTTGTTTCGGATTACGGTTTGTTGCGACCGCAAATGAAAGAATGATTATTTGACCGTCAGACGAACAAAAAGGGATATAAACGAAAAAAACGGCAAACCTTGAGATTTTCTCTCTTGGTTTGCCGTTAGTGTTATTTGAAGTCCTTGAATATTTCGTCGAGTGCCTTATCGAGTGCGGTTTTCATCCCTTTTTGCAAAATTGCAAGGATTTCCGCCTCGACTACACTCTTCTTTTTCTTCTTTTTATTTTTGTTTCGGTCTTTGGGATTCGACATTATTCTTTCACCTTACTTTCAATGGTGAATTGTACTTCTTCGTCTTCCTCAGACTCATTCAAGTATTTCAGAAAATTATTTTTCTATTCTATGTAATTTTCTGTTGCGGATTTGCCGTTTAATTGATAATAAAACAAATCAGGCACTTTTCCTTGTTTTCTATAAATTTCTAAAAGTTCTTTATTCATTCGTATTCTCCTTTTTTAAAATTTAAAATTTCCATTTTCGTCAGTGAAATTTTCACTTCCTCTTGGATTGTTTATAATATTCTGTTTTTTAATATTATTGTTTATTTTGTCGACTGTATTATTATGCGTATATTCAATATTCCCTGTTGGGGTACAATCAAAATTTGAGGGGGTATTTTCAATGTCAGAGGAAGGGGTATTTTCAATATTCCCCTCCGCACTTTTGTAAATTGCATCATAATCCACAATGATTTCACCCTATTGACCATTTGTACTTGGCTTATGGATTATCCAACCTTTTTCAACCAATGATTTCCTTGCATTTTTATAGGTAGTTTCAGACATTCCGCAACGATTCAGAACAGTTGCCTCTGCAACCGCAAAATTTCCGTTATCCGAATTCCCTGTCAGAAATAACATAAGTTTTAACTATGCACCTTGTTTTCCTGTCAAACCATTAAAAAGTATTGTTTCAAGTTCGTGCGTTCTTATTGCAAATCCCCATTTTTTATCTCGATTTTTTTCGCCTTTAGACAGTAGTATTGGTGCCTGATTGGTTAAGCCCATTCTCGTAAATCCTCCACTATTCACATACAAACCTTATATATTGACTTATGTTCATATAATGCTTTTTTGCCTACTCTTGGATTTCCACTTTCTCTTTTTCAGTTAGGCGAATGTCAATCTTTTTTGTTTTTTTAGTAGTCATTTTCTTCTCCTTTCTATATGTTTTTTTATAAAAATGAATTATCAGACTTTGTCCTACCTTCTATATATATTATATAAAAATTTTTTATTAAAATCAAAAAAGGGCGGTCGACCGCAAACAAAAAACACCACTGAACTCATTGAATTTCAGTGGTGGTCTTGATTTATTATATTGCATAATGTTTGTTCCTTTAAACTTACAGTGGTAATGATTGTTTTATTCTGTAAGTAATTTTGGTTCTATTGGGAAAATGAGTTTTCCATTTTCGACATTGGCAATGCCGTTCATCAATTCTTCAATCTTACTTCTGGCTGGTTCTGCGTGATTCTTAAAGTACATATTGTTGAACTCTGGATATTTCTTGATAAACCATTCGCGAACTTCTTTATAACCACAGTTATGTGCGAGTGCCTTCCAACGTTCCTCAATATATTCAGAAAATGCCTTTTGTCTCTCTGTCATATCGAGTTCGTGGCAATAAATATATGCCTCAATGAACTTATATGTTAATCCTTTGTAATTTTCACGGTCATAAGTTTTTTGCACTTTGACTTCGACCGTGAAGTTAGGATTTTTAGAAACGACTCTTTCGTACTCAGTGTACTCAGGCGATGAGGTGTTTGTCATTTTGTTTGCGAATGTTTTGTTGATGATGATTTTGCGGTTGATGATGTCCACTTTGATTCCGTTCATTTTATTGACTCCTTTCTATTATGCAACCTGTTCTAAAACAACGGTTGATGTGTTTTCTTCTGATTCTTTAGACTTTTTAGAGTTCTCATACTTTATACGGTCTTCCTTAGTCATGAACTGAGGATATTTTTCCAAGAAGACTTTGCGAATGTAGAAGAATGAGATTTCTTTGATTTCTTCATTTTCATCAACGAATGTTTCTCCGATTGAGTCAAAGAGATTATTGAATTTCTCAAGATATTCTTCGTCGTTAGATTTAACAAATTTGAGCATAAATTCTTTTGTGAGCCTTTTATAATTCTGTTTGCTTGCAGGCTTCTTAACAACAATATTTGCGTTAGGGAGCATATGCTTTACTCTAAACAACTCTTCGAACTCTGGTGTTCCAACCTTCATTGCCTTTGTGTACTCTGATTTTGTTACTACGATTTCGTTCTTTGCAAAATTAACTGTCATGATTTTTTCTCCTTCTGCGTACTATGCTCGCCAGCAAAACTTTTATTTTCTTCTGCGTTTATAGTCGCCACTAAATTTTACTAATTTGTTTTGGTGTGGTCTTTCCCTTACCTTGTGTCTTTATTATATCAGTTATGCAATTCTCTGATAGTGCATTAATGTCTTTTCAGAAAGTTCCTTTGTCATAACGAATCTTGCACCGAACTCATTGACCGCCTGTATACCCATTTCCGCAAATCTGTTGTCGAACTCTTCGTTTGTAAGAACAACGACCATTGCATCAGGATAAGTTTTTTTGAATTTTCTGAATAGTGTACTCGCGTGTGTTACTTTTGGTTTTCTGATGTCACGAGCCGAAGACTCTGGCATATAAATTGTGTTTGTGTGAATTTCTGTTACGATAATTGGTTTTACTTGCATTTGGTTCAATTCCTTTCTTTTTTCTTGGTGAGGTTTTCCCTTACCTTGTGTCTTTATTATACTGTTTTTTGATTTTTCTAGTGGTGTACTTTTAGCCTTCCAGAAGTTCTTGCTTTTTGCAGTTCTTTCTCGATTGTCCGTGATTACATCCGTACCCTCAAAAATAAACTTGGTAGTGTATATCCCTTTATTCGAGTTGTCTGCCGTGTGGTGTTGTGTTTCCCTCACCTCACAATGTTATTATATAATATTTGCAATTTTCTCGGAGTGTATAATTGGGTGTGCAGACATAATGCAAAAATAAAAAGACCTTGCCGTTTGTGTAAGCGCGAAGGTCTTAAAACTTGACTATCATTTGATTCGTTCTTGTTCTTTTTTTGATGGGGATTTGGTTCTTTGTTGACTTTTGGATGGTATGATTTTATAATAGAGTTGCAAAAAACATGATGGACGCGTCATTAATAGTAAATGATGGGTCTACCTTATTTTTATTAAGGGATTAAATATCTTACAGTTCCTGCTTCCGCGAGCCTCTGCACCGCAGAGGCGAGTTAACAATCGCAGATTGTACGTTGAAATGAATGATGGGTCTTATCGGTATGGGTAACAACCCAATGGTAGGCGCAACAGTTGCATGTGCAGTTGCTGTTGAAGAAGCAAGCAAATAATTGTACAAAACAAAATAAAATGAAAGACAGAGTGTAAAAGCTCTGTCTTTTTTTGTTATGCCAAACAAATTATATTTTGTCGGAATGGTTATATGACAAATTTGTAAAAAATGTTCGTTATGGGTGGACTTTTGTTGCTTAAGGTGGTATAATACAATAGATTATGTGTGATATTATGCCCATTTTTCAGGAGGCTACGATAAAATGAAGATATTAAGAGTGCTTATTGTGTTGGCATTTGCTGTTACATCAGTATTGTTTGGCGTGTTTTATGTCAGAGAAAAAATGACAACTGATAATACGATTCCGGTTATAACTATAGAAAATGAATTGATTGAAGTAAGTTTTGAGGCTACTGATGAAGAATTACTTCAAGGTGTTACTGCGTATGACGAAAAGGACAAGGATTTAACTGACAAGGTTATAGTTGAATCTGTGTCAAAATTCCTTGATGACGGTATGTGCAAGGTTGTTTATGCTGTTTGTGACAGTGAT
>RHMF01001063.1_pt1 | contig 12444 bp, 10 predicted proteins | sample 5365151 | NCBI WGS metagenome assembly RHMF01 (sample SAMN10266501, study PRJNA497801) | feces metagenome | isolation source: feces | host: Bos taurus | place: China: Prairie of Fairy Mountain | collected 2017-08-14 | reverse complement strand
TGGAGATGGAAAAGGTTCCCGCTGCAGGATATGAAATTGTAGGACTGCCTGTCGCCGGACTGCAGAGAAAGCTTACACTCTCTAACCTTGCCCTGCCGTTCAAGGTCATCAGAAGTGTCAGAATGGCCAAGAAAGTCATAAAGGAATTCAAGCCCGACATTGCAATCGGAGTCGGAGGATACGCAAGCGCTCCCCTCTTATGGGCTGCAACAAGACTCGGCATACCTACCCTGATCCAGGAGCAGAACGGATTTGCCGGCCTGACAAACAAGATTCTTGGCAAGAAGGCCGACTGCATATGTGTAGCATACGAAGGGATGGAAAGATTCTTCCCTGCAGACAAGATCGTCTTTACAGGCAATCCTATCCGCAAGGAAATCGTTCCGGCCACAGCCGAAATGAAGGAAGAAGCATTCCGATTCTATGAGCTGGATCCTGAGAAGAAGCACCTTTTCATCGTGGGCGGCAGCCTTGGAAGCGGTACTTTGAACAATGCCATGAAGAAATGGATAACAGACGGCTGTCCGGGAGGAGAAGACATGGAGGTAATATGGCAATGCGGCAAATACTACAAGCCTTCAATAGATGCCTTCATGAAGGAAGCAGCAGAAAAAGGATTCGGAGGCAATACCCTGGGAAGCATAACCCACTCCGACTTCATCAAGAGAATGGATCTGGCATATGCTGCTGCCGATGTAGTCATATCCCGCTCCGGAGCAAGTTCGATATCAGAGCTCTGCGCAGCACATAAAGCCGCGATATTCGTACCATCACCGAATGTGACAGAGGATCACCAGACCCATAACGCGATGGCTCTTGTCAACAAGAAGGCCGGAATGATAGTAAAGGACAGCGAAGCTGCCGAGAAACTGATGGACACAGCATGCAGGCTGATAAATGATCCTGAGAAGATCTCAGATATTGAAAAGAACGTAGCGGCACTGGCAAAGACAGATGCAGCAATGACAATTGCAGAACAAGTTTACAGAATAATATGAATCACATCTATTTCATAGGTATCGGCGGAATAGGCATGAGTGCCATCGCCAGATACTACAATTTCAAGGGGCTGAAGGTGTCCGGATACGACAAGACACCTTCAGAACTTACCCATGCTCTCGAATCTGAAGGAATAGAGGTGCATTACGAAGATAATACAGACTATATTCCCAAGGACATCGAGAACACATTGGTAGTCTATACTCCGGCCATTCCGAAGGACATGGAAGAGCTCGTATATGTACAGGAGCATGGCTACAGGGTCATAAAGCGCTCAAGAATGCTCGGAGAGATCGCTGAAGGACAGAGATGTCTTGCTGTAGCCGGTACTCATGGAAAGACCACAACGAGTACACTTCTGGCCCACATTTTCCAAGACAGCAAAGAAGGCTGTTCGGCATTTCTCGGAGGAATATCGAAGAACTACGACACAAATCTTCTGGTAAGCATAAACGAGACCATCGTTGCTGAAGCAGATGAATTCGACCGTTCATTCCTGCAGCTTTTCCCTGAGATTGCAGTGATAACCTCAATGGATGCCGACCATCTTGACATCTACTCCGACATCCGGAACATGCATGATGCATTCAAGGCATTCGCGTCACAGGTCAGCGGAACAGTAATAGCCAAGCTGGGGCTTCCTGTAAGTCAGGAGGACACTGAAGCAAAGCTGCTGAGATATTCCTATGACGATCCATCGGCTGATTTCCACGCAAGCGGCATCACAGCAGACCAATGCGGATACTTTACTTTCGACCTCAACTATCCGGGAGGTGTGATCGAAGGCTGCAAGGTAGGCATCCCAGGATGGATAAATGTGGAAAACGCTGTCGCAGCTTCTGCAATCGCACTAACCTATGGACTCAAACCGGAAAAGGTAAAGCATGCACTAGGGACATTCCAAGGCGTAAAGAGACGTTTTGACATCCATGTAAATACACCTGAATGCTCATACATCGATGACTACGCCCACCATCCGAAAGAAATTGCAGCGGCTGTAAGTTCGATGAGGGACATATTCCCAGGCAGAAAGCTCACAGCGATATTCCAGCCTCATCTCTACACAAGGACCAGAGACTTTGCAGACGAATTCGCTGAAGCACTGAGCAATGTTGACAAACTGATCATGCTCGACATATATCCGGCCCGTGAGGAGCCTATTCCAGGCGTCACATCGGAAATCATCTTCGACAAGGTGACAGCACCGGAAAAAGTGATAATGCTAAAGGAAGAACTGATGGATTACCTTAAGGATGAGCCGATTGACACCCTCATCACTTTTGGAGCCGGAAACATCGACAGATTCATAGGACCGATAACTGAAATGCTATGTCAAAGACTGTAAGATACATAATCAATGGAGCATCAGCCTTGCTGCTTGCCGCATTCCTGATATTGGCATACATGTGCGGCGTGTCTTTCCGTGCCCCGTTGAAATGTACAGGTCTTGATGTAGTGATAGCCGACAGCACGGTCAACAGCTTCGTATCTAAAGCTGATGTAAAGCAATATCTCGACAAAGGTTACGGTAAATACATCGGTATGCCTCTGGACAGCATCGATCTGGTCAAGATTGAAAAGATCATAGATGGACGAAGCGCTGTACTTAAAAGCCAGGCATATATTACCGGGGACGGACGTCTGAACATATCCATTACCCAAAGGACTCCTCTGGTCAGATTCCAGAAGGCAGACGGAGGCTTCTATGCCGATGCAGAAGGCTTTCTGTTTCCGCTTCAGAGCAGCTATTCGTCACGCGTACAGGTAATCGACGGAGAGATACCTCTGAATGCCAACAGCGGATATAAGGGAGAAGTAGCGAATGAAAAAGAGAGAATCTGGCTTGAAAAAGTTCTGAAGCTCGTCAACTACATGGAAAACAGCCGCACATGGAAAGACAGGATAGTGCAGATAACTGTAAGCAATGGCGGTGAGCTCATAATGGTACCTCGTAAAGGAAAAGAAAGGTTCCATTTCGGACAGCCGGACAATATAGAGGAAAAGTTCAGGAAGATGGAGCTGTACTACACGAGCATATTGCCGAACAAAGGAGAGAAGGATTATAGCATGATAAGTCTGGAATATGACGGCCAGATCGTATGCAGATAATGTGGAAAAAAGAAAAGAACAGATAAGATGGAAGAGAAGAACATAGTAGCCATTGACCTCGGCTCCTCAAAGATAGCTCTCACGGTCGCTAAGGTCAATGGAAAAGATGTGCAGATTGTTTATTATAAGGAGATACAGTCTGCGGGCATCAAATATAGCAGCGTATATAATATAATGCATGTCACGGAGCCGCTTTCAAGAATCATAAAGGATGCGGAAGATGCTCTTGACATCAAGATCACACAGGCTGTGGTAGGCATGCCAAAATATCTGGTACGCCAGGAAAGCAACAGCGGCATCATCAAGGACAGAGGAGAAGACACAGACATTACTGCTGAGGACATTGCCGAGCTGAAAAGTTATGCGGAAGATTCATATCCGCTTGACGACCCTTCAAAAGAGGCTATTTTCGGAGCTGTCGCTCAGTCCTTCTCAGACGGAGAGAACTTCCAGATCATCGAGAATGACATCATCGGCATGGCCAGCGACATTCTTGAAGGACATTTCAAGATATTCATAGGAAAGAAGAGCGACCTCAACAAGATTGACAAGGTCATGAAGAAGACAGCCATTTCTGCTCGTAAGAACTTCTTCACTGCTGAGACGACTGCAAAGGCTGTTCTTACGGAAGCGGAAATGGAAAACGGCGTTGCCCTTATAGATTTCGGAGGAGGAAGTACTTCAGTAACCATATACCACGGAAGCATAATGCGTCATTACGCTTCAATACCTTTCGGCGGAAAGAACATCACAAATGACATAAAGAGCGAGTGTCAGATTTCAGAAAGACTTGCAGAAAACATCAAGCTTGCTTATGGTGCATGCATGCCGGAGAAGCTTCTGAGCCTGAGTGAAAAGGTACTCCATATCAGGAGCAACAATGCCGAACCGGACAAGCAGGTGCCAGTGAAATACCTCTCTGAAATCATCACGGCGAGAATCGAGGAAATAATGATGGCCATCCTCTACGAGATCAATGAAAGCGGTTTTGCCGATATGCTCAGAAGCGGTCTTGTCATAACAGGAGGCTGCGCACAGACAGCAAATCTCGGCAGTTTCATAAACGAGCTTTCAGGCTATCGCGTAAGGACAGGATACCCTCATGCCCAGTTCCCATCGATCTGCTGCGACGGCATCAAGGACACATCGGCGGCTACTTCAATAGGCCTTATCATGGCCGCTAAAGAAGAGCAGTGCATCGTCAACTGTACGATCCCTCATTCAGAAATTCCTGGTGAAACAATAACCATGAGCGACGAAGAGGAGCAGCCTACAGCCGAGAGCATCTGGACAATGCCTGACAAACCGGCTGAAGAGAGCACTGAAAGCCATGTACCCGGCAACGGACAACTGTTCGATGATGAGGAAATAGAGAAGGTGATTCCTGAAAAGAAGCCTAAGAAAAACATATTCAATGTTCTTTGGACAAAGGCGAAGAAAGTCACCGAAGAGGCCAAGGAGAAGACCGGCAGCTGGCTGGATGACATAAGCGAAGAAGAAGTCTGATAACCGACAACCAGAAAGACAATGACAGAATTTTTTGACACAAACGATATCGTTCCTACCGATTGGATTCCTGAGAATTCGATCATTAAGGTAATAGGAGTAGGAGGAGGAGGCTGCAACGCAGTCAATTACATGTACCATCAGCACATAGAAGGCTGCACATTCATAGTTTGCAACACAGATGCGCAAGCCCTGAATGCATGTGACGTCCCTGTCAAGATACAGCTTGGCGAAGGACTCGGAGCAGGCTGTAACCCGACAGAGGGAAGAAATGCAGCACTGAACTCTCAGGAAGAGATTGCGGAAAAGGTCATCAACAGCAAGACTGAAATGCTCTTCATCACAGCCGGTATGGGAGGAGGAACAGGAACAGGAGCCGCTCCTGTCATTGCAGCGATGGCAAAGAAGAAGGGTATCCTGACAGTCGGAGTCGTTACAATCCCTTTCAAGAGCGAAGGTAACGAATCGATGTCAAAGGCGATAGACGGCATCAATGAGCTTGAAAAGAACGTTGACAGCCTCATCATAATAAACAACGAAAAGATCTACAAGGAATACGGAGACCTTCTGATACAGGATGCTTTTCCGAAAGCTGACGAGGTACTTGCTACCGCTGTGAAGGGAATCACCGACATCATCAAGAAAGGCGGCTTCATAAATGTGGACTTCAAGGATGTCAAGGCCATGATGACCAACAGCGGCATGGCATTGATGGGCTGCGGTACAGGATCAGGAAAGAACAGGATACAGAATGCAGTAAAGCAGGCCATGGATTCTCCGCTCCTCAACGATTTCGACATCAAGACAGCAAAGAACGTGTTGATCAACATTACCGTCGGAGACAATGAAGAGGGGCTTCAGATGAGCCAGCTTGAAGAAATAGACAAGCTCATAAAGGAATATACAGGAAATGCGAACAACTTCAAGAGAGGTATTGTCCTGGACCACGACCCTGATTTCGGAGACAAGGTCAGCATCACTGTGATCGCTACCGGATTCAAGATGGCACGGATCATCGAAATAACCGAAGGCAACATGGGAAACATCATCACCATTGACAGCAACTTCGTCTATAAGAAGAACGAAGGAGTCAATGAAGAAGGTATCGAACTGCCGGAAGTGAGAAGCCAGAAGATCGGATACAACAATACCGCCATAAGAAAAAGGATAGCATTTGAAGAAGGCAGGAAACCGGCATTGCTTGTAAGCGAAGGAGAAGACAAGAGCGAGCTTGAAAACACTCCTGCCATCAAGAGGATTGCCGGAAGGAACAAGGAATAGGTTTTTTTATTATTTTTGCGCCCGAATAAAAAGAAACGATATGGAACGCAAGACAAGGGTTAGATTCGCCCCATCTCCAACAGGTCCGCTCCACATGGGTGGCGTAAGGACTGCACTTTACAATTATCTCTTCGCAAAGCAGCGCGGAGGTGACTTCATAATAAGGATTGAAGATACTGACTCCCAGAGATTTGTACCGGGAGCTGAGAAATATATCATCGAAGCCCTCAACTGGTGCGGCATCGTACCTGATGAAGGAGTTGATACGGAAGGCAACGTAGTCGAGACCGCATCAGAGCGTCATCCTCATGCTCCGTACAGACAGAGCCAGAGAAAGCCGATCTATCGCAAATATGCAGAGGAACTCGTAGCAAACGGATTTGCATATTATGCATTCGATACAGCTGAAGAGCTCGGAGCAAAACGTGCAGAGATGGAATCTGCTGGACAGACATTCATATACAACCAGACCACACGTATGGGACTGCGCAACTCGCTTTCTATGCCTGAGGCGGAATGGAAGGGACTTCTGGAGACCCGTACTGACTGGACAATCCGCTTCAAGATGCCTGAGAACAGGGTCGTGAAGATGGATGACCTTATCCGTGGACATGTAGAGGTCAACACAGATACTCTCGACGACAAGGTGCTTTGGAAAAGGGCAGATGAGCTTCCTACATATCACCTTGCGAACATCGTAGATGACCATCTGATGGAGATCACAGAAGTGATCCGTGGAGAAGAATGGCTGCCGTCGCTCCCGCTTCATTATCTGCTGTATGAGGCTTTCGGATGGACTGAAACCCAGCCGCGTTTCGCGCACCTCTCGCTCCTTCTCAAGCCGGACGGCAAGGGCAAGCTCAGTAAACGTGACGGCGACCGCCTCGGTTTCCCTGTATTCCCGCTTCAGTGGATCAACGCAGAAGGAGAAGTATCAAGAGGCTATCGCGAAGACGGATATTTTCCAGAGGCATTCGTCAATCTTCTTGCAATGCTCGGCTGGAATCCAGGAAACGATCAGGAGCTGTTCTCATTGGAAGAACTCGTAGCAGCCTTCTCACTTGAAAGAGTAGTAAAGTCTGGAGCTCGTTTCAATGCAGACAAGGCAAAATGGTACAATAAAGAATACCTTAGAATGAAGTCTGCAGATGAGCTCACATCGCTTTATATTCCTGTATTGGAGTCAAAAGGACTTCAGATCGTGGATTGCCCTGCATGCGCACTTACAGCAGGTTCAGAAATGACTGTAGCAGGAGCAGACTTCGAAAACAGGATATTCTCACGCCAGTACGTGGAAAGAGTTGTTGCACTTATTCAGGAAAGAGCGACATTCGTTGCTGATTTCTGGGATATCGCATCATATCTTTTCATCGCTCCGACTTCATTTGTAGAGAAAGATGCAGCTAAATTCTGGAAAGAGGAGAACTACACACTAGCTCTTCAGGTAGCTGATTTCATCAAAGGATTTGACGGAGAATTCACAAAAGAATCCATTGAAGGACCGCTTGAGGAGTATATCCGTGGAAACGAATGGCCTATGGGCAAGGTGATGAACTGTCTCAGACTTGCTCTCGTGGGAGCATCCAGCGGACTCGGCATTGCCGACATCGTTACCCTCATCGGAAAGAAAGAGTTCTCAAAACGTATTGAATTCATCAAGCAGACTCTCTGCTAGAGTCATAATGTTATCTGACGCCACCTCCGGTCGCATCGCCATTTCAAGCGGCATGTCCGGAGGTGTTGTCTGTATAATGCGGTCAAACATCGGAGATTCCGAAATGACTGCCTGGCCGCATATCGCAAAGACCTTGACTCCCATTCTTCGTGCTCTGGAGGCGACTGCATAAGGCAATTTACCCATATTTGTCTGTGCATCAAGTCTTCCCTCGCCTGTGATGACCAGATCCGCACCTTTGATTAGTTCATCAAATCCTACCGCATCAAGAATAAGGTCAGCTCCTCTGCGAAGACTCCCGTTCAGGAAAGCGACAAATGCACCTCCCATGCCTCCGGCAGCACCAGCTCCCGGCATATCATTGATCATGACACCATATTTCCTGCCGATCAGCTCAGCAAAATGCTTCATTCCTGCATCGAGTGCCTCAATCATTTCAGGCGTTGCGCCTTTTTGTGGGCCATAGACATAAGCGGCACCATACAGGCCGCAGAAAGGAGAATCCACATCACAAGCTATTATGAATTCGGATTCAAGGAGATACTTTTCTACAGACGAATCGTCTATTGAACAGACTTTTGCAAGAGACTCCCCTTTCCCATCAAGGACATTTCCTTCTGAATCCAGGAAACGGTATCCGAGCGCAGAAAGCATACCCATACCGGCATCATTCGTAGCACTTCCCCCGATACCTGCCAGAAATTTACGGCAACCCCGATGCAATGCATCTGCGATGATTTCACCCGTACCATACGTTGAAGTCAGCATCGGATTTCTTTCTTCTTCCTTAAGCAGCGGCAGTCCGCTTGCGGAAGACATTTCCAGAACAGCCGTCCTCCCATCTTCCGATATTACATATGAAGCCGTGATAAGACGACCGAGCGGATCATGGACATCAACATATATCTTGCGGCCTCCCAAAATCTTCAAGAGGGCATCAACTGTCCCTTCACCTCCGTCGGCGACACAGACTTCCACTACTTCACATTCCGGGAACGCCGAAAGTATTCCTTTCCGGGCACTTTCAGCCACCTGAAAGGAAGACAACGATCCTTTGAAAGAATCAGATGCTATGACACACCTATTCACGGCTTTTATAGTTCTTTCCATGTATAGTACAAAAATAATTTATTTTTATGATGATATTACTTTTTTTATCATTCCGCTTGGATTAAATTTGCAGCCGATAAATAAAACTGCCTTATGAAAATCGGAATCTGCAACGACCACGCAGGAGTGGAATACAAGCAGCAACTTGCTGAATATCTGACAAGCAAAGGACACGAAATCGTGAATTTCGGCACAGACACAACTGCAAGCATGGATTATCCGGATGTCGCCCATCCGCTTGCATCTGCAGTCGAAAATGGAGAAGTCGATCTCGGAATCGCTTTCTGCGGTACAGGAAACGGAATGGCAATGGCCTTGAACAAACATCAGGGCATCAGAGCCGGACTTTGCTGGAGCGTCGAGATCGGAAAGCTGATCAAGCAGCATAACAATGCCAATGTTCTCGTCATGCCGGCACGCTTCATTCCATTCACAACTGTCATCGAGATCACTGACGCCTGGCTGAACGAAGAGTTTGAAGGCGGACGTCATCAGGGACGCATAGACAAGATTCCTCTTAAATAAATTGAATTGGAAGCATTGATACTCACACCGGAATCAGCCCCTCTTTCAAGAGATATAGCAGACTATCCGGAAGGGATAATTATCCCGATAGACAAACCGTACAGATGGACATCGGCGGACGTGATCAGAAAGGTCAAGTTCGCCGCTATCCGTCATTTCGGAAAGAAGAATCTCAAAGTAGGACATGCCGGCACCCTCGACCCGCTTGCTACAGGAGTGCTGCTGGTCTGCATAGGCAAAGCGACGAAACTTGCCGAAAGCCTTCAGTCACATCATAAGGAATACATAGCCGGAATCACATTCGGCGCAACCACACCTTCATATGACCTTGAAAAGGAGATTGACAGATTCTTCCCTCATGAACATATAACAGCCGGGGCGGTCGCTGACGCACTCCCTTCATTCATCGGTGAACAGGACCAGATCGCTCCCTTGTTCTCAGCCAAATCAGTCGATGGAGTACGAGCATATGAGCTAGCCAGGAAACTTCACAAGGAAGGCAAGACTCTGGATGAAGCAGCTGAGGAACTGATAAGGGTTTCCAGAATCAATATCACAGAACTGGAGCTGTTGAAATTTGAGCCTGGAGTCCGAGGGAACAACGGATTGAAAAACTGCTCCTCAGACTCAACAACAATTTCAGCAATGAACGTGTCTGAAGAGATTATATCTAAAGCTTCCAGCAGGATAAATGTGACCGACAACTCGGCACTGGGACTTCCTAGGGCTGAGATAAGGATAGCCTGCAGCAAAGGTACATATGTACGTGCTTTCGCACGCGACCTTGGAGAGGCATTAGGCTCAGGAGCCCATCTCGACAGCCTTCAGCGAAGCGGCAGCGGAATCTTCCGTGTTGAGAATTCCCTTAGCGTCGAGCAGACAATCTCCCTTCTGTCATCGGACAAAGCTTGACACCCGCCGTTTCCACTAAAACTCTGACAATCAAGTTATTAAGAGACACGACAAGATGAACGGAACAATAGGAACATATTCATACAGGAATATATGGAAGGTAGCATATCCTATCCTTATAAGCCTGGTGATGGAGCAGATGATCGGACTCACCGACACGGCCTTCCTAGGAAGAGTCGGAGAAGTTGAGCTAGGAGCATCTGCTATAGCCATCGTATATTATATGGTCCTGTTCATGATAGGCTTCGGATTCAGTCTCGGAGCACAGATCATCATCGGACGACGCAATGGTGAAGGCAAATACAAAGAAACCGGAAAGGTATTCTGGAACGGATTGTATTTCGTACTTGGTCTTTCCGGAGCGATCATCCTGCTGTCCGAACTGCTTTCGCCATGGGTAATGAAGCTGATGGTCTCCTCAACCGCAATATATGAGGCAGCTTTGAGTTATGTGAGATGGCGTCTGCCAGGTATGGTCTTCGCATTCATCACAGCCATGTTCCGTGCATTCTACATCGGAACGACTCAGACAAAGACACTTACCCTCAACTCCGTAGTGATGGTACTGTCGAATGTCATATTCAACTATATACTGATTTTCGGCAAGTTCGGCTGTCCAGCACTCGGCATTACCGGTGCGGCCATAGGTTCAAGTCTGGCCGAACTTGTATCACTGATATTCTTCATAGTCTATACACGCACCAGCTGCAACCGTCAGAAATACGGTCTCGAAAAAGCGGCGGAATTTGACATTTCGGAACTCAGAAGCATGATGCCGGTATGCTCATGGACTATGATACAGAACACAGTATCCGTACTGACATGGTTCATCTTCTTCCTGTACATCGAACATCTTGGAGAACGAGCCTTGGCCATATCCAATATCGCACGAGGAGTCTCGGGACTCATATGGGTCGTGCTGCAGGCATTTTCTTCGACATGCAGCACCTTGGTCAGCAACATAATCGGTGAAGGCCATCAGGAAAAGGTAATGTCGCTCGTAAAACGTATCCTTAAGCTGTCTTACGGAATCGTAAGCATCATGATCCTTCTTTTCTGTCTATTCCCTGAGGCTATCGCAAGGATATATACGAACATCCCGGACCTTGTGAGTGCATCTGTCCCGGCCCTTGTCGTGATGTGCTCCTCATACTTCATCAACGTCGGAGGCCAGGTCTTCTTCCAGGCTGTTTCCGGAACGGGAAGCACCAAGACGGCTTTCAAGCTGGAACTGGTCGCACTGACCGTATATACTATCTATTGTACAGTCATCATCAGGATAATGAAGCTTGATGTAGCGATCTGCTGGACAGCCGAGCATGTTTATGCCGGGATGCTTCTGATCTGCAGCTGGCTCTACATGCGCAGCGGCAGATGGAAGAACCGCAGGATCTGACAGAGCATCAGATCAGCTGATACCTCTTTATCAAGCCCGTGCACACATGGTCCATCGGATATTTTGCCTTAGATGAAGCTGCCTTGCGTGCAATTTCGAGAGCCAGGACATCTCCGGCATCAACCAGTTTCAAGACATTGTCGGTCAGCACATGCTCGAGAAGAAGATGGAATGCGTGTCCATGGTCCTGATGGCGGAGATGACAGAGTTCATGAAGCAGGACATAATCCTGCAGGACATTCGGAAGGCGTACGATATTGAGATTCAGATTGATGTTTCCCTTTGCAGAACAGCTGCCCCAATTGGTCGCATTATGCTTGATAGCCACGCGGCCATATGAAAATCCAAACAGTCCGGCAAGCTCTGAAAGTCTTTGAGGCAATTCATTCCTGGCCTGCTTGCGCAAAGCATCCACTTCCTCCACCGAAGGTAAATGAACATCCTTGAACTTTTCTTTCTGTCTGGCAATCGTATCAATTATCCAGCTTCGTCTTGAACGGAAAAAGATCATTCCAGCCGCATACGGCATGATATAAGGTATCGTCACACTGACACCTTTGAGCGGGTGGACCTTTATGCTCATACGACTGCTTCTGACACTCTTCCGGAGTGTCACCTCCCCGATTTCCGGGTCCATGAATATCTTCTCTGGTGTCTTAGACATGCGATGTGGAATGAGCCGCAAAGATAGGCAGAATTTTTCCAAGAAAATTTTGTCCAATGATTTGTTTTCTTGGATTTTATAGCTACCTTTGCGCCCGCTTAATCCCGCTATCCGGGTACAGGCACAGAAAATTTAATCATTAACCTCTAATTTTTTCAAAAGATGGCTGAATATTTAGCACCAGAGAAAAAACAGGAGCTTTTCGAGAAGTACGGAAAGTCTAATACTGACACAGGTTCTCCTGAGAGCCAGGTGGCATTATTTTCC
>RHMF01001062.1_pt1 | contig 12444 bp, 15 predicted proteins | sample 5365151 | NCBI WGS metagenome assembly RHMF01 (sample SAMN10266501, study PRJNA497801) | feces metagenome | isolation source: feces | host: Bos taurus | place: China: Prairie of Fairy Mountain | collected 2017-08-14 | reverse complement strand
GCCCTGTGAAGCCCGGACTTTCCTCATCTGCAGCTTTTCAGCTTGCATCCGCGGCTGTCCGACCCGGTCGCGGAAATATTGTACAGCAAAACATTGGAATTGTCAAATCCCCTTGCAAATTCTTTCGGGAATGTATATACTATAGGCAAGAAAACAACATTTATATCAACAATTGGAAATGAGGAATAGGTATGATTTCTGCATTTGAACAATATTTTGTATCACTGAAGGGTAAGAAGATCGCGGTTTTGGGCCTGGGCGTCAGCAATCAGCCCCTGGTGCGGCTGCTGCTGGGCTATGGCTGCGATGTGACCGGTTGCGACCGGACGCCTCGTGAAAAGCTGGATGCTGCTGTTCTGGAACTGGAAACCTTGGGCTGCAAGCTGAGCCTGGGCGATACTTACCTGGATAATATCGATGCGGATATCGTCTTCCGCACCCCTGGTATGCATCCCGGCAATCCGGCATTGGTCTGCCTGCGGGAAAAAGGTGCCCAGATCACTTCCGAAATGGAAATTTTCTTCGAGGTCTGCCCCTGCTCCATCATTGCGGTCACCGGCTCTGACGGCAAGACCACAACAACCACCCTCATCAGCGAAATGCTGAAGGCCGATGGCAAGAAGGTGTGGCTGGGCGGCAACATCGGCACACCCTTGCTGCCGCTGGTGCCCCAAATGGACGAACGCGATTTCGCTGTTGTGGAGCTCAGCTCCTTCCAGCTGATGGATATGCGCCGCAGTCCTGCCCGGGCGGTGGTGACCAACCTTGCGCCCAACCATCTGGATGTCCACAAGGACATGCAGGAGTACGTAGATGCCAAGAAGAATATTTTCGCCTTCCAGGATGCCGCTGGCTTGCTGGTGCTCAATGCGGACAATGCTATCACCGCCGAATTTATCGGCAACGGCGTCACGAGTTTCTTCTCCCGCCAGGGCAAAGCCTGCCATGTGCGGCTGCAGGACGGCGTGATCACCAGAGCAGGGCAGCCTGTGCTGGCCACGGAGGATATTCTGCTGCCCGGCGTGCATAATATTGAGAATTACATGGCTGCCATCGCTGCGGTGGAGGGTCTGGTTTCCGATGAGGCCATCGTCCATGTTGCCAAGAATTTCGGTGGCGTGGAGCACCGTATCGAGCTGGTGCGCATCAAGGATGGCGTGCGTTATTATAACGATTCTATCGCATCCAGCCCCAGCCGTACTATTGCCGGCCTGCGCAGCTTCCGGGAAAAGGTGATCCTCATCGCCGGCGGCTACGATAAGCACATCCCTTATGATGTATTGGGTCCTGAAGTTTGCGCCCATGTGAAAAAGCTGTTCCTCTGCGGCGCAACCGCACCCCAGATCCGCACAGCCGTGGAAAATTGCGCAGGTGAAAAGCCGGAAATGGTGGATTGCGGCAAATTTGAGAATGCTGTCCGCGCTGCCGCAGCCGCCGCACAGAGCGGCGATGTGGTGCTGATGAGCCCTGCCTCCGCCTCCTTTGACGAGTTCAAGAACTTTATGGTGCGGGGCGAATGCTTCAAGAAGATCATTAAGGAGCTTTGATATGGACATTACGAAAATCACCCGACCGGCACGGAAAGTGCTGAATGTGAAGCTGAAATATTGCGGCGCAGTGATCGTGGCGGCAGGAAATGCCAGCCGCATGGGCGGCATCGATAAGGTGATGGCTCCCATCAGCGGTGAGCCCATGATCGTCCGCACAGTACGCCAGTTCCAAAACTGCGATGCCATCCAGGAGATCGTGGTGGTCACTCGTCCCGATCTGATCGTGCCGATCATGGATCTTTGCCATGACTTCAGCAAGCTCAAGGCCGTCGTGGTGGGCGGCGACAGTCGGGATGCCTCTGTGTCCATGGGACTGAATACCCTTTCTTCTAAGTGCAAGCTGGTGGCTGTCCACGATGGCGCCAGACCTTTTGCCAACTGGCAGCTCATCGACCGGGTGGTTCGTGCCGGCAATTCCTATGGTGCGGCAGCCCCTGCGATCCCCGTTAAGGACACTGTTAAGGTGGTCGCCGGCGGCATTGTGAAAAACACTCCGGACAGAAGCACCCTGCGCGCTGTGCAGACCCCCCAGGTCTTTGATTTTGATCTGCTCCGTGGCGCACTGAAAAAGGCAAAGCTGGATAATCTCGCCATCACCGATGATTGCTCTGCTGTAGAGCATATGGGTATGTCGGTCAAGATCGTGGAAGGTGACGAGAGAAATATCAAGATTACCACGCCTTTGGATCTGAAACTGGCAGAACTGATTCTGGAGGAAATGCAATGAGAATTGGACACGGTTATGATGTGCACCGCTTTGCCGAGGGTCGAAAGCTGATCCTGGGCGGCGTGGAGGTGCCGTTCCCGGCGGGTCTGGACGGCCATAGCGATGCGGATGTGCTGCTCCATGCGGTGATGGACGCGCTGCTGGGCGCTGCCGCCCTGCGGGATATCGGTTACCATTTCCCGGACACGGACATGCGCTACAAGGGCATTTCCTCTATGGAACTGCTGGGCTGTGTAGCCCAAAAGATCGCTGATGCCGGATATCGCGTGGGCAATGTGGATGTGACCGTCATCGCCCAGGCGCCCAAGCTGAAAAAATACATCCCGCAAATGATGGAAAACATTGCCGCCAAGCTGGATGTTGACCCCGGCCGGGTGAATGTGAAGGCTACCACCGAGGAGGGGTTGGGCTTCACTGGGAATATGGAAGGCATTTCCTGCCACGCGGTGTGCCTGCTGGAGGAATGATGAAGCGTAAATCCTGGCAAAAACTTCTGTTTGTCCTCTATTGTGTGTTGATGCTGTGGCTGCTGTTTGGACAGCGGATGGACAATGATAGTTTGCGGGAACTGCAGCTGCAGCCCTTTCGCACCCTGCGATTGTTCTGGCAGGCGCTTACTACCAGCCAATATCCAGCCATGCGCTGGCACGCACTGGTCAATCTGCTGGGCAATGTTGCCATGTTTGTGCCGTTGGGCCTTTTGGTGCCTTGGATCTGGCAGCGTTGGCGCAAATTTTGGCGGCATATCCTGCTGATGACAGCGGTGATCGTGGCGGTGGAGCTGAGCCAGTTTGCGCTTGGGTTAGGCAGTTGCGATATCGATGATCTGATCCTGAATTTGGTGGGTACAACATTGGGCTTTCGCCTGTGGAAATGGATCGACTGACTGCGTCAATAAGCAAAAACATACTGCACGAATACGACCTCCCGGGCATAGATTAGCCCGGGAGGTTTTGTCGTATGCGGATGAATTTTATCACTTTTCGTTCTGTGACGCCTGCGCAACGGGCGCAGCGTCTGCTGCAGCAGTCTGGAATCGAATGCGCGCTGTTGCGCACACCCAGGTGGATGGAGGAACGGGGTTGCGGCTACTGCCTGCGGCTGCGACCGGAGCATACTGACCGGGCAGTGGGGCTGCTGCGGCAGGGAGGGCTGTCCTTCAGCAAGATCTATGCCGGCACGGACAGCGGTGCGGAGGAATTGCACCTATGATCTATTTGGATAATGGCGCCACATCCTTTCGTAAGCCGCCCGGTGTCCGGGCGGCTGTAGTGCAGGCGATGCGAACCTGTGCCAATCCGGGCAGGGGAGGGTATCCGGCGGCCATGGCGGCTGCGGAGCAGGTATATACTTGCCGGGAAACTGCTGGAAAGCTGTTTTGCTGCCAGCCGGAGCAGGTTGTTTTCACATCGAACTGTACCCATGGGCTGAATATGGCGATCTCCACCTTGGTGCAGCCGGCAGACCGGGTGCTGATCACCGGCTTTGAGCACAATGCGGTGGTGCGGCCGCTGCATGCGTTGGGAGCGCAGCGGATCATGGCCGGCAAGCGACTGTTCGATTGGGAAGACACCCTGGAAACCTGGGAGGCGGCGCTGAAGACCCGGCCGAAAGCGGCCATTTTTACCCATGTTTCCAACGTGTTCGGCTATATCCTGCCGGTGGAGGAGATGGCTGCGCTGTGCAGGCATTACGGCGTGCCCTTTGTCATCGATGCAGCCCAATCTGCTGGAATGCTGCCCATTGACTTTACGGCTTTGGGCGCGGAGTTCATCGCTATGCCGGGGCACAAAGGTCTGCTTGGCCCCCAGGGAACGGGGCTGCTTCTGTGCGCAAGATTGCCAAAACCGCTGCTCAGCGGCGGCACCGGCAGCAATTCCATGGATCCTGCCATGCCGGATTTTTTGCCGGATGGAGCCGAGGCGGGAACACTCAATGTGCCGGGAATTGCGGGTCTGACGGCTGGCATGCGTTATGTAAACCACTTGGGCTTGGAGCAAATTTTTTGCCGGGAGCAAAGGGAAGCCCAGCGCTGCGCAGTTGCCTTGCAGGACATGGGTTTTCGTGTCTTTGCAGGAGCGCACCAATCCGGCACATTGTCCTTCACCGGAAGAATAGATTGCGAGGAACTTGCCGCAGGGCTGGAAAAACAGGGGATTTGCGTCCGCGCAGGACTGCATTGTGCGCCGCTGGCTCACGAAAGCGCCGGAACATTGCAGACCGGAACAGTTCGCTTGAGTTTTGGCCATGATGCTTGTCGTGCGCAGAGCGACGCTGTTTTGCGGGCTGCCGCAACATTACGGTAAACCAAAAAATATCGGAATTCTCTAAAAAAATTTCACTTCGCTATTGCTATCAGCAGACAAATCCGCTATAATAGTACAGATAATCGGGTGAGTATGCGATTTTTGCGCCAAGGCACCCAATGGATAGATATATGAGAGGCGGTGGCACACTGCTATGGAAATATTTGAAAACTTGGTTCGGCAGCTAACCAGCATGAAACTGTCGGATTATATTGACATTATCGTGATGGCCTTTTTGCTGTATAAGGTCATGCCCATGCTTTGGCATTCCGGCGCTATGCGGATCGTCAAGGCCATTGTGGCAGTGTGGCTCATCGCATGGATCACGGATATTTTTAACCTCTATACCCTGAACTACGTGATCGACGAGGTTTTGAAGGTCGGAATCATTGCGCTGGTGATCCTGTTCCAGCCGGAACTGCGCCGGATTTTGGATCATATCGGCAATGTCAAGCTAGGCAAACTCTTCACCAACGATCACGCTTCCCAGGAGATGGAAAGTGTGATCCGCCAGACCGTGATGGCCTGCGAACAGATGAGCCGGGAAAAGGTGGGCGCGTTGATCGTGTTCTCCCGGGATAATCCCCTGGATGAATACATGAAGACCGGTACCGTCATCGATGCCCAGGTCACCGAGCAGCTGCTGCGCAATATCTTCTTCCCCAAGGCCGCGCTTCATGACGGCGCCATGATCATTCGCAATGGTCGCGTGGGTGCTGCCGGTTGCGTGCTGCCCCTGTCCCACAGCAAGCGCCTGAGTCCTGACCTGGGTACCCGGCACCGTGCCGGTGTTGGTCTGAGCGAGGCCAGCGATGCGGTGGTGGTCATCGTTTCCGAGGAAACCGGCACCATCTCCGTGGCAGTGGACGGCATGCTCAAGCGCCATCTTCCGCCCCAGATGCTGGAGCGGCTGCTGCGCAATGAGCTGATGCCGGAACAGCCCGAGCAGAAAAAGCGCCCGCTGAAGCTGTCGCTGTCTTCCAAGGAGGGCAAAAATGAAAAATAAATTTGTAAGATTACTGCTGTCCATCGTCGTTGCCTTTGGACTTTGGCTGTATGTCATTACTGTGGTAAGCCCGGAATCCGAAGCCAGCTTCTACGATGTCCCCGTGGTCTTTGACGGCGTTTCCGTGTTGGATGAGCGAAATCTGATGATCACTTCCGGAACCGGTGCGACAGTGGATTTGAAATTGTCCGGCAATCGTACGGATTTGAACAAGCTGGATAAAACAAATATTACCATTCTGGTGGACCTGTCCCAGATCCGGGAAGTAGGTGAGCACAAGGTCAAGTGCAATATTTCCTTTCCCAGCAGCGCTGGCTTCATCGAGGTGATGAACAAGGATCCGGAGTATATTACCGTTACAGTATCCGAGCGTGTCCACAAGGAAGTGCCGGTGCAGATCAATTACATCGGCTCTGTGCCGGAGAGCTTCATCGCCGATGTGCAGAATGCGGTATTGAGCCACACCTTCGTTACGGTCAGTGGCCCTCGTGAGGTGATCGACCAGATCGATCATGCCTCCATTGCCGTGGATCTGACCGACCGGAAGGATACCATTGTAGAAACCTACCGCCACACCCTGTGCGGTGCGGACGGTAACCCCATTGAAGATGTCAGCGCGGTAACCGTCAATGTCAGCGATATTCGGCTGACGGTGCGTGTGTACCAGCTCAAAGAAATTCCTGTAGTCATCCGGGTCGAGGATGGCGGCGGTCTGACGGCTGCGGATGTTACCGCGATTCCCAACCGCGGCAGCATCCTGGTGTCCGGCTCTGAGGCAGCGTTGAGCGGTCTTGATAAAATCGAGCTGGTGGTGGATCTGCGGCTGCTGACGGAAAGCAAGGTGCTGGAGTTTGCCATCGAACTGCCGGACAATGTTACCAACGAAAGCGGTATTTCTGTGGTGCAGGTAGATGTCCAGATTCCGGAGATGACCACCGCCATCGTGACCGTCCCGGCGGAGAACTTTGTCCTGCTGAATGTGCCGGAGAATCTGGCAGTTGCGATCTACACGGAGCAGCTGCAGATCAAGGTTCGCGGCCGTGAGAACAGACTGGAGGAACTGACCGCGGAAAACATTACCGTGTACATCGATTTTTCCAATGCTGTGCCTGGCAGCGACTATTATATCTGCACCATTGAGATCACCGGCATCAGCGATGTGGGTGTTGTGTACGACGGGCCTCCGTATCGCGTCGTGGCCATCGTGAATACCGTCGACACAGGATGGGGTAGCTAAATGGAGCAGACGGTAAAAGTGCGCCGGTTACTGCCCGATGGGATGGCGGAAGTGATCCGCATTCGGGAAAGTGCCTGCAGCGGTGACTGCCATAAATGTGCCGGCTGCGGCGCTACCAGCCAGACCATGCTCTTTGCAGCCCACAATCCGATCCAGGCCAAGCCCGGCGATTGGGTGTGTGTCGAATCGGATACCGCCACGGTGCTCAAGGGCGCAGCGCTGCTGTATGTGCTGCCGCTGCTGACCTTCTTGGCAGGCTACATAATGGGCGAGAACCTGTGGGGCAAGGGCATCTTAGTCAGCATTCTGGGATTTGTGCTCGGTATGCTGCCCATCAAGCTCTATGACCGCCATTTGGCGAAAAAAGGTACAGTATATACCATTAAGTCCTACGCAAAGCAGCCTAATTTAACAGAAAAAGGGGATAATCATCTTGATTAAAAGCATGACCGGCTATGGCCGGGCTGTGGAAACGGTCAATGGCCGTGAATTTACAGTAGAACTGCGTTCTGTCAATAACCGCTATCTGGATTGCGGTGTCAAGCTGCCCAGAGTATTGTCCTTTGCGGAAGAAGCCGTAAAGCAGGCAGTGAAAAACTCCATTTCCCGCGGCAAGGTGGATGTGTTTATTTCCATGCGCAGCGAAAACGGCGTGGATGCGCAGGTTACCCTGAATGCCGGCGTGGTGGCAGGTTACCTGGCCGCCATGCAGCAAATGGTTCGGGATTTTGAGGTAAAGGACGATATCAGCGTGTCGCTGCTGTCGAGAATGCCGGAGGTATTTACGGTTGAGAAGCCCGAGGTGGACGAGGAGCAGCTGCTGAGCGACCTGCTGAGCGTGGTAGCCAAGGCGCTGGCTGGCTTCGATGCCATGCGCTGCACCGAAGGACAGGCACTGGAAAATGACCTGCGCAGCCGTGGCGCTACCATTGAGTCCCTGGTTTCCCAGGTGGAGGCAGGCAATGCCCAGACCGTGGTGGACTACCGGGCTCGCCTGGAGGCCAAGATCAAAGAAGTGCTGTCCAATACTTCCATTGATGAAAGCCGCATCCTAACGGAGGCTGCTATTTTCGCCGACAAGGTGGCGGTGGACGAAGAAACCGTTCGCCTGCGCAGCCACTTGCAGCAGATGTATGCCATGCTGACCACTGGCGGTGCCATGGGCCGCAAGCTGGATTTCCTGCTGCAGGAAATGAACCGGGAGGCCAACACCATTGGCTCCAAGTGCACGGATGTGCGCCTGGCTCGTGTCGTGGTGGATATTAAGGCGGAACTGGAAAAGATTCGCGAGCAGACCCAAAATATCGAATAAGAGGTATTGCTGTGAAACTGATCAATATTGGCTTTGGCAGTATGGTATCCGCATCCCGGGTACTGGCCATCGTGGCACCGGATTCGGCGCCCATCAAGCGTGTGATACAGGAAGCCAAGGAACGTGGCATGCTGATCGACGCTTCCTTCGGCCGCAAGACCAAAGCAGTGATCCTGATGGATACAGACCATGTCATTCTCTCCGCCATTGGATCGGAAACCATTGCGGCCCGTTGGCAGGATAAACAAAATGTAAATTATGAGGAGGAAGAGGAATGAGTGTAGGAAAGCTTTTCGTCATTTCCGGCGCATCCGGCGTTGGCAAAAGTACTATTCTCAAGCGGGTCATGGAGCAGGAACCCAGTCTGCAGTTCTCTGTTTCTGCCACCAGCCGTGCGCCCAGAGAGGGTGAGACCAACGGCGTGCAGTATTTCTTCATCAGCGAGGACGCTTTCAAGCAAATGATCACCCAGGGTGCGTTTGTGGAATATGATTACCATATGGGCAACTATTACGGCACTTTGAAGTCCGAGGTATTCAATAAGACACAGCAGGGCAACATGATCCTGGACGTGGAGCCCGTGGGTGCCATGCGTGTTCGGGAGATCTATCCCGAAGCAACTCTGATCTACATTGCGCCGCCTTCTATGGAAGTGCTGCAGACACGTCTGCGCTCCCGCAATGATACGCCCGAGGAGCAGATTCGCATCCGTGCCGAGCGTGCTGCCTGGGAAGACAGCCAGAAGGACAAGTACGATTTTATTGTAGTCAACGATGTTCTGGATGAGGCAGTGGCCCAGGTCCTGCAGATTATCCGCCAGCATTCGAATTAATATTTTTGGAGGAACGATTACTATGCTTTACCCCCCTGTAGCTGACATGCTCAAGCATGTTGAAAGCCGTTACTTACTGGTCAACGTGGTTGCCCAGCGTGCTCGCCAGATCGCCTATGAGGCAGAAACTCTGGGCGAGGAACTGACCGAGAAGCCCGTTACCCTGGCCATCCAGGAAGTGGCTGCCGGTGAACTGACCGCCGGTCTGAAGGAAGAATATCGCAACTAAGAAAAGGAGGGGCTGAAGATGATTGCAAAAATCGCCGTTGCTGCGGCTAGTTTTGCCATTGACAAGCCCTATTCCTATCGGATCCCGGCATGGCTGGATCTGCGCTGCGGCATGCGTGTGCAGGTTCCCTTCGGCCGGGGTAACCGCCGCACCGAAGGTGTGGTGCTGGCGGTGGAGCAGGGGAGCGACGATGGCCTCAAAGCCATCGATTGCTGCCTGGACGAAGCGCCGGTGCTGTCCATGCCCATGTTGCAGTTGGCGGCGTTTATGCGTGAGCGATACTTTTGCACCCTGTTCGATGCCATCCGGGTCATGCTCCCGGCAGGCTTGTGGTTTGACAGCCGCAACCTCATTTCTTTGACGGAGGATCGGGCCTGGCAGGAAAAAACGCCCCGGAATGCAAATGCAGGCGCTATTTTGCAGCTGTTGCTGGATCTGGGTGGACAGGCGGAGGAAACCGCTCTGCGCAATGCCATTGTCGATCCGGAGCTGTTTGACGATGCTTTGGGCTACCTGCTGCGGAAAAAATGGGTTACTTCCAAGATGGATTTCCTGTCCCGCAACAGCGACAAGACGGAAAAAATCGCCACCCTTGCCGCCTCGGCGGAGGAAGCGCTGGAATATGCTGCCCGTCGGCCCAAGTCTGCGGCCATGCAAAAGGCAGTGCTGGAAACGCTGTGCAATCTGGGCACGGTTTCGGTGAAGGAGCTTTGCTATTTTACCGGCGCCAAGACTTCCACTGTTAAGCGCTTGGCGGATCTGGGTTATATTGCTCTGACCGACAAGCCGGTGCTGCGCTGCCGTCAGATCACGCCGGCACAGATCGATGGTCCTTTGGTGCTCAACCAAGCCCAAAGTCAAGCCTTTGATGGCCTGTATCAGCAGATGCAGCAGGAAAACCCCGGCAGCGCCTTGCTGTACGGTGTCACTGGCTCCGGTAAAACGGCGGTGTATCTGAAGCTGATCCGTGGTTGCCTGGATGCCGGGAAATCGGCAATGTTGCTGGTACCGGAAATTGCGCTGACACCGCAACTGCTGAGCCTGCTGGCCGGCCATTTCGGCGACAGCGTGGCGGTGCTCCATAGCAGTCTGCCTGCCGGCGAGCGCTATGACCAGTGGAAACGGATCCGCAGCGGTGAGGCCAAAGTAGTGGTGGGCACCCGAAGCGCGGTGTTCGCACCGGCCAAGGATCTTGGCCTGCTGATTTTGGACGAGGAGCAGGAACACTCTTATAAATCAGAAACCAACCCCCGTTATAATGCCAAGGAAATTGCTATGTACCGGGGTTTAAAAGAACATTTCCTGGTACTTTTAGGCTCTGCCACGCCCTCGGTGGAGACCATGTACCATGCGAAAAACGGCGGCCACCGGTTCTATCGGCTGGATAGCCGCTACAATGGAAAAGACCTTCCGGATGTCCGCATCGTGGATATGCGGCAGGAACTGAAAGAGGGCAATGATTCCAGCTTCAGCATTGATTTGCGGGAAGCGATCTGGAACACCCACCGGGATGGCCACCAGACCATCCTGTTCCTCAACCGCCGGGGCAATGCCCGGGCGCTGGTGTGTGTGGATTGCCGGCAAGCGCCGGAATGTCCCCGGTGCAGCGCAAGGCTCACATACCATTCCGCCAACGAGCGGTTGATGTGCCATTATTGCGGCTATTCCCAGCCCACACCGAAGCGGTGCCCCGATTGCGGCGGCCCGTTGAAGCGGATCGGCACAGGTACCCAGAAAGCCCAGCAGGAGCTGAACGATCTGTTCCCGGAACTGGAAATTGCCAGAATGGACACAGATACCGTCAGCGCCGTCAATACCCACGAAAAGATCCTGGATCGATTCACCCGGGAAAATGTACCGGTGCTGATCGGTACGCAGATGGTGGCCAAGGGCTTGAACCTGCCCAATGTGACCCTGGTCGGTGTGCTGGACGCGGATCTGGGGCTGTATTCCGGCTCCTACCGTGCGGCGGAAAATACTTTCAATATGCTGACCCAGGTGGTGGGCCGTGCTGGCCGTGGCGAAAGTACAGGCCAGGCTGTGATCCAGACTCTGGTGCCGGCGCACGAGATCCTGAAATTGGCAGCCCGGCAGGATTATGATGGATTCTATGATTTGGAGATCCGCCTGCGGCAGGTGCAGAATTGTCCGCCCTTTGCCGAACTGGTGGGCGTTACCTTCACCGGCGAGAATGAAGCGGCGGTGCTGCGTGGCGCAGCCAAATTCCGGGATAGCCTGGTGGCCTGCCTGCGCATGCCGGAATATCAATCGGAAATTTGCACCGTTCTGGGCCCTGCGCCCTGTCCGGTGCCTAAGATAAATTACAATTACCGTTATCGTCTGACCCTGCGTTGCAAGCAGTCGAAACAGCTGCGCATGCTGCTGGCCCATTTGCTGCGGCAGTTTGCCAAGGACAATGGAAACCGGGGCGTCAGCGCCTTTGCGGATGTAAACGGTTACGACTAAAGAGGAGAAAAACACATGGGACTGCGGAAGATTCTCACAGATAAAGATCCTGCCCTCCATAAAGTTTGCAAGCCGGTGACGGACTTCGACAAGAAGCTCCACAAGCTGTTGGACGATATGGCCGAAACCCTGATCGAGTCCGGCGGCGTTGGCCTGGCTGCACCCCAGGTAGGCATCCTGCGCCGGGTATTCCTGGTAGATGTTGGCCTGGATGGCAATGAGATCATCGAATTCATCAACCCCGAGATCCTGGAAACCGACGGCGAGCAGGAAGGCCCTGAGGGTTGCCTCAGTGTGCCGGGCAAGTACGGCCTGGTCAAGCGGCCTTACTATGTGAAGGTTCGGGCACAGGATCGCTACGGCGATTGGTTTGAAGCCGAGGGCGAGGAACTGATCGGCCGCTGCTTCTGCCATGAAAATGACCACCTGGATGGCATCGTCTACACCCAGGTCATGGATCGCTTCCTGTCGGAAGAGGAGCTGCAGGCAGAGTAAGCGCTTGCGCTAAGTTATTATTTGGAGGAAACTGCATGCGAGTAGTTTTCATGGGCACGCCGGATATCGCGGCGACCTGTTTGGAAAAGATCATCGCCGACGGCTTTGAAGTGGTGGGCGTTTATTGCCAGCCGGACCGACCCAAGGGTCGGGGCATGAAGCTGGTGGCGCCGCCGGTGAAGGAACTGGCGCTGAAATATAATATTCCCGTGTTCCAGCCGGAAAACTTCCGGGAGGAACAGACTGTGGAGGAATTGGCAGCGCTGAAGCCCGATGTCTGCACC
>RHMF01001154.1_pt1 | contig 12445 bp, 12 predicted proteins | sample 5365151 | NCBI WGS metagenome assembly RHMF01 (sample SAMN10266501, study PRJNA497801) | feces metagenome | isolation source: feces | host: Bos taurus | place: China: Prairie of Fairy Mountain | collected 2017-08-14 | reverse complement strand
ATGAGCAGGGGGCAAATCCCTTCTGTTCCATTATCTGCTCGAAGCGCAACTCGCCGTGACGATTGATGAGCAGTGCCTGACCGGGCAGCAGCTCGTGCACCTCATCAGCCTCCACGTCCATGGCAGTCTGTATGGCCGGACGTTCCGATGCCACGACAATGACATCCTCATTCTTGTACCAGAAGGCTGTACGTACACCCCACGGGTCGCGGATGGCAAAAGCCTCGCCACTACCAGTGACACCCTCAATCACGTAACCACCGTCCCAGATGGGGCAGGCTGTGCGCAGCACATTGGCCATATCGAGGTTCTCTTCTATGTATTCGGTAATCTCGCGGTTCTTCAAGCCCATGAGTTCGGCGATGCCAAACACACGTTCTACCTCACGGTCAAGACGATGACCCATATGCTCCAGCAAGAAGTAGCTGTCGGCAAAGCGACGCGGATGCTGGCCCTTTTCTATCAGTTCACCTCCTCGTTGTTGATCATCGAGAAGTTGCCGCAGAGAGCCAGGTTCTTGGCCTTCCAGTTGTTGCGGCGGAGGAAGGGGTGTACATAAGCAATACCACTCTTACCTGTGGTAGAGTAGCGGAGGTGACCCATATAGAGTTCGCCGGCAAACGGCATGTTCACCGCAGCAAAGTCCGGGTCGTTAATCTGTTCGCGGGTATAGTTCTTGGCATACCCTTTATATGTAGTGTTGAACACTTCGGGAATTGCGCTTGAGCCGAGTGCACGTTCACGGAACATATACTCCTCGCCAGGCTCTGCGTGCATCTTCACACAAGCGATACCGGCGCCCTCCTGGCCACGGTTCTTCTGCTTCTCCATCATGAGATAGAGCTTGTGCATCGGATACTGCCATGTTCCGTACTTCTGCTGATAGTAGCTCAGCGGTTTCAACAAACGAATCATTACGATTCCACAATCATGATTCAACGGTTCCATTGTTTTATTTCTTCTAAAAAACTAACTATTACCTATTAAAAACATCCCTTTACAGCGACCGGCAAAGACGGCTGTAAAGGGAAACCTAAAAACTCATGCATAAAAAACGAAGAGTGACACTGCTGTGGATCCTCAATACGAGAATTCTTCGACAGCCATTTATCAGACAAGTACGACATAACGCAATGACACTTTTTGTTTGTGCAAAATTACAAATAAAAATCCATACTTCGCACTAATAACACCTATTATATTTAAAATAATTTTCACATTTCACACCACCCAATATTGTATCGAAAAAACTTCCCGTTTTATTTGGCAGTTAGCGCAAAATATTCTACTTTTGCAACCGCATTTTCAGTCAAGCCAAGCATCGGGCTTATGACAGGCCGAAATAGCTCAGTTGGTAGAGCAACGCATTCGTAATGCGTAGGTCGCGGGTTCGAGTCCCGCTTTCGGCTCAGACAAAAAAATCCCCAGTCACACTGGGGATTTTCTCATACTATCGAGCCTATATATTAACCTGTCAGTCCTTATCCTTTAGTACAGGAATATTAATCATCTGACCTATAGCGACATTGTTATAGTCTTTCATCCAATTGTATTTAACAATGTAAGGCCATAAGCGCTTATCTCCGTAATATTTACGAGCCAACTGGATGATGGTTTCCCCATTCTTCAGTTCGTGTGTAATGAGCGTACCGTCAATAACATAGTCGGTAGTATCGGCGGGAGTAATATCCTTGATTGTCTTTGCCTCGAGCGACTCAGTGAGCGTCACCGCACAGAACTCCATACCGGCCGATGCCAAAGGAGTCGGCGCCACCTCCTTTTGCGGCTCGGAGTGTACCACGGAAATGCCTGACGAGGCAGTTACAGCCTGTTCCTTTTCCGACTTTACTGTATCAAGAGTTTCCACAGGAGCCGGTACAGCTTGAGGTTCTTCGCCCCACTCCTCTCCCAGTTCCTCTTCCAAATTGGGATTCACCATCATATCATTGTATTCCTCCATCCTGGCATCGTAATATGACAGAGAATCCTGATCTATCGTCACTAAATAATACACTCCATAGGCTAAGGCTACGAGCAGAACTACGATGAGCCATCCACAGCCACCGCGCTTTGAAGAGTGTCTCTTCGGCTTCGTCTCTACTGAAACAGAAGACTCTGGCTCAACAGTTTCTTCCACGCCTTTAGACTCCTCATGCTCTTCAGCGACAGTCCCGACCAGCTCTTCATCTACAGTTGCCTCTTCAGTATCAACCTTTTCCGCTTCAAATTCAACTGACTCTTCTTTAATCTCTTCCGGTTCTTCTTCAGCAACAACAGCCTCGCTTTCTTGCATTGCTACAGGTGCTTCGCTTTCTACAACCTCGACAGGCGCTTCACTTTCTTCAACTTCGACAGGCGCTTCACTTTCTTCAACTTCGACAGGCGCTTCACTTACTACAGGTGATGACACCTCTTCGGAAACTGCGACAGTTTCGTCTTTAACCTCTTGAACTTCTTCAACTATTTCATTTGCCGCACCTTCGTCTCCTGCAACTTCCTGCTGTTCCTCTTCCGCAGGATACCCTTCGTTGAGTTCAGTAGGTTCGAAATGTGCAAACGGACGGTTCACGAACTCCTTCATTGCACTGTCGGGCGTAAAGGAAACTTTGCGGTAACCTTTAATGGTGATGCGTTCACCCGTGTTGATATCCACACTACCACGGTCGCTCATCTCCATCAACTTAAAGGTTCCCAACCCTTTAACCTTCACCAGCCCATCTTCGCGCAATCCTTTCTCTATAGTCTCTACAATAGCATGCACAAAGTTATCGGCCAGCTCTTTGCTTACGCCATTTCTGGCTACCAGTTCTTCAGCTATAGTTGTCAATGTAATCTTTCCCATACCACGACTGCTTATTCTGCGTTAAATCTGTCTTTCAGTACGTTGCTCTGCTTGAAGCTAAGCGCTAATTTAGGCGGTATAAGATAACGCTTGCCTGTGGTAGGGTTCACCGATATACGCTCCATCTTCTTCTTCACCTCGAAACTACCAAAACCTGAGAGGGTGACAATGTCGTTCTGCTGAAAGTGTTCTTCCAGTATCCTAATCGTATCATTTACCAACTTGGTCGTTGCACTTACCGATTGGTTCGTCTGCTTAGACAATTCATTGATAAACTCTTTGTTGTTCATATCTTCCTATCTTTATTAAATTCTTGGAGCTTCTAAACACCCTATGCTAAACGCAGACCTTTCCATATAAGTCAAATTCATCGGCTCCCGTAATCTCTACCATATAGTAGTGCCCAATCTCTACCTTGTTGTCGGCCTTGAGAAGCAACACCTCGGGGTCTACCTCAGGCGAGTCAAACTCGGTGCGACCCACATAATAGTCGCCCTCTTCGCGGTCGATGACCACCTGCAGGGTCTTGCCTACGCTTGCTGCACTCACCTCCTCGGCGATGCGTTGCTGTATACGCATCAAACGGCTCAGACGCGCCTGTTTGGTTTCATCATCGATATTGTCTTCGAAGTGCTCGGCCGCATACGTACCTTCCTCTTCAGAATAGGCAAAGGCTCCCATACGCTCAAACCGCATATCTTTGGTAAACTGTATCAGTTCTTCGAACTCTTCCTCTGTCTCACCGGGGAAGCCCACCATCAGCGTGGTACGCAAATAGATACCCGGCACCTCGCGACGGATGGTTTGAAGCAACGTCACCGTCTCCTCCTTGGTGATATTGCGTCGCATATTCTTGAGCACCTTGGTACTCACGTGCTGCAGGGCTATGTCCAGATATTTACATACATTGTCGCGCTCGCGCATCACACGAAGCAGGTCCATGGGAAAATGCGTGGGATAGCCATAGTGCAGGCGCACCCATTTTACCCCCTCCACATCAGCAATGCGCTCTACCAATTCAGCGACACTTTGTTTCTTGTAGAGGTCCACACCATAGTATGTGAGATCCTGAGCTATCAGCTGTATCTCCGACACACCTTTGCTCACAAGCAAGCGCACCTCCTCCACAATATCTTCCATAGGGCGGCTCACATGGCGGCCCGTAATAATAGGTATGGCACAATAGGCACAAGTGCGGTCGCATCCTTCCGAGATTTTCACGTAGGCATAGTGGCTGGGAGTGGTTTGAACCCTATCCAGCTGACAAGCCACAGTTGACGATTGAGAATCATCCCCTTCACCCTTCAAATCGCTGATAAGATTCGTCCAGTCAAACTTGCCGTAATACTTATCCACTTGAGGAATCTCGTCACCCAGTTCGGCCATATAGCGTTCGGAGAGGCAACCCATCACGAATACCTTGCGTACTTTCTTCTTAGCTTTCAGTTCGCACACCTCAAGAATCATGTTAATGGACTCCTCCTTGGCATCGCCAATGAATCCGCAGGTATTGATAACAACAATCTCACCATTCACCTTGTCGGGGTTATGGCGAAGGGTATACCCATTCTCCTCAAGGAGTTTCATCAGTTTCTCCGAATCCACCAAATTTTTGGAGCAACCGAGCGTGATAACGTCTATTCTGTTTTTAATCATTCTTTTGCAATATCGAACCACAGATAACACAGATTCTCGCCAACACTTGTAACCCGAACAATAGGTGCAACCTGCGGTTTTTCAGATTCTATTAGAAAAGTGAATCCACAAACTCGGTCTTGTTGAACGGCTGGAGGTCATCGATACCCTCGCCCAATCCTACATAACGAACAGGAATCTTAAACTGATCAGACACTCCGATAACTACGCCGCCCTTAGCTGTGCCATCGAGCTTCGTAATCGCCAATGCAGTCACCTCAGTAGCCAAAGTGAACTGACGGGCCTGCTCGAAAGCGTTCTGTCCGGTAGAACCATCGAGCACCAAGAGAACCTCATTGGGCGCATAGTCCACCACCTTCTTCATCACATTCTTGATTTTGGTGAGCTCATTCATAAGTCCCACCTTATTATGCAAGCGACCTGCCGTATCGATAATTACCACATCGGCATCATTGGCAACGGCCGACTTTACCGTATCAAAAGCTACCGAAGCAGGGTCGGCACCCATCTTCTGCTTAATGACAGGCACATCGGCACGATGCCCCCACTCCACCAACTGCTCTACGGCAGCAGCGCGGAATGTATCGGCGGCACCAAGGTAGACCTTCAAGCCAGCCTTCTTGAATTGGTGAGCCAACTTACCGATGGTAGTCGTCTTACCGACTCCATTCACACCCACAACCATGATTACATAGGGGCGTTTGGCATCGTCGGGGATAGAGAAGCCCTCCGTATTTGTCGTCTCATTCTCTGTAAGCAGAGCTGCAATCTCATCTTTCAGTATTCCGTTCAGTTCGTTCGTGGTCACATATTTATCACGCGCCACACGCTCCTCGATACGTTTGATAATCTTTAGTGTGGTATCGATGCCCACATCCGAAGTTATCAGAGCCTCTTCCAGATTGTCGAGTACCTCATCATCAACCTTCGACTTACCCGCAATCGCTCGGGTAATCTTTCCCAGCACACTTTCTTTCGACTTCGACAACCCCTTGTCGAGCACTTCTTTCTTGTCCTTAGAGAAAAATGAAAAAAATCCCATAAGTATACAGTATTTCAATTATGACGCGAAATTACTCATAAAAAACGATATAGGCAAAAAAACGTCTAATTATCCGTGTTTTTAATAAAACAGGTAATCGAGATTAACCAACTGGCTGCAAGCAAAGAAGCGAGAATTCACACACCAAGAATCATAAGCAAAAATCACACGAATCATGCACTCCGGCGTATACTACACACAGCAGATTCTCTAAAAAAAGAAGACAAAAGAGTGACAAAACACCGAAAACCGCAAAAAAACACAGATATAAATTTGTCAATCCAAAAATATGTACTACCTTTGCAGTCGCAAACCACAAGGGTACCTTGGCCGAGTGGCTAGGCAACGGTCTGCAAAACCGTGTACGGCGGTTCGAATCCGCCAGGTACCTCAAAGAGAAAAAGAGTTGTTCCAAAAGAACAACTCTTTTCTTCTTTTACCATTACCAAATAAGGGCAACACAATCAACTGATAAGCATAGCCACCTCGGCTTGCGCTATACGCAAAAGGTCGGACGGAGCAATCTTTACCTGTAGACCACGTACTCCTGCACTAACAAAGATATAAGAGAAGTCATTGCACGTATGGTGTATGTAGGTGGGAAAATGTTTCTTCATCCCGATAGGCGAACAACCGCCACGAATATACCCTGTAAGCGGAAGCAGTTGCTTCATGGGAATCATCTCACATTTCTTGTTACCCGACACCTTGGCCGCAAGCTTAAGGTCTACAGTAGCATCGCCAGGTATAACACACACGAAATACCCTGTGCGGTCACCTTGCAGCACAAGTGTCTTGAAAACTTGGGCAATATCTTCGCCCAACGATTCTGCCACATGAGGCGCACTGAGGTCACTCTCATCTACTTCGTAAGGAATGAGCGCGTAAGGGATCTTGGCCTGATCGAGCAGACGGGCCGCATTGGTTTTCTGAATCTTGGCCATATGGGTTACAGGTTATGGGTTATGGGTTATGGGTGAAAGGTAAGAGGCGAGAGGTGAGGAGGCCCTAAACTCTAAACAAATATCAGCGCTTTTCCTTTCGGGTGATAAGCGAGCCATCGGGTTGGCGATAATAGACAATATAAAAGCCACAAGCTGCATGCTCAACACGACGCCCAGTAAGATCATAAACGCCAACAGCCACCGACATCTCGCTCTGCAGCGGTTCTACCTCCGTAGCATCATACTCATGGGAATAGAGTTCCAACTTGTCGACGTCTACTGCCACATCCTCCAATTCGCCCCACACGAACTCAGCCAACACAGGATAGTCAATATAGGGATTACGATTGTGTTGTATGCCATACACTGCATTGTTTCTATCAATCTCCTTTTCGCTTACAGGGTCTTGTCGATGCCACTTCAGCAACATAGCAAGAGCCCAGTCCGTAAAGGCTGGATAGACGTTTCCGCTGAGCATATCACTACTCCACCCTGCCACCTCGGCCTCATAGCGAGTGACCATATAGAAATAGGTACGGGCGAAATCGCCTTTATACTCATCGGCCGGTTCAAATACGGTACCCGAATAGCCCGACACTGCACTTTTTCCCAGTTTGGAGAATCCGCCTTCCGACTGCTTGCTCACCGTACCTACCTCACCGAACGGATAGTTGCCCCGCATATTATTGATATATGAGTCGGTAGGATACATATGAAAGAGGTCGGTATACATCGGATAGGCATCGTGAAACCAGCTCTTGGGCATAGAGTGCTCGCGGTTGTAGTCGGCTCCTTCCCAACCGCCACCACCTGTGTTTTGGTCATCGCCAAACACATAATTGGTGACACTGGAATACATATCCCACACCTTTCCATCGGGACGGCAGTCAGTAGAGCGAAAGTCGGTCCATAAATCTTTGTAAGTACGTTGGGTATGCCCATCAATAGCACCCTTCAAGGCCGTCTTCACCGCAGCGCCCTTTTTACCAGCTACAACATCATAATAGCCGGATAAAGGTTGGGCATTGGTATATCCAATGCCCAACAAGAACAATAGTATAGCAAGGAGATTTCTCATCTCTTTTTGAGAATCAGTCCGAAAAGACTTAACAACACAATCGAAATCAGCATAAAACGTATTTATTTCTTACTGAGATCATACACCACCTTCATCACGGCTTCACCGATGGCATTAGCCTCCTCGGGCGAACCGGCCTCAGAGTACACGCGGATGATAGGCTCAGTATTACTCTTGCGCAGATGTACCCACTTGTCGGGGAAGTCAATCTTCACACCGTCAATATCGTTCACCTCTTCGTTGGCATAAATTTCCTTTACCTTCACAAGGATGGCATCAACGTCAACGTCGGGAGTGAGGTCGATACGGTTCTTAGCCATATAGTAAGCGGGATAGGTCTTACGCAGTTCGCTCACAGTCATCTGTTTCTTGGCCAAATAGGTGAGGAAGAGGGCAATACCTACCAATGCGTCGCGGCCATAGTGGCTGGCAGGATAGATAACCCCACCATTACCTTCACCGCCGATAACAGCACCTGTATCCTTCATCTTGGTCACTACGTTCACCTCGCCCACAGCCGAAGCATTGTACTCAAGACCATACTTGCGGGTAACATCGCGCAGAGCACGGGTAGAGCTGAGATTCGATACGGTGTTACCGGGAGTATGCTGCAGGATATAGTCGGCCACAGTCACGAGGGTATACTCCTCGCCATACATATTACCATTTTCATCGATAATGGCCAAGCGGTCCACGTCAGGGTCAACAACGAAGGCTACATCGAGGTCGGCCTTCTTCATCAATCCCATAATATCGGTAAGGTTCTTCTCCAATGGCTCGGGGTTGTGTTGGAAATCACCCGTAGGCTCACAATAGAGTTTCTCTACGGTACCTACGCCCAATTGTGCCAACAGTTCGGGCAGCACGATACCACCAACCGAGTTGACGCAGTCGATAGCCACCTTGAAGCCTGCCTTACGGATTGCCTCTACGTCTACGAGTTCGAGAGCAAGCACGCTGTCGATATGCTTTTGATTGTATGAGTCGTCCTTTATATAATGTCCTACGTGGTCAATGTCGGCAAACTCGAATGCCTCGGCTGCAGCGATCGAGAGCACCTCATTACCCTCGGCAGCATTGAGGAACTCGCCCTTCTCGTTAAGTAGCTTGAGAGCATTCCACTGCTTGGGATTATGGCTTGCAGTAAGGATGATACCACCGCACGAGCCCGACATGGTAACAGCCAGCTCGGTGGTAGGCGTAGAAGCCAAGCCTATATCTATCACATCGAAGCCCATGCCCATCAAGGTACCGCACACGCAACTGCGCACCATCTCACCAGAGATACGTGCATCGCGGCCCACCACGATGGTATTGCTCTTTACCGATGTCGTCTTACGGATTAGGGTAGCATAGGCAGCTACAAACTTTGTAATGTCGAGCGGGTTGAGACCCTCGCCTGCCGTGCCACCAATAGTGCCACGGATGCCTGAGATTGATTTGATCAGTGTCATTGTCTTTCTGGTATATAAGTTATTTCATAATATGTTGGATACACATACTGTGCTGCCGTAGAAGTACCTTCACTATGGGGTACAATCAAGCGCACCTTGGCTGCTTTGTCGTTTGGACGACCAGGAGTGATATAACTGAATGGCAATAACCATCCCTTGGGCACTGCACTACCATAGATAGCATACATATAACCTTGCGTAAAAGAAGCCGAGAAGGTATCGCCCTTGCGTTCACAGGTAAACTTGTCAGGAGTGGAGGCGTAGAGGTTACCAGAAATAGTATCTCCATCAGCAATATTGTACTCCAAATAGCGAGCCATAAAGACACCACGGTCACCAGGTTCCATCATCTCTCCTTCACCTTTACGCACAATCTGCATATAGATTCCCTTGTCTTCGAAGAGAACGAATTCATTCTTTGCCGTGTCAGTCACTTGCCCATTGGCCTCGAATGTTTCCATATCAATGACCGTTATGTCCTGTTCGTCAATAAAATCATAGATATGATTCTTTTCCTTCTCCTTCTGTTCGGCATACGTCTCATAGTCCTCACACGAGCACCACGCTATAGCAGAGAGGATTGCCAAGACTATAAAAATAGGTTTCTTCATTACTGCTCTACAAAATTTTCCACAAAAGTAATAAAAACAATGCCTACATGCACTATTTGAAAACGATTTTTTCCAAATATTATCAATTAAAAGCACTTTACGGTCGGGGGAACTCTTTCAATGCTTCTTCAAACACCTTGACTGCATCTTGCAGCGTACCGTCACATTGTCCGCCCGACGCATTCAGATGGCCACCGCCATTAAAATACTGTGCCGCAAACTTATTGCATGGAAATGTGCCCTGCGAACGCAGCGACACGCGGATGAGGTCCTTCTCTGTATCTTCGCGCAAGAAAGCCGAGAAATAGATACCCTTCATCTGCAGCGGAATATTCACAAGCCCCTCTGTATCCCCTTTATTGAAATCGAAGCGCTTCATTTCTTCACGACTTAGGGTAATGAGTGCGGCGTGCTCCTCGGGGAATACACGCATCTTCTTGTATAGCACATACCCCATCAGACGCAAGCGCCCCTCCGAATAGTTATTGAACACCTTATTATATATACGGTCTTTGTTGATTTCCTTCTGCATAAGCATGCTCACGATGAGATACAGCTCTTGCGTGCAAGGCCCATACGAGAAGTTGCCCGTATCAGTCATCACACCGGCATACAGGCATTCGCAAGCCTGCTTCGTGAGTTGGTCGTAGCCATCCATAGCCAACACCAATCGGAATACCACCTCGCAGGTACTCGACAGCTGAGGATATGAGAAACTGATATCGCAGAATGCATCGGGATGTAGGTGATGGTCCACAAGCACCTTCACCGCCTTGGCCTTCTCAATCAGCGGCGCCATATCATCCACACGGTTCAGCGCATTGTAATCCATAGCCATTATCACATCGGCCATAGCAATCATCAGCCCAGCCTTCTCACTATACTTATCGAAACGTACAATCTCCTGCGAACCAGGCATCCAAGCCAAAAAGTCAGGATAAGCATCAGGTACAATCACCACAGCCTCCTTGCCCAACGCCTTCAAGTAGTGCGCCATGCCTAATGTGGAACCCAGCGCATCGCCGTCAGGACCTGCATGGCAGGTAAGGACAAACATCTTGTTCTCATCAATCACCCGGCTCAAGCGTTCAATATCAGTCTCTTTAAAAATATTCTTAATCATACTCTACATTTATTGTGCAAAGATAATCATTAGCGAGTGAAAAGCCAAGCTTGCTTGAGCTTTTTGCAGCGAGCGTGATTATCTCTTGGCGCAGCCATAAAAATACGGAAAAGCGAGCAAAAAGCCAAGTTTCAACGAGAGAGGACAAAGAAATGCTTGCATTTTTTTGCCGAGCGAGGCAGAAACTCAATATAAATAAGCTCGCTTGTGCTTTTTACTGCGAGCGAGAGTATTTTCTGTGACGAAGTTACTAAAGGTACGGATAAGCGAGCGGAAAGGGAAAAGGCATGTCCCTTTTTCGGAAATCGCACCTGCGTTCTTGAGAAAAGGAATATGCGATTTCGGAGCGCTACAACTGGGATGAAACAAAAAGAGCGGGAGTGCAAGTGCACTCTCGCTCTCAATCTATACTATCTTGGCGGATTAGCTGAAGAACTGGGCGATACCCTTGTCGATACCACTGAAGCCCATGAAGGCAAGAGCCAGGAGGCCTGCAGTAACGAGGGCGATAGACATACCCTCAACACCTTTGGGTACACGCACAAGGCTGAGCTGCTCGCGGAGGCCAGCAAACACGATAAGTGCCAAAGCGAAGCCGAGAGCGGTAGCCAAAGCGTAGATAATACCGGTGAGGAGGTTGGGCTCAAGACCCTGACCATTGTATGTGCCATTGGCCACAAGGATAGCTACACCAAGGATGCAGCAGTTGGTGGTAATCAAGGGCAGGAACACGCCGAGTGCCTGATAGAGCGAGGGAGAGAGCTTCTTGAGCACAATCTCGACCATCTGCACGAGGGCGGCAATCACCAGAATGAAAACGATAGTCTGCAGGTACTGCAAGCCGAAGGGATTGAGCACCCATATCTGTAACAGGTAGGTAACGATGGTGGCGATGACCAACACGAAGGTTACAGCCAAGCCCATGCCCTTGGCGGTCTCAATCTTCTTTGACACACCGAGGAAGGGACAGATACCCAGGAACTGTGACAACACGATGTTGTTCACAAAGATCGCGGAGATAAATATCAGTATGTATTCCATAATTCTTACTTTTTAATTTTATTCACGATGGCGATGAGGTAGCCCAATACGATGAAGGCACCGGGAGCCAATACAAAGGCCAGCATATTGGTCGATGAGGGCAGAAGGGTGAAGCCAAATACGGCACCTGTGCCCAACAGCTCGCGTACGGCACCGAGAAGGGTGAGCGCCCAGGTGAAACCAAGACCCATGCCCAGACCGTCGAAGAGTGAGGGGATGGCGGTGTTCTTGGCTGCGAAGGCTTCGGCACGACCAAGGATGATACAGTTAACCACAATCAGCGGAATGAACAATCCGAGACTGGCATAGAGTGAAGGCAAGTAGGCTTGCATGAGCATCTGCAACAGGGTCACAAACGATGCAATGACTACGATATATGCCGGAATACGTACCTTATCGGGAATAAGATTTTTCAACAAGGCTATAACGATGTTTGAACATATCAAAACAAACGTGGTGGCAAGGCCCATAGACATACCGTTGAGTGCCGAAGAGGTGGTACCCAAGGTAGGACACATACCAAGGAGAAGGACAAACGTGGGGTTTTCCTTAACCAAACCATTCAAAAATACTTTCCAATTATTCATATTATTAAATTAAAAGCTAACAATTAAAAATTAAAACACGCACTCTTTACTCTATCACTTCAGATTT
>RHMF01001137.1_pt1 | contig 12448 bp, 8 predicted proteins | sample 5365151 | NCBI WGS metagenome assembly RHMF01 (sample SAMN10266501, study PRJNA497801) | feces metagenome | isolation source: feces | host: Bos taurus | place: China: Prairie of Fairy Mountain | collected 2017-08-14 | reverse complement strand
ATGCTGTTAACCAGCTTGGTGATCAGAACAGAGTTGTACTGAGGATCCGGAAGAACCTCTCTTTTGGGAACGTTACCTCTTCTGGGCACTTTTCTTCCCTCCTTCATAATAAAATGATTTCATCGGTACTCGAAAGTGAATCTTTCGTTGTGCCTGGCCAGAGGTTATATATAAAACCTCGGCAAGGCTTTGCCTTGCGAACGGGCATAGAGTCAAATAAAAAGTTTTAGGCAGACAGAAGATTACTTCTTAGCAGCCTTGGGGCGCTTTGCACCGTACTTGGAGCGGGACTGCATCCGGTTCTGCACGCCCTGGGTATCCAGAGTGCCGCGGATGATGTGGTAACGAACACCGGGAAGGTCCTTAACACGACCGCCACGGATCATAACCACAGAGTGCTCCTGCAGATTATGGCCAACACAGCGGAAACTTCCATGCCATTGGTCAGACGCACACGGGCGATCTTACGCAGAGCGGAGTTAGGCTTCTTGGGGCTGATGGTACGAACAGCGGTACATACGCCACGCTTCTGGGGAGAAGGCAAAGTAGTAGCCTTGTTTTCCAGGGTGTTCAGACCTCTCTGCAGAGCAGGAGCGGTGGACTTGTAGGTAACCTGCTTACGGCCATTTCTGACGAGTTGGTTAAAAGTAGGCATTAATTTTCTCCTTTCTTTCGTTCTCGCATATAGCGGCATATTCTACGGGGTTACCGGTAGAAACAAGTTATTCGGTTGCGGCAGCAGCCGCAGCGCCCACATCAATTTTGCAGGCGCGCCCAAGGTCTTTCATAGAACACGCCCAAGTAAAGGGCACTCTCATTTCAAGACACATACGGGCGATTGGTTCGGTAATGGCAGGGTCCGCATCCTGGGCAAGATAAACCTTTTTGGCCTGGCCGGCAAGCAAGGTTTTGCGGAGCTGTTTAGCTCCCACAACCATACGGTAACCGGCAATTTCCTGCTGGATTTTCTCCTGGGCCATACGAATGTCATTATGTGTATCCATACAGTTTCCTATTATAATCACTTTTCAAGAAATGTCAACAAAAATAACGAAAAAATCCTTGCTGTGACACAACTTTTTTCCTTTCGTCCCAAGAAAAAACAGGCGGCAAATGCCGCCTGCCCATTCTACTGTTGCAGCGTTCCTTCCCTGCTCCATCTGCAGGAAGTCAGCCGCTAAAGAAAAGCTGCGCAAAAGTCGAACTAAAATTCCTCCACAGGAACATTGAACGCATTCAGAATTTCCTCAACAAACACTTCACTGTCGATTGTATACCGAATAGACTCAAGGGCGCCGGGTGCAACCGTTTTATTGGACAACTGCACGGTTTTATATACGCCCTCTTCAAATTCCATAACCAAAAGAAAAGCCGTTCCTTCTCCTTCAACCTTGACACCGTCTTGCAGTTGTGTCAAAGATGCCTTCTGTAATAGGTCAATTACCGGTTCCATTTCTTCGCCCGAAAGCGGACCGGCAATGCCCATCAGGCTCATTTCTTTCAGTCCCACAAAATAATCGTCGGTAAACACATCATTTTTAGGAGATTCCTCTATTTTCTTTTCGGTACACCCCAGCAAGGACACTGCCAGCAAAATACCCATCATAACCAGAAAAAATCTTCTCACAGCAAGCACCTTCCATAAATAAGTTTGCGCCGTTTTTATTTCACTATACCATTCTCCCCTGCCCATGTCAACAAAAAGGGCACCGCACAACGTGCGATGCCCTTTTGGAAATTAGTTCTCTTCGGTTACACAGTAACGGGACTCAGGAGTCGCACCGGTCTGGAAATCCCGGTATGCCATCAAGCCGGAACCGGCAGGAATCAGCTTACCGATAATGACGTTTTCCTTCAGACCAACCAAATGGTCAACCTTGCCCTTGATAGCGGCATCGGTCAGAACCTTGGTGGTTTCCTGGAAGGAAGCGGCAGACAGGAAGGAATCCGTTGCCAAAGATGCTTTGGTAATACCCATCAGCACAGCGGAGGCTTCCGGCAGACGCAGTTCGGTTTCGCCTGCATCAATCCGGGCCTGCACTTCAGCCTTGGCATCTTCAAATACGAAGGAATCCACAACCGTACCGGTGAGCAGGCTACTGTCGCCGGGCTCGTCAATGCGGACCTTACGCATCATCTGACGGATAATGACTTCGATGTGCTTGTCGTTGATTTCTACGCCTTGCTGACGGTACACAGCCTGTACGGACTGTACCAGGTAATCCTGAACGGCTTCCACACCGGAGATACGCAGAACATCCTGGGGATACAGTGCACCGTCGGTGATGGGCTCACCCTTCATAACCTGCTTACCATTGGTGACCTTCAGGCCGATGGAATAAGGCACCTGATAGACCTTGACCTCGCCGTCCTCTGCAGTAACGGTGATATTACGCATAGCGGTACGGTGGGTATCGTCGATAGAAACGATACCGGTGATCTCAGAGATCTGTGCCATCTTCTTGGGTCGGCGGGACTCAAACAGTTCTTCAACTCTGGGAAGACCCTGGGTAATATCGTCACCTGCAACACCGCCGGAGTGGAAGGTACGCATGGTCAGCTGAGTACCGGGTTCACCGATGGACTGTGCAGCGATAATACCAACTGCTTCACCCAGATCCACTTCCTTGGAAGTAGCCAGGTTCATACCATAGCACCGGGCGCAGACACCGTTACGGGCGCGGCAGCCGAGGATGGTACGGATATAAATCTTCTCAATGCCGTGCTTTTCGAACTTTTCTGCATCCTCGGGCATCATCATCTGATACTTGGAATGGAGAACCTCACCGGTTACAGGAGAGATGACATCTTCCACAGGATAACGGCCGCGAATACGGTTTCCAAAGGTGTCAATAACGTCACCGTTCTGGTAAACAGCGCCTACCCAAATACCATTCTTGGTATGGCAATCGTGTTCGCGGATAATAACTTCCTGAGAAACGTCCACCATACGACGGGTCAGGTAACCGGAGTCAGCAGTACGAAGAGCCGTATCGGTCATGCCCTTACGGGCGCCTCTACTGGAAATAAAGTATTCCAGAACAGACAGACCTTCACGGAAGTTAGCCTTAACGGGAATTTCGATGGTACGGCCAGCGGTATCGGCCATCAAGCCACGCATACCGGCCAGCTGACGAATCTGTGCCATAGAACCACGAGCGCCGGAGTCAGCCATCATATAGATGGGGTTGAACTCATCCAGGTTGCCCTGCAGGGCATTGGTAACATCAGCGGTGGTCTTTTCCCACTGCTGAACAACCAGGCGGTAACGCTCGTCATTGGTGATGAAGCCCTGGCGGTAAAACTGTTCAATTTCCACAACTTTGGCCTCAGCCTGCTTCACCAGTTGATACTTGATTTCCGGCACCACCATATCGGCGATGGAAACGGAAATAGCACCCTTGGTGGAGAACTTATAGCCCAGTGCCTTCACTCGGTCCAGCATTTCGGTGGCAACGGTAAAGCCGTGCTTACGGATACACTTATCAATAATCTTACCCAGCTGCTTCTTGCCAACCAGGAAGTCTACTTCCAGGTCGAAAGCATGGGCAGGGTCGGTGCGGTCCACAAAGCCCAGGTCCTGAGGAATGGGCTCATTGTAGATCAAGCGGCCAACGGTAGCATTGATAATGCTGCTGCGAACTTCCCCATCAATTTCCTTGGTGTAGCGCACACGGATAGGTGCGTGCAGACCTACATTGCCGTCGGCATAGGCAGCAATGGCTTCGTCTACACTGGAATAATTCAGCTTGGGACGGAAGGTTGCGGGCGTGCCACCCATAGCCTTGGCAGCCTTGTTGGCTTCCAGGAACAGGTCTGCATCCACCAACTGACCTACGGGCAGATCGGTGGTACCGGCATCGGTAACAAACACTTCCTCTGCGCCCTTCTCTGCCTTGCCCAGACGGGTATAGGTCAGGTAGTAGGCGCCCAGGATCATATCCTGAGTGGGAACGGTAACAGGCTTGCCGTCCTGAGGACGGAGCAGGTTGTTGGCAGAAAGCATCAGCATTCTGGCTTCTGCCTGGGCCTCGGCGCTCAGAGGTACGTGAATAGCCATCTGGTCACCGTCAAAGTCTGCGTTAAATGCGGTACAGCACAGGGGATGCAGTTTCAGGGCGCGGCCTTCCACCAGGATGGGTTCGAAGGCCTGAATGCCCAGTCTGTGCAGGGTAGGCGCACGGTTGAGCATAACAGGACGGTCCTTGATGATTTCGTCCAGGGCATCCCAAACTTCGGTCTTACCCTTATCGATCATCTTCTTGGCGGACTTAATGTTGTTTGCCAGGCCATCTGCAACCAGTTTCTTCATAACGAAGGGACGGAACAGTTCGATAGCCATTTCCTTGGGAACACCGCACTGGTACAGCTTCAGTTCAGGACCAACAACGATAACGCTACGGCCGGAGTAGTCAACACGCTTACCCAGCAGGTTCTGACGGAAGCGGCCCTGCTTACCCTTGAGCATATCACTCAGAGACTTCAGTGCCCGGTTATTTGCGCCGGTGACTGCGCGGCCGCGACGACCGTTGTCAATCAAGGCATCCACAGCCTCCTGCAGCATCCGCTTTTCGTTGCGGATGATGATGTCAGGAGCATGGAGCTGAATCAACCGCTTTAACCGGTTGTTGCGGTTAATAACACGGCGATACAGGTCATTGAGGTCGGAAGTAGCAAAGCGGCCGCCATCCAACTGAATCATAGGACGAATATCCGGAGGAATAACCGGCAGCACATCCATAACCATCCAGCTGGGCTTATTGCCGGATTCCCGGAAAGCCTCAACCACTTCCAAACGCTTTACAATGCGGAGTTTCTTCTGGGAAGAAGCCGTTTTCAGCTCTTCACGCAGCTGCTCGGACAGCTGATCAAGGTCGATTTTCTCCAGCAGTTCCTTTACTGCTTCGGCTCCCATACCGGCGCGGAAATCGTCCTCGTACTTTTCACGCATATCCCGATATTCCTTCTCGCTGAGAATCTGGTTCACAGACAGAGGTGCATCACCGGGATCAGTAACAATATATGCTGCAAAATACAGCACCTTCTCCAGTACCTTGGGGCTGATATCCAAAATCAGGCCCATGCGGGAAGGAATGCCCTTGAAATACCAAATGTGGCTGCAGGGAGCGGCCAGTTCAATGTGGCCCATACGCTCACGGCGTACCTTTGCTTTGGTAACTTCTACACCACAACGGTCACAGACTTTACCCTTGTACTTGATCTTCTTGTACTTACCGCAGTGACATTCCCAGTCCTTGGTAGGTCCAAAGATCTTTTCACAGTAAAGGCCGTCCCGTTCAGGCTTCAGGGTGCGGTAGTTAATGGTTTCCGGCTTCTTAACTTCGCCGAAAGACCAGGACCGGATCATCTCCGGAGATGCAATGCCAATTTTAATGGCGTCAAACGTTACATCTGCCATACGCCGCCTCCTTAGTCTTCGTATGCGTCGGCATCGGAGTCGTCTCCGTCACCAAACACATCCATAATATCTTCCGGACCGTCTTCGTCAATGATGAAGCCGTTGTCCAGCACATCCTCGGCATCCACAACCATTTCGGTTTCGGGGCCGGTGTAGACAATATCATCATCTTCGTCCTCGTCCTTCAGTTCGATTTCGTTGCCCTTATCATCCAAAACACGAATGTCCAGACACAGAGCCTGCAATTCCTTAACCAGAACCTTGAAAGATTCGGGTACACCGGGGGTGGGGATATTGCTGCCCTTAACAATAGCTTCGTAGGTCTTCACACGGCCGGTCACATCGTCGGACTTGACGGTCAGGATTTCCTGCAGGGTATATGCAGCGCCGTAAGCTTCCAGCGCCCAAACTTCCATTTCACCGAAACGCTGGCCGCCGAACTGGGCCTTGCCTCCCAAGGGCTGCTGGGTAACCAGTGCGTAGGGACCGGTAGAACGGGCGTGAATCTTATCGTCAACCAGGTGGTGAAGTTTCAGGTAGTAGGGATAGCCAACGGTAACCAGGTTATCGAAGGGTTCACCGGTACGGCCATCATACAGGATGGTCTTGCCGTCTTCCCGGAGGCCTGCCAGTTTCAGGGTATCACGGATATCCTTCTCGTTGGCGCCGTCAAATACGGGGGTAGCAACCTTCCAACCCAGTGCCTTTGCAGCATAACCCAGGTGAACTTCCAAAACCTGGCCGATGTTCATACGGGAAGGCACGCCCAGGGGGTTCAGCACCACATCCAGAGGAGTACCATCAGGCAGGAAGGGCATATCTTCCTCAGGCAGAACACGGGAAACAACGCCCTTGTTACCGTGACGGCCGGCCATCTTATCGCCCACAGAGATCTTACGCTTCTGGGCAATATATACACGGACAGACTTGGTAACACCGGGAGCCAATTCGTCAGAGTTCTCCTTGGTGAAGACCTTGACGTCTACAACAATACCGCTTTCGCCGTGAGGCACCTTCAAAGAGGTGTCGCGCACTTCTCTTGCCTTTTCACCGAAGATGGCCCGCAGCAGGCGCTCTTCAGGGGTCAGCTCGGTTTCACCCTTGGGGGTAACCTTACCAACCAGGTAATCGCCGGAGCGAACTTCGGCACCAATGCGGATAATGCCGTCCTCATCCAGATCCTTCAGGGCATCTTCACCCACATTGGGAATATCCCGGGTGATTTCTTCCGGTCCCAGTTTGGTATCCCGGGCTTCGGTTTCATGCTCTTCAATGTGGATAGAGGTAAATACGTCTTCACGAACCAGACGCTCATTGAGCAAAATGGCGTCTTCGTAGTTGTAGCCTTCCCAGGTAACGAAGCCAATCAGCACGTTCTTACCCAGAGCCACTTCGCCGCCGGAGCAGGAAGGACCGTCGGCAATGATTTGACCGGCAGCAACCTTCTCACCCACCACAACGATGGGGCGCTGGTTAACACAGGTACCGGCATTGCTGCGGGCAAACTTGGTCAGCTTGAATGTTTCGGTTTCACCGCTGTCGTAGCGGATGGTGATTTCGTCAGCAGAAACGGCCAGAACAGTACCGTTTTCATTGGACTTCAGACATACTTCAGAGTCTGCGGCGGCAGCATGCTCGATACCGGTAGCAACCACAGGGGGCTCAGTGGTGAGCAGGGGCACAGCCTGACGCTGCATGTTTGCGCCCATCAAGGCACGGTTTGCGTCGTCATTCTGCAGGAAGGGAATGAAAGAAGTCGCAATAGAAATCATCATTCTGGGAGATACGTCGATATAATCGATGACACTGCGGTCCACTTCGATGATTTCATTACGGTGACGGCAGGTAATACGGGAGTTTGCCAGGCAGCCATTCTCATCCAGAGGTTCGTTGGCCTGACCGATATAGAATTCGTCTTCAATATCCGCCGTCATATAGTCCACCTGGTCGGTGACCTTGCCGGTTGCCTTGTCCACTTTCCGGTAGGGTGCTTCCACGAAACCGTACTCATTGATCTTAGCAAAGGTTGCCAGGTAGTTAATCAGACCGATGTTAGGACCTTCGGGGGTCTCAATGGGGCACATACGGCCATAGTGGGTGTAGTGAATATCACGAACATCGAAAGATGCACGCTCACGGCTCAAACCACCGGGGCCCAAAGCAGAAAGGCGGCGCTTATGGGTCAGTTCTGCCAGGGGGTTATTCTGGTCCATAAACTGAGACAGGGGGCTGGAGCCAAAGAATTCCTTAATAACCGCGGTTACAGGACGAATGTTGATCAGTGTCTGAGGCGTAACAGCATCCAGGTCCTGAACGGTCATCCGCTCCCGGATAACGCGGTCCAGACGGCTAAAGCCGATCCGGAACTGGTTCTGCAGCAGTTCGCCTACACAGCGCAGACGACGGTTGCCCAGGTGGTCAATATCATCGGGAGTACCCAGGCCCATAGCCACACAGTTCAGATAGTTGATGGATGCCATAATATCATCTGTGACGATATGCTTAGGCACCAGGTCATTCATCCGCTCAGCAATAGCATCTTCCCAACCATCGGCAGGAACACTTTCCAGCATTTCCTTCAGAACCGCGAAGCAAACCTTCTCCTTAATGCCGTACTGCCTGGGATCAAAATCTACAAAGCCAGTCATATCCACCATGTTGTTGGACAGAACTTTTACCTTGTGGTCGCCAACGCGGACAACGGCTTCATTTACACCCTTTGCTTCCAATTCCTTTGCCTGGGCGCGGGAAATGATTTCACCGGGCATAACCAGGATTTCACCGGTCATGGGATCGGCGATAGGCTCCACAGCCTCCTGGCCTGACAGACGGGTAGCAATTCCCATCTTCTTATTAAACTTATACCGACCTACTGCGCTCACATCATAACGGTGGGCATCAAAGAGCAGGCCCTCCAAGTGGGCAATGGCAGTCTCCACCGTAGGAGGTTCGCCGGGACGGAGACGACGGTAGATTTCCAGCAGACCTTCTTCTCTGGTCTTGCAGGGGTCCTTTTCCAGAGTGGCAAGAATTCTGGGATCCTCACCGAACATTGCCTTAATCTTATCGTCGGTGTCCACACCCAAAGCGCGAATCAGGCTGGTAATGGGCAGTTTGCGGTTCTTGTCAATACGAACCCAGAACACATTGTTAAGGTCTGTTTCGTACTCGAGCCAAGCGCCACGATAAGGAATGACAGTGGCAGTATAAGTGTGCTGCTCTGCCTTGTCCACATCATGGGTGTAATACATACCGGGGCTACGGACAATCTGAGAAACAATGACACGCTCTGCACCGTTGATGACGAAAGTGCCACCATTGGTCATAATGGGGAAGTCACCCATGAAGATGTCCTGTTCCTTAATTTCCTCAGTCTCGGTGTTGCGCAGACGCACACGCACCTTGATGGGCCGTGCATAGGTAGCATCCCGCTCTCTGCACTGCTCAATGGTGTACTTGGGCTTATCTTCCATAGAATAATCCAGGAAGCTCAGCTCCAGTTTACCTGAGAAGTCGGTAATTACGCCAACATCCTTAAAGACCTCGCGGAGGCCTTCATCCAGAAACCACTGATAGGAGTCCTTCTGGATCTTAAGCATGTTGGGCATTTCCAAGATCTCGTTGTACTTTGCGTAGCTCTTACGCATGGTCTTGCCAAACAGTTGGTCTTTGACCATAGACATATGGATCATCACGCCTTTCTTTCGGCCGAAGCCGGAATCTTGTGTTATGCACATTTGATATGCCCGGAGCCGTTTAGAGAATTTGAATATTTCCCTCTTGACAGACCCGGTATCCTGTGGTAATATGTCCATGTTGGAGAGAATGCGCAAATGGGCATACTATCACAGTATGGAGTATCATTGTAGCATACTCTTCTTTTTTTGTCAACAGAAAATCCATTTTCTTCCGGGTATTTTTTAATCCTTTCCCCTTTCCACAGCAGCAAAAGGCCGTGTTGCAAACATTTGCGACACGGCCTTCTTTATTGTTGTTCTGTAAGTTGGAGTTGGTGCTTTTTTACATGCTTGCGAAGCACAATCGTAAATGCCAGCAATTGGGCTGTAAAAGTGAGCACCCAGGATATAGGATAAGAAATCAGCAGTCCCTGGGGTGTATGGAATTGGGGAATTTGGAAAATCGTGTAGATCCAAACTACCCGCAGCACACAAGCACCCATAATGGAAATGATCATCGGCAGTACAGACGATCCCAAGCCACGCAACGAGCCGGTGGTGGCATCCATCATACCACAAAGGAAATAAGGAAGGCACACAAAGGACATTCGTAAAATACCGTCTGCAATTGCCTGGGCAGAGTCAGTAATATAAATCTGCAGCAGCCAGGGTGCAAACAGATAGGCTGCACCACCAAGGAGTATGCCTGTGACACCTGCACAAATAACGCAGATCCAAAGGATCTTTTTTACCCGGTCATACTGCCGGGCGCCCACATTCTGTCCGGTGTAATTGAGGGACGTTTGAGAAAAGGCGTTCATGGAAGTATACACAAAACCTTCGATGTTGCTTCCCGCCGCATTGCCGGACATAAAAACAGGACCGAAGGAATTGATAGAAGATTGAATCAGCACATTGGAAATACTAAACACAGAACTTTGTAAACCTGCCGGTATGCCAAAGGTTAAAATCTTAATAAATGCTTTTTTGTGGATTCTGATTTTCTTCAGTTCCAACCGGCAGCTGTCTGTCCGGCGGCACAATGCCCGCACTACTAAAAAGGCGGAAAGTGCCTGGGAGATAATTGTTGCCAGGGCAACGCCTTCCACATTCATTCCAAAGCATACTACAAACACCAAATTCAGCGCCACATTCAGCACGCCTGCAATGGCTAAGAAAATAAGGGGGCTTTTCGTGTCTCCCGCTGCCCGCAAAATAGCAGAGCAGAAGTTATAAACCATAGTGAACGTCATACCGCTAAAGTATACACGCATATAGATGGTGGACAAAGGCAGAATGTCCTCCGGTGTGCCCATCAGCACCAGAAAGTATCCGGCAAAGCATACGCCTACTACACTCAGCACCAAACCACCGGCGATAGCCACCAGCAGAGCAGTATGGACCATACGATGCTGCATTTTTTCATCCCGGCTGCCGATGGCATGGGCCACGTTCACACCGGCGCCAGTGGAAAGGCCGATAAACAAACTGATAATCAAGGTAGTGATAGAACCTGTTGCACCCACTGCGCCTACAGAGAGGCTTCCTCTAAAACGGCCCACTACCACCAGGTCTGCAGCGTTAAACAGCAGTTGCAGAATACTGGCAAGAATAATTGGAATGGTATAGGAAATGATACTTCTCAGCAACGGGCCGTGAAGCATATCTTTATTAATTCTTTTCACGACACCCACCTCCAAAGCAGTTTATTCCTATGAAGTATAAGACTTTCCTTTCCACTTGTCAACGGAAAACGCCGCTTTTTCTCAAAAATTCCATCGTATATACATTAATATAATAATACGATCTCCTTTCTTCTTGTTGCATTTTATATATGCCTATGGTATACTGTTTTCAATTATTCAGCAAAACGAGCAGGAGGTTTCTTATGGAAAACAAATTACATCGAAAGTACGGTCTTTTCACGGCTATTTGCATGGTTGTGGGCATTGTAATTGGTTCCGGCGTTTTCTTCAAAGCCCAAAACATTTTGCAAAAACCCGGTATTGATCTCACTTCCGGCATCCTTGCCTGGCTCATTGGCGGTGCCATTATGCTGGTATGTCTGCTGGCTTTCTCCTTTATGGGTCAAAAATATGAAAAGGTGAACGGCCTTGTGGACTACGCTGAGGCCACCGTTGGTCCCAAGTATGGTTACTACATGGGCTGGTTCTCCTCTACCATTTACTACCCCGCTATGACTTCCGTTCTGGCATGGCTGACTGCCCGGTACACCTTAGAGTTTATCACCAGCGCATTCCCCGGTTTCAATCTGATCATCCCCGCCGCCCAGGGCGGTTGCGTGATCGGCCCCGAGTGTCTGGCTCTGACTCTTTTCTACCTCTGCGCCTGCTATGCAGTGAATGTGCTTTCTCCCAAGATGGCCGGCAAACTTCAGGTCAGCACCACCGTTATCAAAATGATCCCTCTGGGTCTTATGTCTGTTGTGGGCGTAATCGTAGGTATTTCCTCCGGTCTGCTCACTGAAAACTTCTCTGCTCCTGCGCAAGTTCCTGCAGTAGACGGCACCAATCCCCTGTTCGGTGCTGTGTGTGCCACCGCCTTTGCTTATGAAGGCTGGATCATTGCCACCGCTATGAATGCAGAGATTAAAGACTCCAAGAAAAACCTGCCCAAAGCATTGATTCTGGGCGGCATTGTAATCGTGGCTACTTACGTGCTGTACTTCGTCGGTGTAGCCGGCGGAGCAACCACCGCAGATCTGACCTTTGTTGGAACTACGATTGCTTTCAACAATGTCTTCGGTCCCATTATCGGCAACATTCTGAAACTGTTTGTAGCCATCTCCTGCCTGGGCACCACCAATGGCCTGATGATGGCAAGTTCCCGGAGCCTTTACGCATTGGCAGCCCGTCGGCAGGGTCCCGCCCCCGATGTTTACGGTCAAATCGACGACCGGACCAATATGCCCAACAACGCCTCTGTTCTGTCCCTGGTAATCATTTCCGCTTGGTTTGTGTACTTTTATCTTTCCAACCTTGCCGGTACCTGGACTGGGCCTTTCGTATTCGACTCCTCCGAGCTGCCTATTATCACCATCTATCTGATGTATCTGCCTATGTTTATACAGTGGATGCGCAAAGAAAAAGAGCAGAATGTGCTGCGTCGGTTTGTAATGCCTATCCTGGCTCTTTGCGGCAGTGTGTTTATGGTGATTGCCTGTATTATCGGCCACAAGATGGGTTGCCTCTGGTATCTGATTGTATTTGCCGTTATCATGGCAGTCGGTGCTCTTTTCCAAAAAAAGAAATAACGCTCCAAATGCAAAAGCGGTCATCTCCAGAAGAGATGACCGCTTCTTTGTTGTGATTTGCCCCACAACAGTTTCATT
>RHMF01001111.1_pt1 | contig 12449 bp, 13 predicted proteins | sample 5365151 | NCBI WGS metagenome assembly RHMF01 (sample SAMN10266501, study PRJNA497801) | feces metagenome | isolation source: feces | host: Bos taurus | place: China: Prairie of Fairy Mountain | collected 2017-08-14 | reverse complement strand
CCTTTTGTAAAGAATTTGTTGCGTCCGGTAACCGAAGATGATATACTTAGATTGCGTAAGATACCTATCGAACGCATATCGAAATACAATAGCGACAAGGCCGACGATATATTGAAAGCTGTGGAAGACGATATGGCTCAAGTGCAGTACGACATAGAGCATATCATAGACTACTCGATAGCATATTTCGAACGCATAAAGACCAAATATGGCAAAGGTCGCGAACGTAAAACAGAGATACGCAACTTTGAAAACATAGAGGCCGTAACGGTGGCCATAACCAACGAAAAGTTGTATGTAAACAAGAAAGATGGCTTTGCAGGCTACGGGTTGAAGAAAGACGAAAATGTGGAATATGTGTGTGATTGCTCTGACTTGGACGAGATAATAGTATTCCGCAAAGACGGTACATATATGATATCCAAAGTACAGGAAAAAGGCTTTGTGGGCAACAAAGACTGCAAAGAGATCATATATATAAATGTGTTCCGTAAGCGCGACGAACGTACGATATACAATGTGGTATATTCCGACGGAGCATTTGGCAATGCCATGGTTAAGCGTTTTTCGGTAACGGGTGTAACACGCGACAGAGAATACGATTTAACCAAAGGCACCAAGGGTAGCAAGGTGTTGTATTTTTCGGCCAACCCCAATGGCGAAGCCGAAACGATAATGGTACATCATCGTGCCAAACCAAAATTGAGAAAGTTAAGCTTTGAATTCGATTTTGCCGATGTGGTGATAAAAGGACGCTCGTCGTTTGGAAATATACTTACCAAGAATGCAATACGCAAGATAAATATAAAAGGCGAAGGTGTGTCGACATTAGGTGCCAGAAGTATATGGTTCGACGAAACGGTGAAACGATTGAATGTGGAAGGACGTGGAACATTTTTGGGCGACTTTAAGGGTGCCGACAAGATATTGTCGATAACAAAATCGGGATTCTTTAGAACTTGTAATTTCGATTTGACCAATCACTTCGACGATGATTTGATTCACATACGCAAAAATAATCCCAAAACGATACTGACGGCATTATATCAAGAGGGCGAAACCAAATATTATTATTTAAAACGTTTCCAGGTAGAAGAGTTGGATAAGAAACTGTCGTTTTTGGACGAAGATTCCGATGATGTATTGTTGGATATAGTGTTTGACACATTTCCACGATTGGAGATAAACTACGATACCGAGAACAGCAATAAAAAGATAGCATCGGAAATAATAGAGGTTACGGACTTTATAGGAGTGAAAGGCTATAAGGCCAAAGGTAAGAGAATATCCACTGCCGTTATAAAGAACTACGAATGGCTTGACCCATTGCCCGAACCCGAACCGGAAATAGTGGAAGAATCCGAAACCATAGATGCCGATAAGGACGTATATACCGATTCGGCAGCAGATAGCGAGGTGGTACAAGGTACTCTTTTTGATTGATTAAAACAGGTTGAACAATGAAAGTATTAGTAGCACTCCCGCGTTTCCCTTATCCGTTGGAAAAAGGTGATAAGTTAAGGGCATACCACCAAATACGTTGCTTGTCGAAAAACAACGATGTGGTGCTCTTTTGTGTGTCTCATCAGGAGCTGCCAAACGAATATATAGAAAAAATAAAACCTTATTGTTCGGCAATAAAAGTGGTTACACTGTCGAAGATAAAGGTGTATTACAATATACTGAAGGCTTTTTTATCGATAAACTCGTTGCAGGTAGACGGCTATTGGAATACCAAAAAGATAAGAAACGAGTATTTGGCATTTGAAAAAGAGCAGAATCCCGATGTGGTTTATTGCCAAATGGTACGCACCATGGAGTGGGTAAAGAAATCGTCGAAACCAAAGTTGTTGGATTTTCAAGACTGTTTGAGCAAGAATATAGAGCGTAGGATGTATAAAACCAAAGGATTGTTGCGCAGAATATTGCATTACGAATTTAAGATGTTGCGTTCGTGCGAGTATGATGCCTTTGAGTGTTACGATGCTTTTACAATAATATCCTCTGCCGACCGTGATGCCATACCTCATCAAAAAAACGATACCATATCCATATTGCCCAATGGCGTTGATACTGCTTTGTTTCGTCCGCGAAATATAGCGGTGGAGTACGATATATTGTTTAGTGGTAATATGCATTATGCTCCGAATATCGATGCGGCGGTATTTTTGATAAAAGATATTATGCCCATAGTATGGCAAAAACGACCGCATACCACAGTGATGTTGGCCGGTGCCGACCCTGTGCCGGCCGTAAAAAAGCTACAGTCCGATAAGGTAACGGTTACCGGTTGGGTAAACGATATAGGAGAGTGTTATGCCAAAGCCGGACTTTTTGTGGCTCCTATGCGTATAGGCACCGGATTGCAAAACAAACTGTTGGAGGCTATGGCCACTAAAAAGCCTTGCATAACATCGTCTTTGGCAAACAATGCGTTGGCCGCCGAAGACGGAAAACAGGTAATAGTGGCTAAAACGGCACAAGAGTATGCCGATGCAATAATAAAATTATTGGATAATAAAGACGAAGCAGATATGTTGGCCGACAATGCTTACAACTATGTATTGCAAAAATATAGTTGGGATAAGTACAACGAATTGTTGGAAACACTGCTTAACGATATGTATAATAAATGTAATTGTAAACAATAATAAACAATAAAATGACACCAAAAGAATTAGGATATTATTTTCCTGCCGAATGGGTAAGACACGAAGCAACGTGGTTGAATTATCCACACAACGAAAATTCGTGGCCCGATAAGATAGATACAATATTTCCATCGTATCACTTATTTATTAAGTTGCTTGCCGATGTAGAAAAAGTGCATATAAATGTGTTGAATAATAAAATACAAGAAACTATTTCTTATTCGTTGACAATGATAGGGGCTAATATGGAGAATATAGTATTCCACATATTCCCCAACAACGATGCATGGACACGCGATTGTGGTCCGGCCTTTTTGTTGAATAGAAACGATAGAAGCCAAAAAGCTATCGTAAATTGGCAATACAACGCATGGGGAGGCAAATATCCTTGCGATTTGGACAACCAAATACCACGTCTTGTTGCCGACTATTTGAACTTGCCTGTTTTCGAACCCGGTATAGTTATGGAAGGTGGTTCGGTAGACTTTAACGGTGTAGGCGATCTTTTGACCACTAAGGCTTGTTTGCTAAACGAAAATCGCAATCCTCATCTTAATCAAGGTCAGATAGAAGAAATGTTGTGCAACTATTACGGAGTAAATAACGTAATTTGGTTGGGCGATGGTATCGATGGCGATGATACAGATGGTCATATCGATGATTTGTCGCGTTTTGTAAACGAAGATACTATAGTAACAGCTGTGGAAACAAATATTTATGACGAAAATTACGCACCACTGCAAGACAATCTTAAACTATTGAATAAAGTGCGTTTGTCTTCTGGAAAACAACCTAACATAGTAGAGTTGCCAATGCCAGACCCCGTTATATGGGAAGATCAACGTTTGCCCGCTTCGTATGCCAATTTCTATATAGCCAACAACAGCATTATAATGCCTACATATAAATGCGCCGCTGATAATAAAGCGTATTATGTATTGGAAGAATGTTTTAAAGATAGAACAATTCATGCGGTAGACAGTACCGATATTATCTGGGGATTGGGTAGTTTCCATTGCTTGTCGCAACAAGAACCGGCATTGTCACTAAAATAGTAAAAATAGACTATAATTGATATGAAAGTATCTCTTATAAATATCGGAGATGAATTGCTGATAGGCCAAGTGGTAAATACCAATGCCACTTGGATGTCGCAGCAATTGATAGCTGCCAGTATGGACGTGGAAAAGGTGTATACTATATCGGACAACAGAACAGATATAGAAGATACATTGCAGCAGGCCATGCTTTGCAGCAATGCTGTAATAATAACCGGAGGTTTGGGACCTACGAAAGACGATATTACCAAAAAGACGTTGTGCGATTTTTTTGATAGCGATTTTGTAGAAGATAAACAAACCTTCGATATTATATCTGCGATATTTGAAAAACGTGGTTATCCGATGACCGATACCAATCGCCAACAAGCCTTGGTGCCTCGTTGTTGCACTGTATTGTTGAATAAAAGAGGTACGGCGCCGGGCATGTGGTTTGAGAAAGATGGTAAAGTAATAGTGTCGTTGCCGGGTGTGCCTTTCGAAATGAAATATCTTATCGATGAAGAGGTGATACCTCGAATGGTAAAATATTTCAATGTAGGATGTATATTGAATAAAAACATTCTTTTTCAAGGCATAGGCGAATCCTTCTTGTCTGACAGAATAGAGCAATGGGAATTGTCGTTGCCAAAATATATCAAGTTGGCTTATTTGCCTAAAGCCGGCTTGGTACGCTTGCGTCTTACTGCAAGAGGCAATGATGGCGACAAAAACGATATGCTTGCCGGTATCGATACCGCAGTGGCAGAGTTGTACAAGATAGTTGGCGACTATATAGTTGGCGAAGATATGGAAACTTTGGCCGAAGTGGTAGCCGACAAAATGATACGAAAATTGAAAACGCTGTCGGTGGCCGAAAGTTGTTCGGGCGGTGCCATAGCATCGAGTATAACGTCGTTGGCCGGAGCGTCGCAATATTTTAAAGGCAGTGTGGTGGCTTATTCCAACGAAATAAAGGAAAAAATATTGGGAGTAAATGTCGATACATTGCTAAAATATGGAGCAGTAAGCGAAGAAACAGCGCGCGAGATGGCAATGGGGGTAATGAATACAATGGATACCGATTATGCTGTGGCTACTACAGGTATAGCCGGGCCGGGTGGTGGAACAGCCGAAAAACCGGTGGGAACGGTATGGATAGCTGTGGCATCGAAAGATGAGATACATACACAAAAAATGACCTTTGGTGATGATAGGCTGAGGGTGATAGAACGAACAGTAAATCAAGCCTTGGCTAATTTGTTGAAAATGATAAATAAATAACTAATATGTGGAAGATAATTACAAGTCCATACGTAGTATCTGTATTGATGCTGATACTATCTAATTTCTTTATGACATACGCATGGTATGGTCATTTGAAAAATATGTCCAACAAGGCATGGTATGTGGCAGCAATAGTTAGTTGGTTGATAGCCTTTTTTGAGTATATGATACAGGTGCCGGCAAATAGATTGGGAATAACCGTATATACATTGCCTCAATTAAAAATTATTCAAGAGGTAATATCTCTTTCGGTATTTATTCCTTTTGCAATGATAGTGATGAATCAACCATTTAAAACAAATTATATTTGGGCATGTTTATGTTTGGTTGGTGCCGTTTATTTTATGTTTAAAAACTAACTGACGAAAATAAATTATATTATTTTTTATCTCTTGGATTTTTGTTTAAATATTTGAATTATAGAGGTGTAAAACGACTGTGTAGATGATTAAACGAAACAAAATAATATCAATAAATTGATTAGTGTATTCTAATTCGGAATAATTTTGTATCTTTGCACCCGTAAAAGTAGAAAAAATATAAGAATTTATATACGTAAAAATGAAAAAAATATACTTTTTATTCTTGTTCGGAGCCATGTTTATGACCGTTTCGGCTCAAAAGATGAAGCCTTTATTTGACCAGTTTTCGGATAAGTGGGGCTATGTGAATAATAAAAACATGTGGGTTATCTCGCCTGCATTTGATGGTGCCGGAAATTTTTCGGATGATAAGAATGCTATTGCTCCCGTAAAGAAAGGAAAATGTTGGGGTGCAATAGACACTAAAGGTAAATTTGTGGTAGAGCCTATTTTTGAATTCAGCAATCAAGCTATCGAAGCATATTATCAACAGTTGTCCGGTGGTACTTCGGTTAATGAATGGGTACTTTTGGTAAAAGACCCAGAAACTGAAAAATATGGTTTTGCAAACAGCAAAGGCAATTGGGTAATTAAACCTCAATATGATTATGCAACGGATTTTACAGACTATACTTACAAACGTTATTCTGTAATTAGAAAAGATGACAAATGGGGTTGCATAAGCGATAAAGGTGAACTTGTGGTAAAAATAGTCTTCGAAACACAAGACCAAGCTACAGATGCCGGCTATCAATGGCACAAAAACGAACCAATAGGAGTATGGTTGTATCCTGCTCGTAACAACGATGGTATATGGGGATATGTAAACTATAGAGGAGAATGGGCCATAAAACCGATATACGAATATGCACAAGAGTTTGTAGGCGACAGATATAATCGTTGTGCTGTGGTTAAGATTGATGGTTCGTGGGGATGTGTAAACGATAGAGGTAAATATGTAGTAGATCCTAAATTCCCATTTGCAGGTCAGGCTGTAAGAGCCGGATTTGATTGGAGAAAAAGCAAATAATCTAAACTTTCGGATGTCATTAATATATTGATGTTTGGAGAGTATATTTGTTAATCGGATATAGAAATAATTGAATAAATGATATAAAGGCTGATAGTTATCAGCCTTTTGTAATATAATACAACTAACAAAAATAACATATAATGAAAAAAGTACACTATGTTTTAGGCTTGGTAGCGTTGTCTTTATTTTCTTGTGGCAAAGTGCAAAAAGACACATCGGCACCTGAAAAGGTTATAGCAGCATACCTGACATACGAAAATGATGTAACCCCAGAATTGCAATGGGTAACACAAATTAATTACGCTTTTGGCCTTGTGGATACCACAACGTTTGATAGAATTGTAATTTTGAATGAACCACGTTTTGCGAGTGTGGCTAACATGAAAAAAGACAATCCTGATGTAAAAATATTGCTGTCGTTGGGTGGCTGGGCTGCCGGTGGTTTCAGCGAAATGGCTGCCGACGAAACAAAAAGAAAGAGTTTTGCACAAGATTGCAAACGTATAGTAGACGAATACGGAATAGATGGAATAGATGTGGATTGGGAATATCCTTCGAGTTCGGAAGCCGGAATATCATCGTCGCCGAATGATATTGACAATTTTACATTGTTGCTAAAAGATATACGTGAAGCTATAGGTAACGATAAGATACTGACTATTGCAACAATAGCAGATGCATTGTATGTCGATTTTCCTGCTGTAATCGATTATTTGGATATGGTTAATATAATGGCATATGATGTGGCTCGTCCTCCTTATCATCATGCTCCGTTGTATCGTTCGGAATATGCCGGAAGAATAACTACCGACGAGGCTGTGAAAGCACACCTAAATGCTGGTGTTCCTAAAGAAAAATTGGTGTTGGGTATTCCATTGTATGGTCATGGCGTTGATAGTTTGCCTGATTATACTTACTACGGCGACATCCTTAATTTGAAAGACTACAATTTCCATTGGGACGAAGAGGCAAAGGTGCCTTATGCTACAGACAAAAACGGAAAGTTTGTATTGTGTTACGAAGATACTAACTCGGTGGCAATAAAATCGGAATATGTATTGGAAAACGATTTGTGTGGTATAATGTATTGGGAATATACATTAGATGCACAAGATTTGCCATTGGTAAAGACTATATACAAAACTATAACCAAAAAGTAATGAAATAGTATATTACAACTATTGTGCAATAACATTGCATTATAGTTGTAATATCATTTATATGAATAACTATATGCAAGATACTATAAAAGTAAAGGACAAGGAGTTTAAGCTATATTTGTCGCAGGTAGAGATACAGCAGATAGTAAAAGAATTGGCCAAAGAGATAAGCGAAGATTTGAAAGACGAAAATCCGCTGATGTTGCCTGTGTTGAATGGAAGTTTTATTTTTGCTTCCGACTTGTTGAGAGAGATGGATATAGACGCCGAAGTGTCGTTTATAAAGATAGCTTCATATTCGGGAACACAATCGACCGGAAACGCAAAGCAGCTTATAGGATTGAATGAGGATATAAGTGGCCGAACAATAGTGTTGATAGAAGATATCATTGATACCGGTATTTCGATGGAAATATTGTTGAATCAATTGAGACAGTATAATCCTAAAATGATACTTATATGTACCCTTTTGTTTAAGCCCGGTAAGTTTCAAAAAGACTATTCGATACATTATATAGGTAAGCAAATAGAAGACGAATTTATAGTTGGATATGGCTTAGACTATGATGGATTGGGTCGAAAATACAGCGAAATATATCAATTAAAATAGTTAAAATAATAGAAAAATAAAATCTCTGATCTTTGATAATTAGTTGATTATATTTTCTGTTTGATGATTATGATAAAAAAGGTTTTGCAATGTCGGAAAAAATTAGTACTTTTGCAAACTCAAATAGGTAAAGAATTTAGTAATAAATCGTTTAGAAAACCATAGTTTAAAACGGCAAAAAAATAATAAGAAAATGAAAAAAGGAATTCATCCAGACAGTTACAGATTGGTAGTATTTAAGGATATGTCCAACGATACAATGGTATTAACAAGAAGTTGTGCTAACACTAAAGAAACAGTAGTTTACACAGATGGTAAAGAATACCCAGTTGTAAAACTTGAAATTTCGAACACTTCTCACCCATTCTTCACAGGTAAGTTGAAGTTAGTTGATACTGCAGGACGTGTTGATAAGTTCATGAACAAGTACAAAAGACATATAAACACTAAAAAGTAATTTGTTTTAGATTTTAAATGTTTGGGAAGCTCCTTATTTTTAGGGAGCTTTTTTTGTGTCGGTATTTATTTTTTAGAAATGCGTAAACAAATTTTATATTGCAAGGTTTTAAAAAAAAGTGTATTTTTGCAAATCCTTTACTTGATATATAAGATAAAAAACATAAATAAAGAATTAAAATATAGGATATTATGAGAAAGTTATCATTATTCTTGACCCTTATTTTAGGTGTTAGTATTTTCTTTTCTTCGTGTCAGAAAGAAGAAAATTGGGCTGCAGAAATAGCCGGAACATACAAAGGTACTAATTTTTCTAAAACAGAAACCGGTGCTCTTGTAGTACTTGGTGTTATTGATGAAACACATGTGTCGGTACGTTACGATGCGGGTATTATTGAAAAAGATCTTACTCCCGATGCTAGTGAACTTACTATAACAAAAGATGGTGATGTGTACAAACTTAATGGCTCTACAGCTCTTGAAACTATGGAAGGTACTGTGCAAAATGGGTTGCTGAAGTTGAAGGTGTATATGTCGAGCATAGAAATAGCTAATATCGAAGCTCAAAAAGTAGTCGAAGAATAAAAAACAGAGAAGTATTGTGGAAGAAATAAATTCACGAGATATTGATTTGTTTCGAAAGCTGATAGCCTCTTCGAAATCGGCGGTTGTCGTTTCGCATACAAAACCTGATGGTGATGCGATTGGTTCGGCTTTGGGCATTTGTGAGGCATTACAAAATGTTGGATTGAAAACCACGGTGATATTGCCCGACGAATATCCGACATATTACGATTTTTTGCCTCTAAGTAACGAAATCCTTGTAGCGTCGAAGATGTGGGATAAGGCAGAGGTTGTGGTAGATAGTGCCGATTTGTTGGTGTGTGTGGATTTCAATAATTTTTCCAGAACAGATTGTATGGAAGAACTTTTGAAAAAATCGCTGGCACAAAAGGTGCTTATCGACCATCATTTGAATCCCGATTTAAGTGCTTTTAATTTGATTTTTTCCGATAATACGTTATCATCTGCTTCTGAATTGGTATATTGGGTTATATCTAAAGCTTTTGGTTTAGATGTAATAAGCCGTAGAGGTGCAATGGCATTGTATACAGGTATGTGTACCGATACAGGTTCTTTCAGCTATTCGGCTAATTCTCCTACGTTGTATTTGGCGGTGGCTCAGTTGCTGGAAAAGGGTATAGATGTAAACGAAATACATAATCGTATATATCAAACCTATTCGATAGGTCGTATGAAGTTATTGGGGCATTGCATAAATAACTGCTTGAAAATATTTCCCGATATGAAGATGGCTTATTTTTCTGTCTCGCAAAAAGATATGAGAATGTTTAATGCCGAAAAAGGAGACTTGGAAGGTGTGGTAAACTATACTTTGATGATGAACGATATCGAAATCGGTGCACTGGTAAAAGAAGGCGACGATGGAAAAGTGCGTATATCGTTCAGGTCGAAATATGATTTTGATGTAAATAAATTTGCATCAAAGTATTTCGAAGGCGGTGGACATCGCAAAGCATCGGGAGCTTCGTCGGTGTATGACATAGAGAAAACATGTGCTTATATGGAAGAATGCTTTAAATTGGAATTGTTTAGTGATGAAAATGATAAATAAATTCTTTTTCGCCATACCTATGCTGTTATTTGTTATAGGAGCGTGCAACGATAATATTCCTGTAACCGAGATTACAAAGAAACCGGCAAATCCATATAAAGAGAATATGATGACGGCGAGTAACTATGTGGCAAAAAGCGAAGAAACCGAGATAGACAGCTACATCAAACGCCGTGGTTGGGACGATAAAGTGCAACGCTTCGACAATGGATTGAGGTTGTGGGAATATCAAAAAGGCAACGATGGCGTGGTAAACTACGACGACGAATTGATAATTTTGTACAACGTGCAGTCTATTACAGGAAAAGATATATACACCGATGTTGCCGACACTGTGGTGGTGGGTAGAAATTTGCCCAACATCGGTATTGATAAGGCATTGTTGTACCTAAATTATGGAAGCAAAGCCAGAGTTATACTGCCTTCGCACTTAGGTTTTGGTTTTGTGGGCGATGCCGACCGGATAGGTACAAATATGATACTTGTGTACGACTTGGAAGTAAAACAAAAAAGATAAGACAAAATAAACTATAAAATAAAAATATACAAAGATGAAAAACGTAAAGAGAAGTTTGGCAGTGATAGGAATATCGGCTATGATGTTTGCTGCCTGTGGTCCTAAAAGTGAGATAGAAGGTTTTAAACGTACAAAATCGGGGCTACATTACAAATTTGAACAAGAAAACAAAGGTGCACAAGCTGTACAAAAAGGTGATGTGCTGGTATGCGAAATGAAGATAACTTTGAACGATTCGGTTTTGTTCGACAATACCGGTTCGCCACAACGTTTGTTGGAAGTTGTTGATCCATTGTTCGCCGGCGATCTTAACGAAGGTTTGGCAATGATGCACTTGGGAGATGTAGCTACTTTTGCTATTGAAGCTGACTCTATGGCTAAACTTGTGACTTTGCCTCCTTTCTACAAAAGCGGTGTGGGTATGAAAATATACCACAAAATAACTTTGTCGAGTGTGGTTACTAAAGCCGAATTTGATAAAGAAAAAGCCGAATTTGAGGCTGCTATGGAAAAAATGAGACAAGAAGAGCCTGAAATCTTGAAAAAGTATATTGCTGATAACAATATAAAAGTACAACCAACAGAAAGTGGATTGTATATAATAGAAAAGAAAAAAGGCAAAGGTGCTAAAGTGGAAATAGGTAAAAAGGTAAGTGTAAACTATACCGGAAAATTACTTAACGGTCAAGTGTTTGACACCAGCAAAAAAACTGTAGCCGAAGAAGCCGGTATCTACAATCCTCAACGCCCTTATGAACCACTATCTTATGTAGTAGGACAAATGGGTTTGATACAAGGTTGGGAACAAGCTATGAGTACTTTGAGCGCAGGTAGCGTGGCTACAATAATCATGCCTTCAAATTTGGGATATGGTGCACGTGGCTCACAAAGCATACCTCCTTATTCGCCATTGGTATTCGAATTGGAAGTTGTTAGTGTAGAATAAATTTTATAATATAGAATACCAAAAACTCCTCTCCGATAATAATTGGAGAGGAGTTTTTTTATATTATGCTTTCGCTGTCCACATTGTGCTTTTTACGGTTTTTGGCCACAAGCTCTTTGGAGGTGTTGGCATAGCAATATACACAGAAGTGGCTACAGGTGTTGTACATACCTATGTCTTTGGCCACCATGCAGCCACACTCCTTACGTTGACCTTTGTCCTTTAGTTGCTTTTCGGTAAGCGGTTTGGGTTGTGGCTCCTCGTCGCCGAAGAGCGATAGGGTGCGAGGCTTGGGCAGCTCGCCATAGTTGAGGTAATGCACCAAGTCCTTGTCGTGGGCAAATATCCGTTTCATCAGTTCGCCATCTATGCAGCGGTTGTGAGATTGCCGTACTTATCCAGGTCGAAGGCTTCGCCACAGGTGGCCAGCTCCATATCCCAGCCTTCGGCAGCCCAACCATCGCGAAGGGCGGCCAACCTATAGGCCATCTCTTCCATTTGATGCAGGGTGAATTCCCACCGGCATACATCATCCTTGGTAAACAACCCCGTTTCCTTAACCATATTGTTCTGCACCTTGCGGTAGGCGTTGATGTCTATAAAGCTAAACACCAGCTTATCGGTATAGCCCTTAATGCTGTTACCTATATGTTGAATGCGACCCACAAGGTCGTCTATGCCCAAGTGTGGCGTTAGTATCAAAGGGTCGAAACGCCATACAACACGCTCTTTGCCTATGCGAGACGACAGCTCT
>RHMF01003956.1_pt1 | contig 12457 bp, 6 predicted proteins | sample 5365151 | NCBI WGS metagenome assembly RHMF01 (sample SAMN10266501, study PRJNA497801) | feces metagenome | isolation source: feces | host: Bos taurus | place: China: Prairie of Fairy Mountain | collected 2017-08-14 | reverse complement strand
TCTTCATAAGCGGAATTTTTAGTATCTTTCTGCAAAGATACGAATAAGTGAGTGAAATACAAAAGAAATCGCCATTTATTTTCATTCTCAATAACCCGAGGTTATTGCGCGATAAGGTTGGGTTATTGAGAAATAAAGGCTGGTTATTGCACAATACTCACGGAGTATTGAAAAATAGTATCGGAGTAATTCAAATTACTTCCGGAGTATTGAATGATTTACTATGATACTAAATGGCCTCTACCATGATACTAGAGATCGTTTAGTGTTAGGGTAGAAACTAGGAAGTAGATGGCAAGCATCGAGTGCGACGTTAGGCAAAGTCATTTAGTCCGTGCGGGCGGACTGTCAGTCCGCTACCGACGGACTGCGAGTCCGAAGCCGTCGGACTGATGGTTCGCAATAAGTCAAACAGGCGACATGCCCTTACTCCCATTCTTTCTCGAAGGTATAGAATTCCAAAATGTCCCTAACATCCTAACATTTTCACTGGTAATGCCTTTGTAGAAAGGGGATAGAGCACGTTAGGAAGAAACGCTTGTGGGTAACGTCTCCCTAACGTTTTAGGGGTTCACCCTCACCTCACATGGAGTGATACGATTTTAAGTTTAGGTGAGGCACAGGTATGAAAAACGTTAGGGAGACGTTACCCTAAACAACTTTACCCTAACGTCTCCAAACGCCCTATACATCGATGTTTGAAGCAAAAATGTTAGGATGTTAGGGACACTTTGTCGTTTAGTGTTAGGGTAGAAGCTTTTGAACCACAACTCTGCACACCTAATAAAACAATCAGGGCAGGAAATCACTTCTCGACTCCCTGCCCTGATTATTATTTTTTCAAAAGCAATTTAGCGAACAATTACCTTCTTCACGCTGTTGCCTTGTTTGCGAATCAGCAGCCCCTTCGTGTCGCCTGACACTTCGCGACCTTGGAGATCGAAGAAGCGGGTTGACTACATCGAGTCAGAATAGAGCGTTCTAAACATCCGAAGTGTATCTTTATATGGTTTTTTAACTTCGTTGGCGGTAAACCCACAGCGCTCATAGAAAGCCACAGCACTATATTCACTTGTTGCAAATGCCTCAACTGTTAAAAATTGACATCCAGCAAAAGTTTGATTACGAGCTTGATCAGCTATTGTCTCTATCAATAGATTTCCCACTCCAAGACCTCTCCATTTCTCTTGTACTGCTAAATAGGCTATATCAAGTGCTGGATATCTGGGCTTAGAATAAAATGTATCCTTATAGTTGTAGTCCAAAGTGGGTGTTGCTGTTGATGAAATTCCCGCTACAAGTTCTTCTTTGTCGTCTATATCCAAGTCAAGAGAATCGAAACTCAATGCAAATAGTGCGATAACCTCTTCTTTAAGCATTACGATATATGCAGCACAGTAATGGTTTTCTACACTCAATCGGAAATCATTACGGATAAAACTATCCATTGATCCAACACCAGAATAAAAAGACTTTAGGATATTGAAATCCGTAAGTGGTTTTACACGCAACTCCTGAAGGAAAGAATCTACTTTGTCTCCCATACGATTTTCCACTTCTTACGAGCTTCACGTGCTCTGCGAACAACGTCCTTTTCTTCTTCCGTTAGATTGCCCGTCGTAGCTCGCCACAAAGCCTCCCGAATTTTCCTTGAAAACTCAGGCGTAATGGGCTCTCTTGGTGAATTAATCCCTAACATAATCAGTCCTCCCGTTTGTTTAATAATACTATTTCTCGCTGCAAAGGTACGAATAAACGAGGACAACGCAAAGAAAAATCCATTTTTCTTTCATTGTCGAGTGCAAGTACCTTCGACGAAAGTCAAAGGTAGTGCAAATCGAGAACAATACAAAATAAAATCGTTTTTCTTTTTATATCCGATTGCAACGCCACACTCTGTATCTTTTAGGTCAGAGGACGAAAGTATCTTCTTAAGACTCGCTATGCTCGAATAAGCGCCGCAAGCGTCGAGCGCGACGAAGTCTTAATCGTTTCAGTCCGTTTGAACGAACTGCACAATAGTAAAACAAGTTGTTTTGGTATGAATAACATGCCTTTAAGCGATGAATACCATGCCTTCTTTGATACCAAAACAACTTGTTTTACTTACTCAGTAGGATGATCCAGTAAATACTCTGAAAGATACGGCACGGCAAAAACAAGTTCTCCACGACTTAAAGCCTCAATTATTCCAGCTTCAATCTGTCTTTTATTCTCTTTTATTCTTCTTTATTCTCTTTTATTCTTCTCTGTTTGCAAAGTTAGGAAATTATTTTCAAATCATCGTCAAAGATTATTCTTTTTAACAACTATGAAGAAGTGAGAGACAATTTATGTTTTTATTCGAAGTGAACAAGTATGGCATTTTGAAATTCAATGTCATAGCACTTAAACACCTATATACCAGGATGTTACTTTACTTTATGGCATTTCATGCAAAAATCAAAAAAAAACAGGGCAGGAAATCACTTTTCGACTCCCTGCCCTGATTATTCTTTATACAGAGGCAATTTAGCGAACAATTACCTTCTTCACACTGTTACCTTGCTTTCGAATCAGCAGACCCTTCGTGTCGGCTGACACCTCGCGACCCTGCAGGTCGAAGTATCTTACAGGTGCATTGGGGTCTTCAGCCTCTTTGGCGTCATAAGCGATTCTTTCAATAGCTGTAGCTATAGGAGTCTTACCAATCGTTGTGGTACCATCGGCTACCACCGTCATATTATAATAGATAGGACCAACATTAACTACGCGCATAGGTTGCCATTCCGTTTCACGATAATCACGTGAAGCCATATAGAGGCGATATTCGCCAGGGTAGAAGCCACCATTGAGTGAATCTGTAAAAGCACTATACCCATAGAAACTCGGAAGTGTATCGCCTTCAACATACTCATCGCCAACTTTGTGATACATAAAGTCTATAACCTGTGTATTTTCTGGATTCGTCAGATTTTCAGCCACCACGCCAACACGGCCAATGATAGGCAGTCCGCCATAGTTATACACGCCTTCATTCTTGATGATAAAGACTCTTTCCTCATTATCATAATCGAAAGAATATTTATAGCCTCCTAACATCGACTGATAGCTGTCCGTATCAAGTGCCGTTTTTCGAATTCCAATAATAATATCCTGACCTTTAGAGTATTCGGTCTCTTCATCAGGATTCAACAGTCGGAAATTGTAATAGCCATCTGAGCTACCTGACCATCCCCAGTTAATGTAGAGCAAACCATCGCCATCAATACCATGAGCCACAAAAGAGTGTCCTCCATCACCTTTGGCATCACTGCCATTGTAGATAAACGGGTAACCTTTTTCCAACTCGCTATACATCATATCCTCCCATTCACTATCAGTATAGAATGCACGATAGCGATACTTCACTGAAGTCACAGGATATTTGAAACAGTTAACCAAGGCCTCAGCAATATCACCACTACTAGCACCGCTGCCAGAAGCTGTGTATGTCATATTTGCAGCATAGCCACAATCACGGAGCAGAGAGGCCACCAAATTGCCTTGACGTGGAGAAGTAGTAACACTAACAACATTACCATCCGCGTCAACATAATAATTATATGCATCCTGATAGGGCCAATAGTAAGTACTATTGACATCTACATGGTATTCTTTACTATCACCATCTACCTCATACGTCGCACTGAATTGGGCCGAAGCTGGATATTGCTGATAGTTCATCACTTGGCCCATCGAGACTGCTACACAGCCAATGGGTGCCTTGGTCTTATCTGATTCAAAAACAGGTGCATAATTATTATAAGGTGCCCCCTGTCCCCACTTAGTAGTAAGAATGGGCAAAACAGCCTGTCTGGTCTCAGCACGATTTAATGAACGCTTACCATCAATCACATCCTGCATTCCACGCTGCACGCCTTTGTACCACCAAAGCATGTTGGTTGGAGCGTTATCTATATCAAAAGAACCACTGCCATAGGCCAGCACTTCAGGAAAACGCTCGTCACGGCTAACAACAACAAAACCGGTTTTATTTGAAAACACACCTAACGTAGCTGTTTCATCCACTAGTTTCAAATCACTAATTTGCTGACTGGCACTTCTTCGCGAACCATCAAACTGCATCAATCGCTGATGAGCTATCTGGCGCATCTTTGCCAAAGGTCTTTCGGCAGCAGATGCTGAAAGGACTACCAGCAAGCCACAAAGTATAGATAGAAGTTTCTTCATATTAGAATTAATGTATTAACTTGTGAAGTCAAAGAAAGCCATGCTGAAGGGTAAAGCCCTTAGCACGACTTTCTTTAATATTAGACTAACAGATAGCCTTAGTCAATGGCGACCTCCTCTTTCGACTGAATAGGTCCATGTCCTTTAGGCTGACCAATTTTGCTATTGGATTTGCGAGTAGCCTGCACCTTCTTACCGTTTGCAAAAGGTGACTTAGCACCATTCAACTTCTTCGGGCTCTTGAAGTTAAAGAATCCAAAGCTATTCTTCTTAGCAGCTCGTTTTGCTACAGAAGAAGCGGCATCCCAAGTAACCTCGAGAGTCTCCTCTGTAGGTGCACTTAATCCCCATCCGCGACCTTCTGCACTCAGATACAGAAGAGTGAAGTGGAATGTCTTTGTTGCGGGATCATAGTAGCATGGATAATCATCATAGCTCAAAGTACGTCCTGCCAACTCTTGATAGAAGTATACCCAGTCACCAACATAAATATTACCTACCTGAGAGTGAACATAACCTGAGAATGAGATGGGCACAGTACACTTGTTAGTCGTCTGATTCCATGTAAAGACAAAGTCACCACCATAGAACCAATCAGGAATCTTATAGGTGTCGGGCTTGTCCTCACGCTTATAGATTTCGTAGCCTGGGTCAGCCATAGGCTCACTAAACATCACTGCATAAGTATAGGTACCTGTACCGACCTTAATCCACTTGATGTTGGCCATCACCTCGTCAGTTGTACCATACTCTATGCTATTATCTTCATTGGTGAAGGTAATATTCAGAGAAACCTCACTATCGCTGAATACAGACTTACCAGTATTAATCTTAGCATAGACAGCATCACCAACGGCATCCATACCAGTCTCTTGCAAATCGAAACTTACCACACTTCCGTCTTCTGCAGCAAACTCGGCAGGCAGGCTGATGGCATCACCCTTTGCATAGAAGTAAATATTCTTGCCGTCTGCATAAGGACTCTCAATATAATACGGGATACCACGCTCCAAAGAGTCACGCTTGTAGCAGCCTTCATTTTCAGCCTCGATTTCAGCCTTAGCGACACCTCTATAAAGAACGGTCTCCTTAGAAGCACCTAACTTGCCAGAAGTGAACTGACCAGTGTAAACAGGCTCCCAGTCATAATCGCCAATATTTGCGGTGTACTCTTCTACATATCCGGGGAAGGTAATAATAATAGCATCGGCCTCTGTGCTGGGCTGAGTATAGTCCCAACCGCCAACACCGAACATATAAGGCATTGAGCCTAACTGAATCTTACCAGGAGTCTTGCCGTCAGCCAGATATTCGACAACCTTGTTGTACTTCATGTGGTCATAGTCGCAACGACTTGTGAAGTTCTTAGCAGACAACTGCCAAATGGTAGCATTGTAAGAAGTATTAATATAACCAGTACAGATTCTGTTCCAGTCAACAATACCATTATCCTCAATGGTGACACCTGCAACAACTTCATTCTTCTTCAGCACCTTAATATCGAAATACTCAGACTCGTCACCAGAGAGACGATCACCATAACCTGCTGCAGCATAAGCAGCCAGAATATCCTTATAAGGATTATAAATACGGAAATAGCTATTGTCATCATCACGCTGGTAGATCTGTACTGCACCGCTCATGCCGAAGTAGGCTCCGTCATAATAAGTTCCGTCACCCAGCAGATTCCACTTCACACGCGTAACCTTATAAGTTGAGGTAACGTCAGCAGAATAGAGCGAGGCAGCACTTGGGTCACTGAAGGTGACCTGCAGAGTGTACTGAGTACCAATTTCAGCCTTGGGGAACGATGCGGTGAACGTAGTTAATGTATCACCAGCTGCAAAAGATGCATCAGAAACTGTAAACACATCATCCGTATTTACCAAGACGGTAGGCTTTACAGTCACTGCGGGCAGAGGGGTGATAATCTCATCACTGACCACCTTTTGATTACCGTCAGCATCCGTTTCATAAGTATACTTATGCTGGACGTGACGATACACTTTAAAAGTGTAAGTAGTAGGGTCAGCAGGATCGATAGACTCTGTCACGCTGCTTTTCTGGAAGTAGACGTTAGCATAGCCTTCTTGGGCATTCCATTCACCAGGAGTGGCAGTGACGTCTTTGTCGCTACAGGACGAGAAGAGTGCCGTAGCAGCCATTGCGGCGAACAAAAATATATTATTGATTTTCATAATCTTCTGTTTTATTTGTTAATGCTTGAACTCTATCTTAGTCGGTTACACCGTCACGTAATGTCGAATTCTGACCAGCAACGGGCACAGCGCCACCAGTATTATCAATAATACCAATGTTGTTGTCCATCTCGGTCTGTGGGAAGCGCAAATTCAACCATCCATCATCAGGTGAGATGTTGAAAGCGAAAGCATCAGGTTCATTGGTAGTACCTGCGCCATGAGTACGAACAACAGGCTTAGCCAAACGCTTGGCATCGAACATGAAGAAGCCCTCACCCCACAATTCAACACGACGCTGGAACCAGATTTCGTCAGCTAATGCCAGACCACGATCACCAGCTGAGTAAGCAGGATCACGATAGGTCTTCACAAAGCTCTCCAACAAAGTACGTGCCTGAGCCTCATTACCGCTCTTTGCCAGTCCTTCAGCCTGGATAAGAATCATCTCTTCAACGCGCATCAAAGGCCAGTCATTGTCGTTATTAACAGAGCCGACACCACTCTTCATACCAAACTTGATGTTTGCCAAGGGAAGCATTTCCATTTTAACATCATCAATAGTAAAGGTCGCAATTACCTGTTTTACTATCAGTCCATGTCAGGTTTGCCCAGTTGGGTGAATGCAAGTTTTCGTCAAGCCACCAATTCCGACGAACATCCGTAGCAGGAATCTTATTATAAAGGAGTGAATTGATACGAGGAACTATCTGGCATGCAGGAGCATATCCATCACCACTGAATGCACAAACCCATGACGAAGAGGTTGCATAGGGATAAATAGCAGCCAACTCAGTAGTAACATTGATACCCCATAACCAGTTGCTCTCGTTCAGATTGCAGAAAGCAGGAACACTAATCTGAGCCATAGTAGCAGGAGCGTATCCCTCCATTGCCTTTTCAGCATCCGATGCTGCAGCGGCATAATTGCCCATAAAGAGGTTGGCACGAGCACGTAGGCCATAGGCAACATTAAGATTTATCTGATCTTTCGATGCACGAGCTGCTGTCAGATGCTCAACGGCATAGTTTAAGTCTTCCATAATGTAATCCCATACTTCCCCTACGGTTGCACGAGGGTTGTTGGCGTAGTCTACACCATCCTTCAAAATAGGAATACATGGCTGATCCTTAGCTGTCTGATAGTTGAACTGGAAATAAGGTGCTAAAGCCATATAGTCGAAAGCACGGATGGCACGAGCCTGAGCAATCTGGTTAATGGCTACAGGATCCTCCGTACCAGCGGGGAAAGCAGCAATTACTTCATTTGCAATACCAATATGACGATAAGGAATCACATAGCGAATATATGGGTTAGCATAATCCGCATTTCGGCTGGTATAATATCCACAAACTGAGAACCAGTTGTAACCACTGGCTTCCATGAACATGTCAGCACCCTCCAGATCAAGTGAGAAAGCTGCCATACCAAAGCCCCAGTCGTCAGGACGACTACTATTGGGAAGACCCATACGTGGCTGAGCCATCATTGAGAACATTCCACTAAAAGTTGCGTCCACACGAGCAGGAATCGCTGTATTGGTCTCCTTCACCTGCTCTGCTGTCAGGCTGCCACCTTCGGGATATTGCTTGTCAATATCGTTGCATGATACAGTCAGCATAGCTGCACCGAGCATCAAAAAGGAAATTTTATATAGTTTCATATCTTTTCTTTTATTAGCTTATACTTTACTTACATATTTAGAAGGTCACTGTCAGACCACCCGTAATGGCACGCATTGCTGCATAGCTACCACCGGCCAAACCACCACCAGAGGTGTAGCCACCGATACCGTTATTATAGCGAGGATCCATACCCTTACGTGCGGTTATTAAGAATAGGTTTTCACCTGCTACGTAAATACGAAGACTCTTCATCTGCAATTTATTGCTCCAGCTCTTAGGCAGAGTGTATCCAAGCGAAAGATTGTTCAGACACAAATAGTTAGAACTGGTCAAGAAACGATCTTGAGTCGTCTGAGAACCATTGGGATCATCAGCAGAAGCAGCACTCAAACGAGGAATGTTAGAACCCTTGTTAGAATCGCTCCATGAGTCAAGAATATCTGCGTGCCATGCAAAACCAGTGCTCTGGCCCTGACCGTTGTGCATCAGCTGCTGATAAGTACCATCATAGAACTTACCACCCAGCTGGAATGAGAACTGTGCGCTGAGGTCAAAACCGTAGGCATTGAGCGAAGTTCCGAAACCACCATTAACGGTAGGCAGAACGTCACCAACATCGTACTTAGTAGCTTCAGTAATATCCTTTGTCAATTCTTCACGAGTTACAGGACCATCACCATAGGCGTTTGTCAGAGCCTTTTCGTTACCATTTTCATCAGTAGTATAGGCTTTCCACCACTGTCCTTCACCAGTCTCTGGGTCTACACCAGCAAAACGAAGCATATAGCCCTCCTGAAGTGAGCCTCCAATACGGAGAATGCTAGAGCTGCCTCTCAAACCTGTTGTAGCGACAGCCTCATCAAGGTCGATAATCTCATTTTTATTATGAGCCAAAGCCAAATTCATACTCCATGTCAAGTTCTTCTTCTTGATAATAGTACCATCAAGAGTCAACTCAACACCACTGTTACGGAGGCTACCTACGTTAGCAGGATAACTTGCAACCATGATACCTGATGACAGGGGCACTGTCTTAGACCACAGCAGGTCGCTAGTCTTACCTGTATAAACTTCAATTCCACCATTCAAACGATAGTTGAACAATGAGAATTCAACACCGAAGTTCCACATCTTCTTGGTCTCCCAAGTCAGATTGTCGTTACCTTTAGCAGCCATGGAAATAGAATACTGCTTGGTGTCCTTATTATAGCTGGTGCTATAACGGTCAGCGTAAGCGTGCCAGCCCATACCCTGGTCGTTACCATTCTCACCATAAGAAACTTTCCATTTCAACAGGTTGACCCACTTAACATCTTTCATAAAGCTCTCTTTGTTCATCTGCCAAGCTACACCAAAGCTCCAGAAAGTACCCCAACGATGTCCTGGGGCAAACTTCGATGAAGCATCACGACGTAAAGAAGCATTTACAAAATAACGATCATCATAGTCGTAGTTAACACGTCCCAGATAACCCATTGTCATATAGTTGTCTGTCAATGAAGCCATGCTCATTTCCTCGTTGGGACCTACAGCATTGTTAATTTCACCGATAAACGGATCATAAAGGTGTGTATTTGATGCAGAAAGTTCCTGATCCTTCACCTTATACTGTTCGTAACCAAGCAAAATACTGAAGTTATGTTTGTCTGCGAACGTGTGCTGATAGCTGGCGAGGTACTGTTGGTTAACGCTGAAAGTACGGTTACTTTCTACAGATGCCTGTCCGTCTGTACCACTACCACTGCCAAAACGGCTATAGAGGTATGAATAGCGTGAATTAATGCTATTGGCACTCAGATTAGCCTTCAGGCTCAAACCCTCAATAGGTGTTATATCAACACCCCACTGTCCGAAGAAGATGTCACCATATGAGTTATAGTCGTTGTAAGCATTGTCACGTACGGCATTACCTACAAAACCTGGGCGCATAAAGTTAGTTTGGTTAGCATCATACACTGTACGACCTGATTCCGTCATAATATTACCTTGCGCATCGCGGACATAGAGGGGATAGATAGCACCCATACCTGTGGCAGCGTAGAAGATGTTGGTAGAGCTACCATAAGTTGTACCATAAGAAGGAGTCTGACTGATACGGTGTGTGAAAGACATGTTGGTAATCAGCTTCAGCCACTTCTTAGCCTGATACTCAACATTGGTACGGGCTGTGTAGCGCTGGAACTTAGAGTTCTCCACCTGACCGCCATCACTTAGATAGCCTGCACTGGCAAAATAACTCAGTCGACCAGTATTACCACTAACACTGATATTGTACTCCTGACGGAAGGCACTACCAATGGTCTCGTCATACCAGTTATCTGGCAGATAAGTATAAGTTCCATCCGAATAACCAAGTGTAGCATTGGGGTTTATCTTCAGGTTGCGACCGATAAGGTTCTGACCTTCGGGAACGGTGTAAACCTGATAACCCAGACCGCCATTATTCTGATCATAGAAATTCTTTACAGCCCAGTTGTAGGCATCCTCAGCAGTAGCGCCATGATAATACTGGCTGTTGTACATTGCCTTGAACTGTGTTTCGTAATAAAGAGCAGGATCGGTAATCACATCGTAGCGAGGAACAAGGCGTGAGTTGCCACCCCACTTGGCATCAAAGGTAACTTCTGCATCCTTTGCAGCACCTTTAGCCTTCTTAGTAGTGATAATAACAACACCATTAGCACCACGGTTACCATAAATTGCACTTGCAGAAGCATCTTTCAACACCGAAATCGACTCAATATCCATCGGGTTTACTGTATTCATGCCCTGCTCCATGGGAACACCGTCAATGACATACAGAGGAGTAGAAGAAGCTGCGTAAGAACCAATACCACGAATACGGATAGTAGGTGCGCTACCAGGAGCACCAGAACTTGATGTTGCCTGTACACCAGCCACCTTACCAACCAAAGCACTTGTAGCTGTTGATGTTACGTGAGCTGAAATGTCTGTAGCCTTCACTTCAGAAGCAGAGCCGGTGAAAGCAGAACGCTTTGCTGTACCATATGCAACGACAATTACTTCGTCAAGGGCTGCAGCATCGCTGGTCAGCATGATACGCATGTTAGGACGAGCACTTACCTCGATAGGTTCCATACCTACGTAAGTAATACGGAGAGTCTTCTTGCCAGCAGGAACTGTCAGCGAGAAGGTACCATTTGCGTCCGTTACGGTACCAACTTGTGTACCTACTACCAATACAGAAGCACCGATTACGGGCTGATTGTCATCTTGGGAGTAGACGGTACCATTAACTTTTGTCTGGGCCAGAGCCGTTCCTATCATAAGGAAGAGCGCAGCCATAAACATCATTAGTCTTTTTTCCATAAACACTCTCTTGTTATAATTAATATTAAAAATAGTTGTTACGTATCATGCTGACCCCCGCAATGGAAGGCACAGAACAATCCCCTTAATAGGGTAAATTCCGTGCAAAGGTAATGTTTTCATTTGTAAAAGACAAATAAAAATTATAAAAAATGCACATTTTTGCTCATTTTTTTAACTTTTCGGGCATTTCGATACCGATTTGACGTACTATTTGCCCAAAAATCTTTCATTTAGTTAAAATAGTATAGGTCGTACACTTATTCTGCAAGTATACGACCTATATATATAATAAGGTACGCGCGAAAGTCTTCCCTACTTTACCAGTACAACCAGATATTTGCTGGTCGACCAGAATAGCTGAGGATTAGTGATGCGCAGGGTGTACTGCTTATTGGCATCCTGAGTCAGCGTATAGGCAGAGGCGGGATGTGAAGTCAGCAGCTTGGCCGAACGGCTATAAAGGCGTATCTCCTTATCGACACGGATATCAATCTTGGTGAAATAGTCGCGATTGAAGTTAGACTGCAGTACTTTTCCATCGTCATAGATATTCTGTTCCTTCAACTCACGCTTTGTTCCATAGACAAACCAGGCGGTATTGAGCTGCTTGTCCTGTGTCGTGATGGTCTGTGTCTTCTGGGAACTCTCCTCTTTGAGAACGGTTACATTGGTGTTCAGGTCGGTCACTTGCTCGTTGAGTTCCTCAATCTGGATGTCTTTAGCCTGCAAATCGGCCTGCAACTGTTTTAGTTGGGCATCTTTCTCCTCCATCTGACGTGACAGGTTGTCGAGCGTTCTGCGCAACTGGTCGGCATTGACAGAACTCTGACGCAACTGGTTACGCAACTTATTGATAAGCTCGCGATTCTGCTGCATGGTCTGCTGGATGAACTGCATGCTCTCGCGGATGCGTTCTGACGACGAAGCGCCCTCGCCGCTACGGGCTATGGTCAGACGGTCTTCTGCCTCGTTGATAGCACGGAAGCCCTCCACAATATCATTCATCGTTAACATCATATCATTGATCTCGTTGTCTTTCTGTGCAATGATACGGTTCAACGAATCGCGCTGTTGAACCATCGCCAAAT
>RHMF01001531.1_pt1 | contig 12458 bp, 8 predicted proteins | sample 5365151 | NCBI WGS metagenome assembly RHMF01 (sample SAMN10266501, study PRJNA497801) | feces metagenome | isolation source: feces | host: Bos taurus | place: China: Prairie of Fairy Mountain | collected 2017-08-14 | reverse complement strand
GACTGGGCACCCTTCGCCAGACAGGTATCGATATGAACTTGGGTGAAAACCAAGCCGTGCTGTCATTCTTCTCTTCATTTGATCCTCAGGCTTTTACCACCACGTTATTGTTCCTGCTTATTGGTGGTATTTTGACCATGTGCGTACAGTCGAGTGCTGCAGTTATGGCCATCACCATGATCCTCTGTTCGAGTGGTGTATTACCTATCTATCAGGGTATTGCCCTTGTGATGGGTGAGAACATAGGTACTACTGTCACCTCGAATATAGTGGCGCTCTCGGCTGGAACACAGGCCCGTCGTGCAGCCTTTGCCCATATGTTCTTCAACCTATTCGGTGTCTGTTGGATTTTGGTGGTGTTTCGTCCCTTTGTAGACATGGTGTGTGGACTGGTGGGCTACGATGTAACGATGACCAAGGAGAGCGTTGGAGCTACAGTCTTTTTGGCCAATGCTGCCAAACTGAGCTTTGTGTTAGCAGCCTTCCATACTTGTTTCAACCTTGTCAATACGGGCATCCTAATATGGTTTATTCCCCAGATTGAGAAGCTGGTTTGTCGCGTCATTAAGACGACGGTCAACGAGGAGGAAGAAGAATCGCGCCTGCACTATATTCAAAGTGGTATTATCAAGACGCCGGAAATTGCCGTCTATCAGGCACAGAAGGAGATCGAGGTCTTTGGTGTCCGTATGCAGCGTATGTTCGGTATGGTGCGCGACTTGTTAGAAGAGAAGGATACTGACAAATTTGCCAAGCTCTATTCGCGCATTGAGAAGTATGAGGGTATCTCGGATAATATGGAGATTGAGATAGCACGCTATCTTGAGCAAGTGGGTGATGCCCACCTGTCAGATGAGACTAAGTGGAAGATTCGTCAGATGATGCGTCAGATCAGTGAACTTGAGTCTATTGGTGATGCCTGCTTCAACTTGGGACGTACCATGAATCGTCGACTGCAGTCTAACCAGGACTTCACCGACCGTCAGTATGAAGAGCTTCGTGGTATGATCAAGCTCGTTGATGACTCGCTCACCCAGATGAATCGTACCCTCAGTGGTCGTCGTGAAGAACAGGACATCAACGAGACATTCCGAATAGAGAACGAGATTAATGCCCTGCGCAATCGTTTGAAGACCGACAATATTCAGGCCATCAACGATCACCAGTATGACTATGCCATCGGCACAATGTATACTGATCTCGTATCAGAGTGCGAGAAGTTGGGTGACTATGTGGTGAATGTTGTCGAAGCTCGTTTGGGAAAGGATAAGTAAAGTAGGCCTATACACACGAACGCAGTTGCTGGCGTACATGCCGGCGAGCCTGACCAAGCCGATTCTCTACTTGTTTGTAGGGTAGGGAAAGTTCCTTGGCAATATCGCTGACCTTCATATTTTCATAGATGTGAAGCCGGTAGATTCTCCCACAAGCTTCGGGCAGTCGTGCTAACGAGTGCTCCATGTGTTCTATTAGCTGGGAAGCGGAGATAATGGATTCAGTCTCCTCGACGTTATCGGTTCTCTTGATGTAATGCTCGTATTTTTCGTAGACCCTGCGGCATCGGAAGTAGTCTGTCACGCTGTGGCGTGCCATGGTGTATATCAGATTGGGGAGTGTTTGAGGAGTAATGAGCTGATGCCCACGAAGCAGCCGGAGAAAGATATCTTGTACTTTATCCTTCGCCTCGTCGGCATCAGTGATGCGCACCGCTATGTAGTTGATGATCTCATCGCGATGCTGCACATAATAGTTGGTTATAAGTTGATGATTATTCATTAATGACAGTCTGTATCGTCCCATCCTCGTTGTAGAACAAGCGTTGGGCCTTCAGCGAACGAAGGTGGGTAATGCCATTGGAAGGTACACAATCGTGATATAGCAGATACCACTGTCCTTTATACTCTACTATGCTATGATGGGTGGTCCAGCCTACGACAGGTTCGAGGATGACACCTTGATAGGTGAAAGGTCCATAGGGATTGTCGCCAATTCCATAGCAGAGAAAGTGACTGTCGCCAGTAGAGTAGGAAAAGTAATACTTGCCGTTGTACTTATGCATCCATGAAGCCTCGAAGAAGCGGTGAGGATCCCCAGCTTTTAGAGGTTGGCCGTCTTTGTCGAGGATCACTACAGAACGCGGAGCCTCGGAAAATTGTAGCACATTATCGCTCATGCGTACCACAAAACTAGACAAAGCAGGGATATCGGCAGGTGCATAGAGCTGGGTTTTCTTATCGGCAGCAGGCCCCAGGTCAATCCCTTTTTCGGTGAGTCTCTCTGGTGACTGGTACCATTGTAGCTGTCCGCCCCAAAGTCCTCCGAAGTAGCAGTAAACCTCTCCATCATCGTCTTTGAATACGCAGGGGTCGATGCTGAAAGAACCACGGATGGGATGTTCCTGCGGGATAAATGGTCCCTCAGGACGGTCGGCAATGGCTACACCCAAGTGGAATACGCCATTATAGTCTTTAGCAGAGAAAATGAGATAGTACTTGCCGTTCTTCTCTACGACATCGTTGTCCCACATCTGTTTCTCTGCCCATGCCACCTGGTCGACGTCGAGAATGACACCATGGTCAGTGACATCTCCATTTTCCAGGTCTTCAAAGGAAAGAACATGATAGTCCTTCATCTGAAAATGGCCACCATCATCATCGAAAGCATGCCCTGCCTCACGGTCGTGGCTGGGGTAGATATACAACTTGCCGTTAAATACGTTGGCTGAAGGATCAGCCATATAATCACTGGGGAAAAGATAACGTGGTTTCATACTATTTTACTAATTCTATAAGTTTCTTGATAAAGGGTTTGGGACGGTTCTGACGATCGAACAGGGTTGCATAGTCGGTACGTCCCTTGATGGGGAAGTCGTTGCGCCAAGAGCTGGCATCGTTCAGGCACCAGAAATTGACACGCTGGATGTCCTTGTGATGGCGCAACAACATCTGGTAGAAATCAACCCAGAACTGAGTCAATTCATCCTCTTTCTGCTTACTAATGCCATCCTTAAAGGGATCCATCTCAGGACGATAGGCAAAGCGGTCGCTGATGTTGGCACCCGAGAATCCATAGGGGTTAGGCAGTACAGAGATGTCGAGTTCAGAGAAGAAGGTGGGAACGCCCAATGCCGTGATAGTCTCGATGGCATGCTCATATTGTTGGATAAGACTATTGTTGACGTTATCCTCCAGAATCATATGGCCTTGCATGCCGATGGCTGTGACAGGCAACCCTTGTTGGATGAGAGGACCAAAGAATCGGGCAACACCCTCGACCTTCATCGCTTTATTCATAGAGAAGTCGTTGTAGTAGAGCTCGACGTTGGGGTCGGCCTCATGGGCATACTGGAATGCCAGAGGGATATAGTCGGCACCTAAAATTTCATAGAAGAGACTCTTGCGTGGCGTACCGTCATCCTCAAATGCTTCGTTGACTACATCCCATGCGTCTACACGTCCACGGAAGTGGTTGACGATGGTGTATATATGCTCACGCATCCGCTTCTTCAGCACTTCTTTAGATACAAGCTTGCCATCTTTGTCGTAGTGGAACCATGGTGCGCACTGAGAATGCCAGATGAGGGCATGGCCTAGTACCTTTAAGCCTGCGGCACGGGCTTTGTCAACAAACTGATCGGCGAGCGTGAAGTCGTAGACACCCTCCTTTGGATGCACCACCTCACACTTCATACAGTTCTCTGCCACTACCCAGTTAAAGTTCTCGACGATGACGGGCCAGTCCTTGGTTTGGTCATTGGAGATGTGTCCTGTCACGTCGTGAACGTTTTCACCCGTCAGGTCGGCTTCCACCTGCCACTGATTGACGCTGATTCCCGTATACCAGTAGTCTCGGTATGCATCTTTCAATGTCTGTGCGAAGGTCGAACCTGACGCTGACACGACAAATATTAAAGTTACTAACTTAAGAAACTTCATACCTTTATCTATTACGTTTTTCGATTTCCAGATTGATTTTGTCAATGACCTCATCGGTCAGTTCGTAACGTGAGATGATGAACATGGCCAGACCCAGCAGCAGGGCAGGGATGACGCATACAAGCCATAGGATGCCTTGTTCGGCAAATGGGGTCTGGACTGTCTCCTTGGCATTGAAGCCCACATAGGCCAGCACCAAACCAGGAACAACGCCACCCAAAGCCATACCAGCCTTGAAGAAGATACCTGTCAGTGCGTTGACGATACCCGAGATGCGTTTGCCGGTGGTGTATTCGCCATACGAAATGACCTCGGGCACCAGAGCCCACATATAGCCAGTAGCCACGATGACACCTGTCGACTTGATAAACTGGGCCACATAGACGATCCACATCTGTGACTTCAGCGAAGGAACAACAGATACTACATAGAGGATGGCCATACCCACAATGGCGATAGTTAGGAAGATGTTGAACATGCCACGCTTGCCCACAGCCTTCTTGATGGCAGGAACGAGTGGCATGAAGATGAAGGCAGGCACAGAGCCCAGTCCCATGAAGATGGCCAGTTGGTCGCTGGTGGCTTGAAGGTTGCAGGTCATATAGTATGAGCCTGCAGCATTGCCTACTGACATCATGGCAAAGGCAGTAATAAAAAAGAACGCGAGCACGCGCAAGGGACGATTGTGAACAAACTCCGTCCATAAGTCAGACACTTTTACGTCCTCCATGTCCTTGGCATCCATCACTACACGCTCCTTGGTCTGCGTGAAGCAGAAGAAGAGCAGCACCATACCTACGATGGCATAGATGCCCATTGTTGTAAACCATGCACCAGCAGCATCTGGAGTATTGATGATGGCTTCGCCATTGGCGCCCTTCGGAGCAAAGGCTGCAACTACAAGAGGAATACCTGAGGCTACACACAGTCCACCCACGTTAGCCAGGAACATACGCACACTGGTCAGCGTCGTAATCTCGTCAGTGTCGCGAGTCAGTGAAGAATTCAGCGCACCATAGGGTACATTAATTAATGTATAGAGCATTGACATACCCACATAGGTAACGTAGGCATAGACCAGTGATGGAGCAAAACCGTTCCAAAAGCACAAGATGGCGAAACCTGTTAGCGGGATGCCTCCCAGTACTAAATAGGAACGATACTTACCTAACTTGGGGTTGTGCTTGTCAACATAGGTGCCTACGAGGGGATCCCAGAGAACATCCACCAGACGTACCACCAGAAACATCGTGGCCGCATCGGCAGGGTTGAGGCCGTAGATATTGGTGTAGAAGAACAGCAAATACATGCTGATGGTCTGATAGATCAGATTTTGGGCTAAATCACCAGAGCCAAAGCCGATACGTTGTAACCAGGAGAGCTTGTAGAAGCCTTTCGTCTCTTGTGTTTCGTTTATTGCCATTGTCGTCAATCGTTTTAAGTTATGATTTCTGGTGCAAAGTTAGGGGTTTCCGGTGAAACCGACGTTTTCACATGTTACAAAAACTATCTCAATTTGTTTCATGAACAAAGAAAGTGTACTTTTTTGAAGGTTTCGTCACAAATATTACTTAAATTTGCAGAAAACTTAAAGCATATGAAACGACAGTTATTATCCTATTTGGCTACGAGCCTTCTGCTGTTAGCCGTTCATCTCTTACCTCTCACTATAGCGGCCAAGGTCCAATTGCCCCAGCTGTTTCAATCGGGTATGGTGCTGCAACGTGACAAGCCCATTCCCGTGTGGGGAAAGGCCGACCCACAAGAGAAAGTAATCATTCGTGTAAACGGCAAGCAGTATGCCGCTATTGCCGATGCCGATGGCCGGTGGCGCATCGACCTGCCCAAGATGAAGGCTGGAGGTCCCTATACGCTGATGGTTAATGATGTGGTGCTGGCGGATGTGCTGGTGGGAGATGTTTGGCTTTGTTCAGGACAGTCGAATATCGATGTCACCATAGAACGTGTTTATCCGCAATATCTCGATGAAATCGATGCTTTTGATAATAGTCAGGTACGCTTGTTCCGTGTGCAGAACGAGGCTAACCCGCGTGGAGTGCAGGAGGATATACGTTCTAGTAATATCAATTGGAAACCTTTGACAAAACAGAATGCATGGCTCTTTTCGGCAGTGGGCAGCTTCTTGGGCCAACGCATGCAACAGCAGAGAGGTGTACCTCAAGGGATTATTGTCAATAGTTGGGGCGGAACACCCATTGAGGCATGGATTAGTGCCGACTCCTTGCAACGTGGCTATTCGCAACAAGTGGATAAGACGCGTCTCTACCAGAATGACGAGATGGTTAAGGCCCAGTCGCAATTCAATCAGTTGGCAGACCAGCAATGGCGTCGGCTGTTGGATGAGAAAGATCCTGGGATCAAACAACATTTCACGACCTTGGACTATGACGACAGCCATTGGAATCAGGTGAATCAATATGCCAATTCGTGGGCGCAGACCAATGGTCGTGGTATTGTGGGAAGTATCTGGCTTCGTCAGCATATCTTCCTTGACAAGCAACATGCAGGAAAGCCGGCCCGCCTCTTGTTGGGTACATTGTTTGATGCCGACTTCACCTATGTCAATGGCCAAGAGGTGGGTCGTACCTACTACCAGTATCCTCCTCGTCGTTATGATATTCCTGAAGGTCTGCTCCGCGAAGGCGACAATGTCATCACCATCCGCTTTGTCAACAAGTATGGTACCGTTCATTTCATCAAGGACAAACCTTATCTGTTGGCTTTTGGTGAGGATAGGTTTAGTCAGAATCCTATGCCCAAGGATATGATACCTTTAAGCGAACAATGGTTGCATCATGCCGGTGCTGAGATGCCGGCTTGTCCCAGTGGTGATGTGTCGTTGCAGAATATGGCTACCACGCTCTACAATGCCGTGCTCTATCCCTTGGCACCTTATGCGCTTAGTGGTGTGGTGTGGTATCAAGGAGAGTCCAACTCTGGCAATCCTGCTCCCTATGCTGATTTGCTGCGTAAGATGATGGGATGCTGGCGCTCGTTGTGGAATGAGCCTACGCTGCCCTTCTGCATTGTTCAGCTTGCCAAATACATGTATCCGACAGATGCAGGCTATGCCAACTGGCAACGCTTGCGCGACCAACAGCGCATTGTAGCAGAGAACGATCCCTATGCTGAGGCTGCCGATATCTTTGATCTGGGTGAAGAAAACGACATCCACCCCCTTCGCAAGAAGGAGGTGGCTGAACGGATAGGGTTGTGTTTTGACAAGTTGCTTAGCCCTTCTTCAAGCGCTCGGCCATAGCTTTGCCGAGAGCTTCACACTGGGCCTTGGTCTCTGCATTCAGGCTTTGCTTGATTTCTACGGGATTGCCCACCTCTTCGAAGTGTAGACGCTCGTCGTTCCATCGCTGTATCTCGCATACAGCCTTTGATGCCCATCCATAGGAACCAAACCAGCCCAGCAGGTGGTTCTTGATGTCCTTGCCTGCCAGCTCGGAGAGCAGTACGTCCATCTCGTGATAGAGGGCTGTATTGTAGGTGGGGGCGCCTACGATGAGACCCTTGTAGCGGAAGACGTCGCGGATGATGTACGAGTGGTGAGTCTTGGAGACATTATACACCACGATGTTCTTGACACCAGCCTCCGAGGCAGCGCGTGCAATCACCTCGGCAGCACGCTCCGTATTGCCATACATGGTGCCATAGCAGATGACAAGGCCGGGCTCTGTCTCGTACTTTGACAAACGGTCGTAGATACCTATTACCTTATTAATATATTCGTGCCATACAGGACCATGGGTGGCACAGATATAGTCGAGTTGTACGCCCTCGAGCTTCTTCAGTGCATTTTGTACGGGTGTGCCATACTTGCCTACGATGTTTGAATAGTAGCGCTCCATCTCAAGCCAGAAGGTATCACAGTTGATTTGTGAATCAATGATGCCACCATTCAGGGCACCGAAGCAACCGAAGGCATCGCCGCTGAAGAGGGTAGTGCCGCAGAGGGTTACCATCGTCTCAGGCCAGTGTACCATCGGAGTGAGCACAAAACTTAGTGTCTGCTTACCCAGAGCCAGCGTATCACCATTCTTCACCTCTATGGTATTCTCTTTGATGCCATAGAAGCCCTCCATCATCTGGAAAGTCTTCTTATTGCCTACAATCTGGATGTTGGGATAGTATTTCTTGATGAGGGCAATAGAGCCGCTGTGGTCGGGCTCCATGTGGTTGATTACCATATAGTCGATGGGGCGTTCGCCAATAACCTCCTGGATGTGTTCGATAAACTGAGTGAAGAAGTCTACCTCTACAGTGTCGATGAGGCATACCTTCTCGTCGTCGATGATATAGGAGTTATAACTCACGCCATTGGGCAGAGGCCACAATCCCTCAAAGAGTGACTTGTTACGATCGTTTACGCCAACATAATAGATGTTCTCAGTGATTTTCTGCATAGTTGTATTGTTTTGATAGTAATTATTTGAATAGTTTCATCTTCTCACCAAATTCAGGTGATACATAGTTGTAGAGACTACGGCAGGTGTCTGCCGAGAATTGCAAGGCACACTGCATGACGTTGTCCCATTCAGCCTCGCTCATTCCTTGCTCAATATGGCTACGTGTGATACCATGACGGATGAGCCCGTAGGTAAAACCTGCATTGAAGTTGTCGCCTGCGCCAATGGTGCTCACCGTATCGATAGGTGCTATAGGATATTGTTTCTTCAGTCCTCCGTCGGCTCGCAACTCTACTGGTTGCGAAGCTTGAGTATAGATGAACTTCTTGGTATAGAACATAATCTGAGAGCGATAGACAACGTCGGGATCGTTCTTCTTGAATAGAATCTCAAAGTCTTCGGCCGAGCCTCGCACGATATCAGCCAGTTCGAAGTTCTCCAGCAAATTGGGTGTCAGCTTCATCACCTCATGCTGATGGGCAGCGCGGAAGTTGACATCGTAATAGAGAATGGCCCCCCGCTCATGAGCATAGTCCAGAAAACCTTTCACCTGTGGTCGTATGACGGGGTTCAGCGCATAGTACGAGCCAAAGAGCACGATGTCGTCAGCCGATACCTCAGGATAGCTGAAGTCCAGCCTGTCATTGGGGTGGTCCTTGTAGAAGAGGTACTCTGCGTCGTTCTGCTCATTGAGGAAGGCCAACGACAGCGGCGACTTGGAGTCAGGATAGACATTGATGCAACTGGTGTCGCAGCCATTGTCTTTCAAGAACTGTACTATCATCCTCCCCACACGGTCATTTCCTGTCTCGCCAATAAAACTTGTATTGATTCCTGAGCGTCCCAGTGAGATGATGGCATTAAACGTAGAACCGCCTGGCAGCGCCTGAATGGGCTGCTCATTCCTGAATATGATATCCAGCACGGTCTCTCCTATTCCGATAACTTTTCGCATAGTTTTAGCATTTTGCTTGCAAAGATACGAAAAAGTTTGGAGTTTTCACTACCTTTGCACCAAAATTATGACTAAATACAATACAACGACGCTCCCTAATGGGTTGCGCATCATTCATCTACCCTCGTCCTCGCCTGTGGTCTACTGTGGTATCGGCATTCGTGCTGGCTCGCGTCAAGAGGCTCTTGGCGAAGAAGGACTTGCTCATTTCTGTGAGCATACTACTTTCAAGGGAACTCGTCGGCGCTCATCACTTCAGATTCTCAACTGTCTGGAGAGTGTGGGTGGCGATCTGAATGCCTTTACCAACAAGGAAGACACCGTCTTCTATGCAGCCATTCAGCGTGAGCACTTCTTTCGTGCTGTTAGTCTGCTGACCGATATCGTATTCGATAGCCAGTATCCTCAACACGAGATAGTGCATGAGGTGGATGTCATCTGCGATGAGATAGAGAGTTACAACGACTCACCTGCCGAGCTCATCTATGATGAGTTTGAAAATCAGCTTTTTCGTGGTCATCCATTAGGACACAATATCTTGGGAACGCGCGAGCGAGTGCAGTCGTTCAGCAGTGAGGATGCCCATCGGTTTACTTGTCGATACTATCGGCCCGACAATGCCGTTTTCTTCGTCTATGGCGACATCAGCTTCCTGCAGTTAGTGAAAAATTTGGAGCGCTCGGTGGTGAGCGGTCAGCGTTTGTCTGCTGGTGGACTAATACAGGATGTACCTCCTCAGCCGGCCATTACTCCTCCGCTTTCTTCCCCCGACGTGGAGGCTCACCACCAAGCCCATGTCATGCTGGGCAGCAAAGCCTATGCATGGGACGACGAACGACGTATGCCCCTCTATCTGCTGAACAATATTCTGGGTGGACCAGGGATGAATGCCCGCCTAAACCTCTCACTGCGTGAACGACATGGGTTGGTGTATACTGTAGAGAGTTCGATGGTCAGCTACAGCGATACTGGTTGCTGGAGCGTCTATTTCGGTTGTGACCATCACGATGTGAAGCGTTGCCTGCGCCTCGTGCATCGCGAGCTCGACCGCATGATGCAGCATCCCCTGAGCGATCGGCAACTTGCCGCTGCCAAACGCCAGCTGAAAGGCCAGCTTACCATCGCTTGTGACAATAGAGAGCAGTTTGCACTCGACTTTGCCCGCCACTATCTGTTGGGTGGTCAGTTACGCGACATCGACAACCTAATGCAACGTATCAACAACATCACAGCGTCGCGCAGGATATCTTTGCCCCTGACCGTCTTCAACTGCTGACGCTGTGACGTCATTTAGTTCACTTAATCAGATTGCGTGCTTAAGGTAGAAGAACCTTACGGCTGGTGCCATCACTCATGCGAACGATGTTCAGACCATGCTGCAGTTGGCTTACCTGCCTACCATCAAGTGAATAGATGGCTTCTATTGTGGCTGCAACAGTCTGCTTGCCGACTACCTCTATCTTGGTAGCCTCGTTGGCCTTGGCCTTCTTGCTCAGTCCACCATACTCATTGACAGCCTGTACCTCCCAGACATCCGTTCCTTCGGCACGATGAGCAGCCTGCTGGCTACCGCTGAATGTCGTCTCCGTGGTGAATCCGGCAATCTCACCATTCCTGCTCACTATGTAGCAGATGGCATAGGGAACAGCCTCCCAGCTGAGCTGGCCATCGACCTCCTTCACTACGGGTGCATCGCAGGCCTCACAGAGCAGGTCGGGCTGCCAGTTGTCGTCGCCACCCATTACATTTTTTAGGGTATATTGGGCTGCCTCATCGGCTGTCAGCGTGTTCTTCACGCCAAACTTCTCTACTTTCTGTGTCTTCTCAGCATCGGCATAATAATAGTAGTAGGTCTCGCGCTGGCTTAGGTCGAGAGGATTGCCATCGGCATCCACGGTGTTATACTCAGCCCATAGAGCAGGCAGACCACCCATGGTGTTGTACCAACCTTTAGCAGGAATGTTGACGTAGGTCTGTGTGTTGATGAACACTGTCTTTGGTTCATTGTGCCAAGGACGTCCGAGCCATACGTCAGTAACGTTGACACCCTTATGGGCACGAATTACGTTGTTCTGGAACACATAGCCCCACTTCACGTCAGCAGCATGGCTGGGAGCCACGATGTAGCCACCTGAAGGACGATTGATCTCCAATGTGTCACCATCCAGATAGACGTTACCCGAGTTGTAGATGAAGTCTACAGCACCCTCGATGAGCGAGTTCTTGATGTAGTGGCGGTTGTTCGAGGTCGATGTGGTAATCCAGGTGTCCTGGTACGAGAGCAATGCCACGTTGTTCAGGGCGATGCGGTCACCGCCAGTGTTGAGTGCCAGTGCCTGCGGACCAGCCTGCTTCTCATGGCCATACGAGTTCTCGAGTGTGATGTTCTCGAAGAAGCAGTTGTCGCTGTTCACCGTCACAGTAGCACCTACGCTTACGTGTACTGCATTTTCGCCACCAGAGAGTGCGTCATTCAAGATGACAGCCTTGTCTCGGTCTTGTCCGATGATGTGCAAATAGGGCTTGGTCTTGGGTATGTCAACATGCTCTTTGTACTGTCCGTTCTTCACGAAGATGAGCCATGGGGTACCACGCTGGGCAGGAGCCGCATCGACGGCAGCCTGGACGGTGGTGTAGTCGCCAGAGCCATCCTGTGCCACCACAGCATCATAGAGTTTGGCATTTGGCTGCTGGCGCTCCATCGTGGTGAAGATAATGGTTGCAGCCGCTACGGAGTTACCGCTGCGCGATGTCAGCACACCCTCGGGCATCTGGAAGGTGTATTGTGTATTATACTTCAGGCCAGCATATTTGAAGATGGCGCTCTTACCGCTGATAATGGGAACTATCTCTTCACCGTTGAGTAAGGCTGTACCCTGTCCGGCCTTCACCTTATTGTTGAAAGTCAGGATAATACTTCCGTTGGCACTAACGCCTGTAGCCCCTTGTTCTGGATTGCTGCTGACAAGTGTTGCTTCCTGGCTGGCAGCTCCTGATGCATCGGCCAACACAAAGATCTCGGCAATGCTGGTACCGTCGTAGTCACTGGTTACACCCACCTTCTCGCTGGTGCGATCGGGCATCCAGCGGATGTAGACACGCTCTTGGTTATTAGCCTCAGCAGGTAGGGCA
>RHMF01001060.1_pt1 | contig 12459 bp, 13 predicted proteins | sample 5365151 | NCBI WGS metagenome assembly RHMF01 (sample SAMN10266501, study PRJNA497801) | feces metagenome | isolation source: feces | host: Bos taurus | place: China: Prairie of Fairy Mountain | collected 2017-08-14 | reverse complement strand
GTGTTCGACCGTAATCGCCTCGCGGTATGGAAGGGATAGTACATTGTGAAAACGCCAACGATGGCAATGAAAATGATCACGCCGGGCTTTATGGCCACTGTGGATCTGAGGGCAATCTGAATATATAAAACCAGAGCGGCAACTGTGGCGATCGCTTTGAGAATTATACCAATGACGATGTTCTTCTGGTATGTCCTATCCAGGGTTTTAAATGCCAACGGCTGTCCACTCCATAGAAGCGTTTCACCGTCAATCAGCATATCATGAAGTCTGTCTTCCATTTGATGCCCCTTTCTTTTGCTGCTTCCGATTCCGTGTGGTCAACAGCAAGACAACATTTCTCCTGATGGTTAAGCAGGGACCGATGATGCCTGAGAACAACCTGCTGATGTCAAATCTGAAACCATAGAAAGCATCTACCGGCTATTTGGCATCTTTCTGCGGCTCGTCTTCTTTCACGGCCTGCTTGAAATCCTTGATGCTTTTACCCAGAGCGCCACCCAAATCGGCTAACTTACCGTCGCCAAACAATACCAAAGCCAATATGACAATCAGGATTATTTCAGAGGTTCCGATTCTCATGGTAATGCTCGCTCCTTCTGTTGTTGTAAGAAAGCTATTGATCCTGTTCGCTGACTTCTCCCCGGAGAGCCTTTTCCTTCTCTCTCTTCATAATCGGCAGCCACTCATGGAAAGCATTATAAATTGGGATGCCCAAACCAAATATGCTCATCCACAGATAATTGACGAATTCCTTCTTTGCCGCTTCATATTCTTTGCTATACATTTCCGACACCTCTTATAGCTGAAATCGGAAACATTATAAGGCAATGCGGCGCTAAATACGCGGAAGACTTGGCTGTAGGCGGGGGTTATGCTGCAAAGGAAACGGAAACAATTTTGATCTGGCGGCAAAAAAATGACCCCTGCCGGTGAGCAGGGGGCTGTTAGTCAGCTTCGGTCGGATTCATGCATTCGTAGATGGGTTCGAACACGCCATCCTTCTGATTGAGAACCAAATCGTAGCATCCGCAGTATACTTCATCGCGGTGTGGACAATTGGTGCACATGGTTATCACGCTCATTTACAGTGTTGTGTCTTTCCAGCCCCGGTGCGGTCGGCGACAGGATAAGTCTCCGGCTGGATGTGGGTGACCACAACAACCGGACCCTTTTTATGTTCATAGACTGTTCATAGCTCTTTCAGGTTCATTTAAGTCAGCCGTGCGATAATACAATCGTTCCAAGGGGAGAACGCTTCCTCCCCAGACAATACAAACAAGCTCGTGGAGAGCATAGAAGAAAAGGAGCTGAACATCATGAAAAAGATTATCGGTATCGCATTGGCACTGGCTTTGGTTCTTGGCATCGCCGCGTTTGCGGAAGAGACGACAACTGATCCTGTCCCGGCTGCACCTGCTGTGACCGAGGAAACGAGCACAGAGACCACTGCCTCCACCGAAGAGACTCAGACCGAAGACGAGCAGAAGGCCCTCCAGGACGCCCTCGACGCCTACCGCAAGGCCAAGCAGGACAAGGCTGTGGATGAGCTCGAAGAGGAACTGACTGAGTATGTCGCCGCCGGCTCCCTGACCCAGGAGCAGGCAGACCTTATCCTGAACAGCGTGAAGGAGCGGCTGGCCGCTAAGAACGGCGAGTGCCCGAACTGTGGGTATGACCTGCGTGGACAGGGTATGCGTGGCGGCTCGCAGCGCGGCGGCATGAAGGGCCAGCAGCAGATGCCAGGCCAGCAGCAGATGCACGGTGGCATGCAGCGGCCCGATGCCCAGAGCGGCGCGACACCCCGACAGGGCGGTCAGATGAATGGTCAGCAGCAGATGCCCGGCCAGCAGATGCCCGGCAATCAAATGCCCGGCCAGCAGATGCCCGGCATGGCTCCCCAGATGTAAGAATCTCCGAGTATTGAACTAAGATACACTGTCCCCCGACGACTATGTTGCCTGGCAAGCGGCATAGCTGGCGGGGGACAGACTATGGCTGTTATGAAACACCCGAGAAAGCGACAATACTCTCTCGGGTATTTCAGTAGGAGGGAAAAATCAATTTGATATTCTCATCTATCTAAAAACCGGTCGATTCGTCCCATGATCACATAGCCGCAGATGGCAGTTGCCGACAGCGTAGCGATAGCGAAAAGCGTATTCATGAGCGAAACCTCCGGGTGTTTTTTCTGAGGATTGGACGGACGGGGAATTATCGAGGTTCCGGTGTTCAGAGAATGTTCACAGAACGGCTAAGGCGTGTTTATAAATGAACTGTCCCCAGCTCGAAAAACCCCGATACAGTGCTCAAGAAACTCATGGCGCGGATTATGGAGGATTTGAAGCAGAAAGAGAAGCCCTCTGGGAAGTGATTCGCAGAGGGCTAATATACTGGTGGGGCAGCGTATCATCGTGCTTCTTTGTGCCCGATTCCTGCTCAAAAAAGGACCTCCCCGGTTTATACAGTTTGAAATCGTATAAACTCGGGGAGGATTATGCTACTGCCTATTACTTCGCGTATTCAGCAGCGTACTGTCCTGCAAGGCGGCCAGTCGTCAGAGCAGTGGACAGGCCAACGCCCTCCACGTTCTGATAGGCGGCCACAGAAATGCCGGAAAGGTTGTTGCCAGTCGCGTACAGGCCGGGGATAATTTCATCCATGCCGGTAAGGACTTCCAGCTTGTTGGTAACGTTGACTCCACCCAAGGCACCCAGCACGGCGTTATAGCCCTTTGTCACGTAGAAGGGGCCTTCCTCAACGGTCCAGAGCAGACTCTCGGCGGACTTGAAGAATTCATCATCCTTGCCGGCTTTCACATAGCCGTTGTAGTTGGCAACGGTCTCCTTCAGCGTCTCAACATCGCAACCGATGAACTCAGCCGCTTCCTCGATGGTCTGGGCGACAATACCGTCTCCGGTCTCGGCCAGAATCTCAAAGTCGGCCAGGAAGTCATCCTTATTGATCGGGGCATGGTAGATGGTGTGATTGCCATTCTCATCCAGGATGCCGTTGTGATCCCAGTAGTGGATCCAGGAACCGGTATTCTCGTAGCTGTCATCCGCCCAGCGATTCACAGTGGCCTCGTCCACGATGGTGTAAGCATAACCGCCCTGGGCCAGCACAGCGGAGGAGAATTCAACTGTGTCCTTCAGCAGATCTTCGTTCATGAAACGTTTGCCCTGGCGATTCACCCACAGGCACGGCGTATTCATGGTCAGCTGAGTTGCGACCTTGATCCCGCCGCCGTCGGGGGTGGAAGCGGCCTTCGGGCCGACGCCGTGGTTCATGGTCAGAAGCTCGCCCTTGGCGGCGCCGTTGTCATACAGCATCTGGAGGCCAGTGCCGTCCATGCCGCCGATGACGAAGGCAGCTTCATAGACATCATCGCCCAGAGTCTCACGCATCATTTCCTCGTTGCCCGCAAAGGAGCCCGTGGACATGATGATGGCCTTGGCGTTGACAGTCAGGGTACCATTGTCTTCCTTGGTGCAAATCACGTTCCAGGTACCGTCTTCAGCCTTTTCCAGGCTGTCGGCGTGAGTGCCGTAGCGGATGTCCACATTGTTCTTCTCCAGGTATTCAGCCATGTGGACAAAGGGCTGGGTATCGTTCCAACGATGGTAGACGATCGTCTCATCAAAATGGGCCACCTGCTGCGGCTGGGGGCTGAGGAACATGGCGATATCATGATCCAGGACATACTGAACGGTGTCAGCACTCTCGCCAACTAAGGTACGGATGAGCTGTGCATTGCCCAGGAACTGAGTGCGATCGTAGATATGATTGAACCAATATTCCTGATCAGAGCCCAAATCGTCACCGTAGTACTCCTTCTGGAGTACGGAATCGATGGCAAACATACCCTGGGCAGCATTGCCCATACCACCCAGTCCATTGCTCATCTCAATACCGATTACATTCGCTCCATTCTCTGCGGCAGAGACAGCGGCGAAGGTACCGGACGCGCCCATGCCGACGACAACAACATCACAGGATGCAGTCTCATCTTCGCCCTTGACCTCTTCAGGGGCTTCTACGGCGATGCCAGCCTCGGCGAAGGCCTTCTCGGCAGCGGTCAGTACGGCAGTAGAGGTCATCGTTGCGCCGGCGACAGCATCCACATAAGGAGACTGAGCTTCAAGAATTTCTTCAGCCAGAACGGGAATTGCCGCGCCGCCAACATCAGCAGTCTCGCTGAGACCGACGATCTCCACATCGGTAACCTTTCCGTCTTCCACGGTCAGGGTCAGGGTTACATCGCCGCCAAAGCCCGCTTCTGTCACAGAAACAGTCTCAGCCAACGCGGGGATTGCGCAAAGGCAAAGCATCGCGCAGAGTACCAGGGACAACAACTTCTTCATCATGTTCGCTCCCTTCATATATAGCCTGAATGCCTAAGCATTCCGGTTTTCAGTATCTTGCCGTATCAATTCCATGACACGGTGAACGGTATTTGTTAGGGCTTCAGCGCCCTCGTCCCCAACCTCCGACAGGACTTCAGCAAGATGTGCATGATATTCCTCAACGGCGGTTTTATAGAGTTCCCAGCCTTTTTCTGTTAAGTCCACGAAAACCACACGGCTGTCAGTGTCATCGTGGGTTTTAGTGACATATCCCATTTGGGCCAGACTTCCAAGCACAGCCGTGATGCCAGGGCGGGTGACATCCAGCATTTCACTTATATCGCTGACACGGACGGACTTATCCTGGCGGGAGAGTATTGCAATCTGCTCAACCACACGAACGCATCTAGGGGTAATGCCTTGCGGTAAGGGTGGGAGAAGAGATTCAATTTTACTGGCCTCTGCACATATGTCCAGGATTTCTTTTACACTCTCTACCTTCATAAAAATGATTACCTCAAATAATTATCAATGATAATTATATAACATTAATTGGCCGTTGTCAATAGTGGGGATCAGGAATATTTGACCAAACCATACTTTTCCTGTTATAATAGTTGCAACACCAAGGGAGGTGCCTCTTGTGAAAATCTCCACTAAAGGCCGCTACGCAGTCCGTATGCTTGCTGATATTGCCGAGCATGGAACCCCATACACCACCCTATCGTCTGTCGCCGAGCGCCAGGGCATCAGCAAGAAGTACCTGGAGCAGATTGCGTTGCAACTGCATCGGGCAGGACTGATTACGGGCGTGAGAGGTTTCAAGGGCGGGTATAAATTAGCCATACCTCCAGAGTCAATCACGGTCCTGGACATCCTGACCGCTGTCGAAGGCTCCATGGCTGTGGTGAGTTGTCTTGAGGACGAGGAGAACCGGTGCTCCCGCTGCCAAGGATGCAAGACCCTCCCTGTCTGGAAAGGCTTGAAGGAGAGGATTGAGGCGTACCTGGGCGGGATCACACTGGCGGATGTGGCGGCCACACCGACGGCGGGGGACGAGCCGTAAAAGCCAACGACCTCTGAGAAGCTTTTCACATGGCCAGAGAGCCTTATTGCGCCCATTTTCCCTGTGGACAACCAACTATTAAAAGTGATATAATAGAAGTCACTAAACCAGGTAACCAAATACTCCTATCGCTCGACATTTCGTGCTTAACTTAATGGCGGCGGTTGCGAGATTTGTTTGTAAGTGATTTTTCAGTGTTGGTGCCAACCGGAACGACAGGCTCAGCAGGGTGAGGAAAATGAGGAACTCAATCGCGATGGTCGTCATGCTGCTAATTATCGCGCTATGTGTTTGTGCACGGAAAAGCAGAAGGTCGAAGAAAGCCATAGCCCCGGCTGTCACAATGCTGGTTAGCTCGTTGGCGTTGCCAGTCACAGGCAATCTGATCATTATTTTGTCGAGCAATAGGATACTGTCCACGCTGGGATACTTTACCTACTTCCTCGGCATGAACCTGGTCATTTTCAGTCTGATACGCTTCACTTTGGCGTATTGTCGTTTGCCGTCACCTAAGAGAGGTTTACGAAGTCTTACACACAGTCTTTTGATTATCGATACGATCCAGCTCCTGTGCAACCCTTTTTTCCATCATGCATTCAATACGACCGCGGTGGTTGTTGATGGCAGAAATTATTATAAGCTGGTCCCTTATGCCGGACAGGCTTTCCATCGGATTGTTTGCTACGGGATCTTTCTTGTAGCAGTGGGAGTATTCTGCTGGAAGATGATCAGCGCGCCCCGGTTGTACTTTGAACGGTATGCTGTAATCTTCTTCTCCATGGTTGCTGTGGGAATCTGGGAAACGTTCTATATCTTCTCCCGATCTCCGATAGATCGCTCCATGATCGGCTTTGGGTGCTTCGGGCTGCTCGTGTATTACTTCGCCATTTTCTATCGGCCCGTGCGACTGCTGGACAAAATGCTGGCGCAGGTCGCTTCGCAGATGTTTCAGGGCGTGTTTTTCTTCGATGCAGTAGGGCGCTGTGTGTGGGTGAACAAGGTCGGGCGGGACGTTTTCCACATCGAGAACGACAACTATGAGCCGGCAGCAGTCATCCTTGAAAAGCTGTTTGGCGATATCTCCGGGGAGGAATGGGAAAGGCATGATATTATCCAGACTGATGGCGATAAGAAATACTACCGCCTCGAAAAGCACAGCATTGATGATTCCAGAGGCAAGACTGCTGGCTCCTTCTTAAGCGTCTTTGATGAGACAGAACAGCAGAAAGCCATGGAAAGGGATCGCTACAACGCGACACATGACGCTCTCACGGGGCTTTATAACCGTGAATATCTGTATAAACGGATTAGGGAAACAATTGACGCAAATCCGGATAAAACCTACATGATCTGCTTCCTTGATATCAACAATTTCAAATTGGTGAATGATATTTTCGGACGGGAGTTCGGGGATTTTGCGCTACAGTGTACGGCGGAATCGATGAGCAAAAACTTAGGGCCTGAGAGCTTGTACGGACGGCTGGGCGGAGATACATTTGGCATGTGTATTCCAAAGGAGCATTTTAGCCCTAAGATTGCCGATGCGGCATTGGAGCAGTTTATTGTCAGGAAAGACGACAGAGAATACCGACTCATTATCCACCAAGGCGTATATGAAGTCAACGAAAGGGAACTGGATGTTTCCGTCATGTTTGACCGGGCGCACATGGCCCTGAATAATATCAAAGGTGAATATAGCGTACATCTGGCATTTTATGATGACGCTATGCGGGACAGCGTTCTTTGGGATCAAAGGATAGCAGTGGAGCTGCCGGGCGCTATTCGCAAGCGTCAAGTACAACCATACTTACAGGCGATTGTGGATCAAGATGGGCGCATTGTTGGGGCGGAGGCGCTGGTACGGTGGATTCACCCGAGAGAGGGATTCCTTGCACCATACCGCTTTATTCCTGCGCTTGAGAATAACGGGATGATCGCCCAGGTAGACCGGTACATGTGGAGGTGCGCATGCGAGATACTGTCCCGATGGAAGGACAACGGCCTGTTCATATCGATAAATGTCTCTCCAAAGGACTTTTATTTCATGGATGTGGTCAAGGAACTGACAGGATTGGTCAGGGAGTATGATGTTGAACCTTCACGCTTACGGGTTGAGGTCACGGAAACTGTGGTAATGACTGATGAGGCCAAGCGCATCAGCATCCTGAAAGAGTTGCGAGAAGCGGGATTCATCGTAGAAATGGACGATTTCGGCAGCGGCTACTCATCGCTAAATATGTTAAAAGACATGCCCGTTGACGTGGTGAAAATTGATATGGTGTTCCTCCGGAAGGCTGAGGATAATGAAAGAGCTGGAACGATTTTGAGCAGTATCGTTGAGATGACGAATAAACTAAGACTGTCATCCATATCAGAGGGTGTCGAGACGGAAGAGCAGTTTAAAAGCCTACGGGATATGGGCTGTGGGATGTTCCAGGGCTACTATTTCGCAAAACCGATGGCGGTGGATGATTTTGATGCGTTTCTTGACAAGAGCCAATCAACGGAAACTCGCAAGGGTGGCGGTGAATCTCTTTAAGTCGTGATACCCTAAGACCAGACTTCCGGAGGGTAAGACCGGATACCCAGTTGACACTGCACAGCCTTATAGACTATGAACGGGGTGACAAAATGAAGCAACTTCAATTCACGTTTAGAACAGAAAACACACTGGATATTGAACTTCGGAAGATACGCCAGTGGTACAAAAGCAACCTTTACTCGTCCCTGCTGATCCAGGTTTATACGGAGATATTGGACAGGGATTTGATTGAGCGAACCTGTGCTAAGATCAAATCACAACTTCCAGATGCCCTGATTGTTTGCTGCTCCTCGAACGGCAATATCATGAACGGGGATTTTTCTGGTGGGTCATTTGCGGCTGTAGTTACCCTGTTCGAGTATCCCTCCACGAAAGTTGAGGTGCTTCAATACCCGCTATCGGGGGATACGCAGATGGAGGTGACGCAGGAACTCCGGGAAGAGGTGTCGCGCCGCCCTTGGGTGAAGGGAATTGAGATGCTGGTGACGATACGCGGCATGTCCGTCACAGCATTGTGTGATGGACTGTCAGAATTGCCTGAAAACATCCAAGTTTTCGGCGGCGGCGCATTTTCTGCGGATCTGGCACAGAACGATGCCTGTGTTTATTCCAGCGTTGGTGGCTATCAAGAAAAGAGTGTTGTTTTTGTTCTGTTCGGCGGGGATGAGTTCAACCTTGAAACGACCTTCGTAACCGGGTGGAAGCCGTTGGGTTTGTATTTGGACGTTACGAAGACAGATGGGGCGCTTCTGAAAGAACTGAATGGGCGTCCCGCATATGAGACCTACTACAAGTATCTGCACATCAAGAACGATGAGAATTTCTTCTTTAACACACTGGAATTCCCGTTCTTGTACAGGCATAACGGGATAGATATTATGCGCGCCCCTACTGCCAGCAATCCGGACGGCTCATTGACCATGACGGCGGACATTAATCAGGGCGTCAAGGCCAGAATTGCGTATGGCGATCCATGGACGATTCTTGATTCCGTTTGGCAGGAAGGGAATCGGTTATTGAGCTTTTCACCCGAGTGCATACTGGTCTTCTCATGTGCGGCCCGGCGGACGTTCTGGGGCAATGCGGAGGTTGGAAAAGAGACAGAACCATACCAGATATTGGCACCGACATCCGGATTTTATACCTCGGGAGAGTTTCTTCGCACGCATGGGTATGTCAATCAACATAATGTAACGCAGGTCATTGTGGCGATGCGAGAAGGGGCGGCAAAGCCGCATCCCGAGCAACAGATCAAAATGGCGGATCATAGCTTTGAAGGCAAGGTGTCCATGATCAATCGCATGGCGACCTTTATCAGGGCAACGACGGAGGAACTGGCTGAGGCGAACAGTAAGCTTGAGAGCGCCAACAGTAAGCTGGCCGAAGCTAATCGTCGATTGAGCGAGATCGCTATCACGGATGCGCTGACAGGGATTGGAAATAAAGCGGCATACTTTGACCACATTCGTGAGCTGGATGCGCAGATTGCAACAGGAGAAGCCGTGTTCTCTGTAGCGGTATTTGATTTGAATGGATTGAAGGCGATAAACGATAGCCACGGGCATGAGTGCGGGGATATTGCGATCAAGGACACGGCAAGGGTGCTGATCTCTGTCTTCGGCAGGGAAAACCTATACCGCATCGGCGGAGATGAGTTCATCGCTGTTATGAATGGTACGACCAAGGATGAGATGGAGCACCTGTTCAGCTTGGTGGAGCTTGCTCTGATAGAAGAAAACAAGACAGAGAAAGCGTATAAGACGCCGCTATCCCTCTCCAAGGGATGCTCGGCCTACCAGGCGGAGCGGGATACTGAGTATAGAGAGGCATTCCGGCGGGCAGATGATGCAATGTATGCGGACAAAGCGGAGTATTACAAGACTCACGACAGGCGGCGAGGCAGTGCGTTGTGAGAGGATCTCATCCCCGGTTGGCAAAACGCTGGCCGGGGCATTTTTCTCATTGACCTGCCCTACTCAGCTGCGCTATAATAGGATTCATAGACAGACACAGGAGGCGCTGCGGTGAGCACCTATATTTCCAGATTCGATAAAGATCACGCTGTAGTGCCGGCGAGAAAGCCTCGCGCATCGCTGGCTGCGCTGCAGTGGGCAGCGGACAGGGCAGGAGAATCCTATGGACGATTCACACAGCGATTGAAGCGCGAGGACGAAACCCGCATCCAGGAGGAGTTTGAGCAGTATCGCCGGGAGCGGCAGACGGAGCTGGCACAACGGCGTGGGAGGCCTTTAGAAGCCGCAGATGTGACCAACGATGAATTCATCATTACTGACGAGGACGTATAATGGCAGATCATGTACCTTACGGGTTACATTATCGAAAGCGCCGCTAAACCGAAGGAGGAACGCAGCATGCAGAGTATAGCAATTGACCGCGAATATGGCAGTGGTGGACGCGAGGTCGCCCGTATCCTGTCGGAAAAGCTGGGTATCCCTTTCTATGATGGTAATCTGCTCTCCATGGCGGCGAGGGAACGTGGTATCAATATAGGGACGATGGAGCTGTACGATGAAAAGGGCGTGGGTAGTATTCTTCATGACTTTGCATTAATGGGTAACGCTACTTATGGTGGCACAATCAATCAGGCTCCGTTTGAGGCTTATTCTGCCATGTCAGGGCTGATCCAGGTTTTGGCTAAGAGAAGCCCCTGCATTTTCCTGGGGAGATGCGCAGGCCATATTCTGAAAAACGAGGCGAAAGTCCCATATCTTCATGTATTCATTTATGCCAGTGATATGCAGCAGAGAATTCGTAGAGCAATCGAAGTAGATGGCATTGAAAGAGATAAAGTTGAATCATATATCCGGAAGAAGGATAACCAGCGCCGGAATTACAACAAGTTTTTTACGCAGGAAGAGTGGAGTGCAAGGAAGAATTATGATCTGTTGATCAACACGTCATCCTTCGGCTATGAGAGGGCGGCGGATCTGATACTGAATAGTATGGGATGAGAAAGAAGGAATCGAACATGACATTTGAAAAGCTGCATGGAGACATGGTCGCGGCCATGAAGGCCAGAGATAAGGAGCGGAAGAACGTCATTTCCACACTGATATCGGATGTGAAGAAGGCGGCGATTGACGCGGGTAGCCGCGACAACATAGAGGAGGCGCTGGTCGATCAGGTCATCCTCAAGTCCTTGAAGACGGCGAAGGAACAGCTGGACACCTGCCCGGACGAGAGGGTGGAGCTGAAGGCAGAATACCAGTTCAATTATGATGTGATCAGCGAATACGCGCCAAGGATGATGCCGGCAGATGAGATCAGGGATTTCCTGAGCGCCAACTTCGCCGATGTGCTGGCAACGAAAAACAAAGGCCAGATCATGAAAGTGGTTATGCCGGCGTTGAAGGGCAAAGCTGACGGGAAAGCGATAAACCAGATCGTGGCGGAGCTGTGCAAGTGACCACACACGATCCCGCACTGCAATGGGCAGCGGAACGGGCTGGCCTTCCCTATGACCGCTTCGTAGCTGGCCTGACGCCAGCAACAATAGCTCGCATCCACGCCGCTTACCTTAGCCGCTATGTCTATGCGCAGGAACTCTCGACTGTGCCTCTGCCCAAGGCTGATGCGGAAGGCAGCGCCAAAGAACAAATCCGCGCTGCGTTTCAAAATATGAAACACACCCTCCCCAGGGAGATAAGGCCGGAAGCCTACCAAGATCTCCTTGAACAGATAGGAGTTACCACACGCCCGGAGAGGAAGCTGCTGAGCGAGATTGTGAAGGAAGAGGCGGGGAGCGCCCAGCTGGCGGTGAACAGACGGAAGTTGAACCATTTTCTGTGGTGGCTGGAGGGGCAGTAACGTTCTCTCCTCGTCTCTATTCTGGTTGGAGAAAAAAATTCACCGCAGCCCCCATGAAATGCCCGCTCATCATGAGGTCTGCGGCTGCGTCGGTCCGAGCCGACAATTGTATTATACCTGAGAAAAGCGCTAATGTGGTGGAAAGGATAGATAGACCCATGCCGCGAACCGGGCTTCTGTGGTATACTGAAAGTCAGATAGGGTGGTAGAGGTGACGGCAATGAAGACAGCATTTCTTTCTATGGGCATCATTGGCATCACTGCCGCCATCATTCTATTGAATCGCTTTAATGCGGACCCCAGTGTGGGCAACCACATCTATTGGCTTGGCGTTGTGGGAGTTGTCGTTGGCGTTGTCGGCTTCATCGGGTATGCGGTGGAGCGGAGGAGGAAGTAGATGCGCCGGATTATCTCTTTGCTTCTCAATCTCCTGATTGCCATTCTCGTCCTGCTCGCCTGGCTCTATATGAGTCTCACCGTGGACAGGCACGGCAGATTCAGCGCGGAAGGGCTGTGGAATCTCAGGTACTTCACTGTGATTTCAAACGTGATGCAGGGGATCGCCTCGCTGCTTACTGTGCCGCGGTTACTCCGGAAAAAGCCGCTCTCACAGGCCCTTGTCCGATTCCGATTCATGGCGACAGTATCAGTTTCACTGACCTTCTTCACCGTTCTTC
>RHMF01001164.1_pt1 | contig 12461 bp, 7 predicted proteins | sample 5365151 | NCBI WGS metagenome assembly RHMF01 (sample SAMN10266501, study PRJNA497801) | feces metagenome | isolation source: feces | host: Bos taurus | place: China: Prairie of Fairy Mountain | collected 2017-08-14 | reverse complement strand
GTAGTATTTTGCATATACTTCGTTCATTGCAGCGAAATCGTCCATTGAGTTAAGTAAACATGTTGTTTTTACTACGTCTTTGAATGTGTATCCTGCTTCTGTAAGTATTGCTTCTATGTTTTTGAATACTTGTTCTGTTTGTTCTGTGATTGTTTCAGGTATTTTACCTGTTTCTGGGTTTACTGGAATTTGTCCAGAGATGAAAAGCATTCCGTTTCCTGCTAAGATAGCTTGGCTATATGGTCCTATAGCTTTTGGTGCTTTGTCTGTGTTGATTACTTTATTCATATTCTTATTTTTTTAAGATTATTTGTTTTGTTGATTGTTTGTTTCCTTGTTTGATGTTTAAGAAATATACTCCGCTTTCAAAGGCATCAAGATTGATTGTTTTGCCATTGATATTGCAGTTTGTTTCTTTTAAGATTTCTTGTCCTAATACGTTTGTTATTACAAGTACTTCTGCTTGTGCTTCTTCTGATGTGATTGTTATTTGTCCTGCTGTTGGGTTTGGCAATACAGTAAAGTCAAATAGGTTTTCTACATCTTCAAGTGATGAATAGTCTTTTACATAGATTGCTTTTTCTGCTGAGTATTCTGAAGGACATTGGTCTAGTTGTACTAATACTCTATATGTGTAAGTTCCTTCTGTTGTTGGTGTTTCGCCCGGGTGATTTCTTTCGTTGAAGTTTAATGATTCCCATGCTTGGTTGTCTATGCTTCTTTCCCAATCTATGATTGAACCTCTATAGTTATTAAGTTTTAATTGACCTGTTGAGTTTCCTAATGCTATTGTGTCGTTGCTTATTGTTTCGCTTATTACTCCTCCTCTTGAGATTTTAACGTCTAATAGGATTGTGTTAGAGATGTGTTCTACTACTCCGTTTGAGGTAACGACTCTTCTATAGTAAGTACTGTCTGTTATTGCTTCTGGTTGATAGTCTTTGTTTGTTGATTCTTGTGTTGCATTAACCCAATTTCCTGTACGGCCTTTTTGTTGCCATTGATATGTAAAGTTACCTCTACCTCCTGTTGGAACTGTTCCTGTAAGTAGTTGTGGTGTTTGGCCTAAACAGAATGCTTGGTTAGATGAAATCACATTGTTTTCTATTGCAGGGAAAGTTGTTGTGAAACTTCTCTTTGTTCCGTATGCTGTTCCTAAAGTTGTTGTTAGGTAAGCTTTATAATAGTATGTTTGTCCTTCTGTTAATGTGTCTATGTTTACATAATACAAGCCTATTGCTGCTGTATCGTTTTGAACATACCAAGATGTTTCTAATGTTAAATCATTTTCTGCATCTGTTGATACTACGAATCCTTTTTCTATGAATTCGCCTTCTCCCATTGAGATTACGTTTCCTATTAATGTTGCGTGAACTGAATCAATTCCTGTTGCTGGACGTGTTAAAAGTGTTCCTAAACCGCTTGGTGTAGAGAATTGTTTTACTGGTCCGTATGCTGTTCCATTTTCACTTATTGCGTATGTTCTATAATAGATGATTGAAGATGGCACTAAACCTGTTAATTGTGTAGAGAAGTTTTGTGCTACTGTTTCTGAAGCTATTGATGTTATGTTGTCTGTGTCTAAATTTCTTAATGCTTCTTGGTTAACACTCCAAAGTGCTCCTTGTTCTGAAATTGTAGAATCTCCATAGTATATTACGCTTCCCCATACTGTTGCAGAGATTGAAGTAATTGTTGAGGTAGAAACTGAGTCTGTAGATATTGCAGGTAAATCCGACATAAAGTTAAATGTAATAACTGAGTCGTTTAAGTATTGTATGCTTGTGATTGGTTTGTTTGTTGGAGTTCCATTCATTAATGTGTTTGCAGGAACTGAATTGTTTGTGAAGTTAGTGTTTCCTGATGCTCCTGGGAATGGTGCGTTTGATGATTCTGTGTGTCCATCATTTCCTGTTGCAGGAACTATATACCAACCTCTATTGTTAGGGTTTACGTTTATGTTGTTTTGGTGGTTGTTTAACCAGTTATTAAGTCTGTTTTGTTGTGCGTGATAAATCAACATTCCTTCGCCTGGTATGTAAGCGTCCCATCTTGTTTTTCTTCTGTGTTCTAACATAAGGAATTCGTTATTGTTTCCTAAGTCTATTTTGTAGAAAACAGCTGAGTCATTGATTGCAGGTAAGTATTGATTGTTTGCTTGTGCTGTTAAAAGGATTGGTTGAGCCCAATTTGCGATTTGTCTTTCTATACCTGTTAATCCTGCAGGTGTTGCAGAGTTGTTTAGGTATGAACCTGACGACATCAAATCCCAATCTCCCGGAACGAATGCTTGTCCACCTGAACCTGTATAGTCTGTGTCATAGAAATCAGGGAATCCTAAAACGTGTCCAAATTCGTGGCATATTGTTCCAATTCCGTCCATTACTACATTGTTTCTTTTTTCTGCTGAACAAGAGTATGGTCCAAATCTTTTGTTGTCTTTTTGTATGTTAGGGTTTACACTACTTCTGTGTGGCCATATTTCGTTATCAACACCTGTTGAAGATTCTGGTGTTCCTGCAAAGATAATGTGTACTGCATCTACATATCCGTCACCATCATTGTCATAATCTGCATAGTTTACATCAGGGTCTGCTGCTGTAAGTGCGTGTGCAACGAAGAAATCCATATTTTGGTCGCTACCGTATGAGTTGTTTCCTCCGTAATAAGCCATTGAGTTTGGTAAAACGTATGGTCCTGCAACATCTATATCCATTATAAATTGATGATTAGAGTTGTCTGCATAATAATCTTTTACAGAACCTGTACCATTATAGTTATCTTGGCTTACCAAATCAACAAAGTTTGCATTTGTATAAGTGAATGGTAAATCGCTAAAACCTGCTAAAATCACCAATAATTTAACTGTTCCTATTGAAGGATATTTTGCATCGTTATTTGCTGGTCTTGAAGCAGGAGAGTTTTGTTTCTTTAATTCTATTTGTGAATCAGAATAGAATAAATTAACTGGCAATGTTGAAAGAAATGCTATTTCTTCTGCTGAACGTTCGTTTGCATTTGATGCTATGTATTTTGAAGCTACTAAATCTCCATTTGCATCTAATACTCCATAAGTGAAAACACCTTGGTTGTTTCTTACCAATGTGTAATTGTCTAAGGTTGTTGCCCAATTAACATATTCATCACCTCCAAGTACAAATGTTAAAGTTTTGCCATTTGGCTGACGAACAGTTACTGCTTGCTTGTTTGCAGGAATTGCAAACGCTCCTATGCTGATTAGTGAAACCAACATAAAGAGAGTAATTGTTTTTAATAATCCTTTTCTCATCTTTGATTTTTTATTCTTTAATTGATTAACTATTCTTTATTTTATTGCATTAATATTAACTTGATTTCTTTATTTTTATTTTTTGCAGTCTTGTTTTCTATTCTTATGAAATATGTTCCGTTTGCAAGATTTGATAAAGGTAGGCTTATTGATTTTTCACTTGATTCTAATGTTGCTATCTCTCTTGCATACATATCAAATATGCTTATTGATAATAATTCTCCTTCTGTGTTATTCAATATAGAGTTTCCTTTGCTTGGATTAGGGTAAACAAGATATGTTGCGTTGTTTTCTATTTCTGATAAAGAAACATCTTGTATTACATTTATCTTTAATGTATCCGAATAAGCTAATGGGCAGTTGTTTAATTGCACTACTGCTCTGATGTAAACTGTATCTATTAGGTTTGGATTGTAAAGCAGATTAGTATCTTGTTCTGATTGTGATATTTTGTTCCATGCAAAATTGTCGTTTGCCTCTTCCCAAAACAGTATTTCTCCTACGTTAGATGATAGGAATAATGTATCGCTTTCCGAACTTATCCACTCTGTTTTACCATTTATCTTACCACCTTTAGATTTCAAAACCTTCATTTCAACAACATTACTTGTGTCTTTTATTGCTAAAGAGTTTACTATTCTTCTAAAAGATGTTGTTTCTGTAAGTGTTCCTACTATATAGTTTTTGTCTGTTGCGTTTTCTTCAATGTATTCCCAAGAGGTATTAGAGGTTTTTCTTTGCCATTGATATGTAAAGTTTCCTTGTCCTTCTGTAGGTTGGCTTCCTAATATAAAACCAAAATCAGAGCCTTCGCATAGTATTGCACCCCCTGTGATAACATTGTTTTCTACAGGAATGAAACTTGTAGTTGCTGACTTTTGTGTAGCATATTTTACTCCTAACTCTGTTCTTGCGAACATTCTAAAATAATATTTTGTAGCTTGTTCAAGTCCTGTTATTTCAACTGAGAACGATGAACAATCTCCTTCTAAACTTACTACTCCGTCATTTATAGTTGGATTTTGATTTAGCGAATAGCAAAGTCCATGTTCTAAAATAGGAAAATCGCCCTCTATTAGTTTTGTTCCTCCTGCTGTGATACTATTTAAAGACACTGCAGTTGCTGAATTTGTTCTTAGAGTTGGTTGTCCATCTGCTGTAGTAAATGTTCTTACATTTCCGTAAGCATCTCCCTCTTCTGAAAGATATGCGGCTCTATAATAATAAGTCTTTGCATAAGATAGGTTATCGATAGTAGCAATTAAAGTATCGCCAACAAAAAGATTTGCAGGGTAGAATTCTTGTGTTGAGAAATCTTGTAATGTGTCTATAACAAATCCTTTTAATTCATAATTATATAAACCCGAATATACCTCAAGTCCTTTTACCTTATAAGTTGTGTTGTTTAGTTTTTCAAATCCGTGAAGAGTTTCAACTATTGCAAGAGAGTCTGGTATCATAAAGCGAAAACGAATACAATGGTCGCTTGTATCTCTTGTCATTTGAGTGATTGGTTTATTTAAGCTTTCTCCATTCCAAAGAATACTATTTGGAGCAGAATAGTCTGTAAAGAAATTATTGTATTGAGATGAAGGAAAGACATCTGTTGATAAAGTTGCGTCATCATCATTTCTATCTGCCTCTTCAATATCGTATTTTTGATAGTTTGGATTGCTATTAATGTTATAATCTCCCTCGTCTTTAACATGATAAATCAAACCACCATCATTTGGAATGTAAGTATCCCAAGATGTTCTACGTCTGTTTTCAAAAACAAAAAACTCATCAGAATAAGGAGATGTTATGATATATGCTCTATTGCTATCCATTAAAGGAGGTAGCACATATTCTCCCGCAAGAGTTAAAGTATCTAATTGTAACCAATTTAATCTATATTTTTCGTATGCAGTAAAGGAAGCAGGAGTATTACTTGCATTATTGTAACTTCCTGAAGCCATTATACTCCAAGTATCAATACCTGTTGCTTGTCCACCTGAGCCTTCATAGTCTGTATCATACAAGTCTGGCAAACCTAAAACATGACCAAATTCATGACAAACCGTTCCAATTCCGTCCATTCCACTACCCATTTTTTCTGCTGAGCAAGAATAGTCTTTTAATCTAACTCCGTCAAACTCTATATTAAAAGTATCTGAAGGATAGAAACTCCAACGATGAGGCCAAATAGCATCTCCTTCTCCTGTGGAAGCCTCTCCCGCTCCTGCAAAAATAACATGAACTGCATCTACAACTCCGTCATTATTCATATCAAATTGAGTGAAATCCACATCATTATTTGCCAACATACAGGCTTCGGAAACCATTTCCTTTGGATTTACATCAGAAAAATAAGGACCTGTTGCTCCATAATAAGCCATTGGGTGTGATAAAACATAAGGACCAACTACTGTAGGATTCAAATTTAATTGTCCAAATGACACATCATAATAATAATCCTTCACGCTACCTGTTGCTCCATTGCGATTATATCCCGGTTGTGAGGCTAAAGAATCAAAGTCATCTCTTGTATAAGTAAAGGCTCTATCGGGAAAAGACACCAAAACAATCAGCAAATTGTTATCTCCAACAGTTGGATAATTTGTTTCTATTTTTGCAAAAGGCTCTCTTCTTTCTTCAATTTGGCGTTTTGAAAAGGTTAAACCCTTATTTATTGTTGTCAAAAAGGCGTTTTCTTCTCTTGTTCTCAAAGATTGATTTGTTGCAAGATAGTTAGAGGCTAACAAATCGCCCTCTTGATTTGTGTAAGCATAACAATACTTACCTCTTTCATTTAAAAGAATTGTGTAACCATCAAGAGTACGTCCATAATTTACACACTCATCTCCTATTAAATAAAAATTCAACAATCTCTTATCTGATTGCACTATTGTTTTCATAGTAGTGTCTGCAGGAACTGCAAAAAGCTTTATAGCAAATATAAATACTATTGAAACAAATAGCAATATTCTTTTTGTCATTTTCATATCTTTCTTACCTATAGATTAATTCAAGCTGGCAAAGTTACAAATTAATAAGATTATGACAAAAAAAATGAAGATAAGTTTAAAAAAACAATAGTTAAGGGCCAAAAAAAGAGGGTAACTCTTAAAGAATTACCCTCACAGATTTATATCTTTTATTTCTTACTTGCTAACAACAAATTTCTTTGTTTGTCTTTCGCCATTTACATTTAAAGTATAGAAATAAGTACCATTTGCTAAGTTTGCTGTGTTTACATCAACTGTATAAGCAACACCTGCAGTTTGGTTTCCTTGTTCCATGTTCATAACAACTCTACCCATTAAGTCTGTTATAACTATGCTAACATTACCAGATTTTGTTAAAGAATAAGATATTGTTGCATTGTCAGTAGCAGGGTTAGGATAAACGTTTAATGAAGAAGAAACTGTAGCATCTTCAGCTAATGAACGAGTTGAAGCATCTCCTATTACCATGTAGATAAGTGGAGTTTTTCCGTCACAGTAATCAGACACATAGTAACGTCCTCCCCAAGCATATGATGAAGCTGCTGGTAAACCAGGAGTGAAGATCAATGGAATTGATGTTAAGTAGTAAGAACCACCAGGACCGAATGAAGTTGGGTATTTTGGAGTATCAGCTCCAATCATAAATCTACCGTTAGCTGCCATTCTGTAGCAAGCAAAGTAAGTTTCACCTGGTTCTAATTCAACACTGTTTTTGAATGGTAAGTAGATAGATTTTAATGTATTTGCACCAAATACGTCTAAGTAAGTTTCATCTGTACATAAACCGTTGTTTAAGTCTGAAGATTGTACTTCGTAAACTTCTGATTCAACAGGAACATCCCATGCATCAAATACTTCTACTACATAGTCATCCATACCTGCAGCTTCAGGATTGAATTTTCTCAATTTAGCTTTGATTTGAGCACCTGCTTGACAAGAGTCCAAAGCAGGAACTACTTCAACACCATTGATGAATAAATCAGTTGATGTGTAATCTGCTGTGAAAGGAAGACATACTTCGTATCCTTCTCTATTCCAAGCAGCGTTATCTGTTAACCAAGTTGTACCTTGTTCATATACGAATCCATATTTCCATGAGCTCCATTCTTCAACAAGAATTTTTCTTGCTCTACCCCAACGGTAAGAACCTTCTAATTCAGCAGATGGTTCAACAACATAGAAGTATGTAGTATCACCTAATACGATTGATTCACCATAAGTTTCTGATTCAATAGTACTCATAACTGCGTAAGTTCCTGGAGTTGTTGATGGTAATACGTTAGAAGCAGCGAATAAATCAACAGCTCTTCTTGCTGCCCAAGTAGTATCTGAACCATTAACAGCATCTACTGTTTTAACAGTTGTGTTTAATAAAGCAGTTTCTTCACCTTCGCTAAATCCAACTTGAGTGTAAGTATCATCAGCACCTTCTTCTTCAGCAAATGTTACTGAATAGAATTTTTGTGTTAATATAGCATCATTCAAATCTGTTGCTCCTGTGTTTTCAGCGCTAACTACACAAACTAAAGTATCAGGAGTAACTACTGCAGGAAGGAAGTGGTATGCTCCCATTTCATATTCTTGTTTTAATAAATCAACTCTCGCTTCTGGAGTTTCTTGGTAAACAACATCATCTACAAACCAGAAATAAGAGTGAGGTTGGTTTGAAGAAGCAGGACAAGTATATCTTAATCTTATGTAAGTAAGTTGATCTGCTGTTGCTCCTATAGCATTTGCATTTGGAGTGTTGTTTGGTAAAGTTACTCTTTTGTTTCCATAGAACGCGTCATTAGCATTCATTTCAAGACCTCTTACGTTGAACTCTATAGAGTCATAAGTAGAGAATGATGGATCATTACTCCATTCAACGAAATAACGGTCAGAGTTAAATCTCATTAAAGCTTGGTTAAAGTAAACATCAATACCGTTTGTTCCATGAGCAACGATAGGTGTTGTGAATTGAACATAAGCATCCATAACGCTTGAGTTCAAACCAGCATTTCTGATTGTTAAAAGGTCAAGGTAAGCAAAACCATTTCCGAATGTTTGGTTTTCATATCCACGATTAGGATTTAACATCCACCAACCATCTGCGTCTAAATTACCATCTGAATCTGTTATCATCATCCAGCTATTCAAGACATCTCCTTGAGGACCGAATGCAGTTAATGTGTCAGCTTGAAGATTCCATCCGAAACCAGCTACTGTGTGAGCAGGATTTGTTCCAAATGTATAAGCTGTTGCATCAGAGAAGTCACATATTACTTCAGCTTCTCCGTCTTTAGCAGAAAGATTTACGTTCTTTTTGCCTTTGATAAACTGTTTTTCTATTTTAGAAACAGCTTTCTTTTGCACTTGTTGTTCGTTCATTCCCATACCAACTTGAGCAAACAAGCCAGCAGTTCCAAGCAACAATGCTAACGTTAATAATGTTTTTTTCATTTTAATTTGTTTTTTGTAAGAAATTAATAATTTTACACTTTTAATCGGTTGCAAATATACTACTTTTGTTTATAACTACAAACATTACAATGTATTTTTTGTTCATTTTATCTCTTTGTAACAAGTATTTATTCTTACCTTTGCATATAATTTATTTAAGGAATCAATACAAAAATGAGAGTACATTTTATTGCAATAGGCGGAAGTGCTATGCATAATTTAGCAATCGCTCTTAAATTAAAAGGTTTTGAGGTAAGCGGTTCTGATGACGAAATATTTGAACCAGCAAAGTCTAAATTAGAGTCTTATTGCCTTTTACCAAAAGAAATTGGTTGGAATGCAGACAAAATAGACAATTCAATAGATGCAGTCATACTTGGAATGCATGCAAAACAAGACAATCCCGAACTATTAAAGGCAAAAGAGCTTGGTTTGAAAATATATTCTTATCCCGAATATCTTTATGAGGTAAGCAAAAACAAAAAGCGTATAGTAATAGGTGGCAGTCACGGAAAGACAACTATCACTGCTATGATTTTACATGTGATGCAGAATTTGGGAATAGAAACAGATTATATGGTAGGAGCAAAACTCGAAGGCTTTGACATAATGGTAAAGATGAGCGATGCACCTTATATGGTTTTAGAAGGCGATGAATATCTCTCCTCTCCTATTGATTTAAGGCCAAAATTCCATCTTTACAATCCTGATATTGCTATTATAAATGGTATTGCATGGGACCATATTAATGTATTCCCTACCTTTGAACAATATGTTGAGCAATTCAAAATCTTTGCTGACAAGATAACACAAGGAGGTAGTTTGGTATATTTTCAAGATGATGAAAACATTTGTAAGATTGCCTCTATGGCAAGAAAAGATATCAAGACTTTTGCTTACAGAGAAATCACTCATAAGATAGAAAGCAACAATACTATAGTAATACACGAGGGCAAAGAATATCATTTGCAAATCTTCGGCAAGCATAACCTAATCAATCTTAATGCAGCAATGATTGCCTTGGAGCAAATTGGAGTTAAGAATTCCGACTTTCTTACTGCAATTCAATCATTCAAAGGAGCCTCAAAACGTTTAGAAGTTGTTAAAGAAAACAAAGAGCAAGCCTTTTACACAGACTTTGCACACTCTCCCTCTAAATTAAAGGCAACAGTTGAGGCAATGAAAAATCAATACCAAGAAAGAAAGCTAACTGCTTGCATGGAACTCCACACCTTTTCTTCACTTACAAAAGAGTTTTTAGTACAATACAAAGGCACAATGGAGATTGTAGATAAGGCTGCAATATATTTCAACTCTCATGCCTTGGAATTAAAGCGTCTTCCTAATCTTGACAAAGAGATGATTCTTGAAGCCTTTGACAAAACAGGCTTGCAGGTTTTTACCTCTACGGAAGAAGTCTTGCAATTCATAAGAGAGAATAGTCAAAAGAAAGAAAACATACTTATGATGAGTTCAAGCAATTTCGGAGGTTTGAACTTAAAACAATTAGCAAACGAAATCATAAAATAATATAAAGTATAAGAATATGGCAAAGTTTAAAATAGGCGATAGAGTTAAGTTTTTGAGTGCAGAGGGTGGCGGAATAATCAAAGGATTTTCAGCAACAAATGTAGCAAATGTAGAGGTAGATGGCTTTGAAATACCAACAATGGTTTCCGATTTAGTATTGGACTTTTGTGAAGACAAGGCAGGGCAATATTTCTGCACAAAAGAAAAGGAAGAAATCATAGAAACACAAGAAAACCTTAGCTCTTACTCCCCTACTTATCAAGAAGACGATAGAATAAGTCCTTTGTATCTTTCTGCCATTGGCAGAAAACAAGAAGAGGGAATTTATCTTTGCTTTGTACCTGAGGACCAAAAATGGTTTATCTCCGGAGATATTGATGTGTATTTAGTAAACAATTCTCAAAACAGAATAATCTATTCCATACTCCTTTTAAAAGAAGACGGATTTATTTCAGAGGATTTTGGCACATTAGAAAAGATGGAAAAGATTTACATTGAGACAATCTCAAGAGAAGAAATCAGCAAATGGGAAAAAGGTGCAGTGCAAATTCTTTTCCATAACGACAAAGACACAAGAGTTTTAATGCCTTGTAATTGTGAATTGAAGTTAAGAGGTAGTAAATTCTTTAAAGAGGGTTGCTATGTTGATACAGGCTTTTTTAGAGAAAAGGCTCTTATGTATGAGATTTGCAAAATGAATAGCATAAGCCAATTTATTCAAACAAGTATAGTAAAAGAAGAAGACAAAGTAACAAAGGAAGAAAACATTGTTGTAAACGTTGCAAAGAAGGCATACACAAACACCTTCCTTGATAAGCACATGGTGAACTCTCATTGTGCAGAAATAGATTTACACATTGGGGAATTAGTAGAGGATTATTACCTGTTAGAAAACGAGCAAATGCTAAAAATACAATTAGAATACGCTCGTAAGTGTTTGAACGAAGCAATCATTCATGGAATAAGCAAGATAATATTTATTCATGGAGTTGGACAAGGAGTCTTAAAGGCTGAACTTTTAAAAGAATTTAACAAATATCAAAACATACATTATTTTGATGCCTCAATGGCAAAATATGGAGTTGGAGCAACAGAGGTTTACATTGGGCAAAACAAATAAAAAATGAAATTCCTATACTATTTAAAAAGCCTTTTCACTTTACTAATACCAAGCAATTTGTTTGGCGTAAGATATGATTTATTCATAAAAAAGCATTATCGAAAATACGAATCAGCAGATTTAATCTTTAGACTAAACTATTACAACAAACTAAAAGAAAGCAAAACCCTTTCCGATAAAGCAACAAGGCTTGAAACTCATAAATTGAAAAATGCTAATTTCTCAAAAGTTTACTTCTTTGACACAAACGAAATCACAAGATATTTCCCTAAAAACTTGTTTTGGAGGTTTAAGGCTGGAGATATCACCTCCTTACAAGAGGAAGCAACGATTGTAAAGAGTCGTCCGATTGGAGAAGACAACGAAAACTCCATACTTTTGAAGCTAAACAAGATTAGACACTTCGTTTTCGTAAACGACAAAAAAGAGTTTAAAGACAAAAGCCCAAAGATACTTTTCAGAGGAGCAGCACACGGCAAACCTAGCAAAAGTTTATAGAAATGTATGTAAACAATCCTATGTGTGATGTAAAAGACACTGCAAAAGACTCAATCAATCCAAAACAATGGCAAAGCAAACACATAAGTCTTAAAGAGCAGTTAAAGTATAAATACATCATGGCCATAGAGGGCAATGATGTTGCAAGCAATCTTAAATGGATTATGTCCTCTAACTCAATTGCCGTTATGCCTCGCCCAAAATACGAAACTTGGTTTATGGAAGGCTGCCTTATTCCCGACTATCACTACATTGAAATAAAGCAAGACTTTAGCGACTTAATAGAAAAGATTACTTATTATGAGCAAAATCCCGATAAGGCCTTGCAAATAATAAAGAATGCAAACGAATATGTTAAACCTTTCAAAGATAAGAAAAGAGAAAAACTGATTTCCTTGCTTGTAATGAAGAAATACTTTGAAAAAACGGGACAACTCTAAAAAGCAGTCCCGTTTTTTCTTTATTCTACAAATAGGTTTATTCTATAATTAATTTCTTTTTCACTTCTCCTTTTACGGTGTTTATCTTTACTATGTAAGAACCCGAAGAGAAACCACTTGCATCAAATCCCGCATCAAAGTTATTTACATTTCTT
>RHMF01001512.1_pt1 | contig 12464 bp, 13 predicted proteins | sample 5365151 | NCBI WGS metagenome assembly RHMF01 (sample SAMN10266501, study PRJNA497801) | feces metagenome | isolation source: feces | host: Bos taurus | place: China: Prairie of Fairy Mountain | collected 2017-08-14 | reverse complement strand
AGATATAGATGGACTTAAATATGGCACTAAACCGGCACCAGTTAAGAATGAGGAAAAGGAAGAGGATTCGCAAGAATAAAAGTTTAGGAGGAGTCTATGACTAAGCAAGAAATATTAGAATATGCTGTTGATACCCCTACTAATACTAATAAGGCAGTTTTATCTGGTATGCTTGATAAATTTGCATCTGGAGATAACAAAACAGAAATAGCATTAACAGCAACAGAGAATCAGGTATATACGCCTGAAGAAGGAAAAGTATATAATAAAGTTACAGTTAACGTACCTGCACCACCGAGTGATTATACGACAGCACAAGTAACACTTACATATGAAGGGGGAGGTTTAGTTAATGATTATATAGGTTTGCCAACTATAGAAAATAATGTACTGCACTCTTCTGTAGTGGAATCAGATGGCACATATACAGTACCTTTATATAAAGGGTCTATAGTTATAGCATCAAATGGACGTACCCCCACTATAATATCTGGTGATGCAGAAATTTCAGGCAACGATATAATTGTTACTGGTGATTGTAGTTTTAGTATATATCTTGGATAATTAATATGGATTATTAAGTAATTTAAAAGAGAGGTCTGTAATAGACCTCTCTTCTTTTTTATTCCCAACTTGTAATTTGAACTTTCTTTTTTCTCTTAGGTGGCATTTTAATCCACATAAGATAATCTTTCGCACGGGTGGCCGCAACGTAGCATAATCTTGCTTCTTCATCATTGTATGCTCTTATGTTGAAAGCCATTACATATGGTGCGGCGAGTCCCTTTGCTGAGTGTACAGTTAATATTTTAATTGTATTTTCTTTAGCTTTTTCTTCAATCTGTGAATTTGTTAAATCTGCTTGTTTAAAAGTATCATTTGGAATATTTTTCTCATCAAGCAGACGTTGAAATAATTCTATATCCTTATTAGTTCTGCAAAGTATAAACCAATCTTTCCATTCGGTATTCATTTTATTTTTAGCATCAATTAATAATTCTACCGCTTGAGATGGGGTGTAATTTCCTTCTAATACATGATAATACATATTTGCATCATATCGCTGTGCTACTGAATCATCATCATAAGAAGGTCCTAATCTATAAAGAAATTTTTTAGCGAATTGTAAAATATCTGGTAGGTTTCTGAAATTTTGATTCATTTTATAAACAGTAATTTCTGGCTGATGAGATAGTTGAATTAAATAATTTGGGTCTGAACCATTAAAAGTAAAAATAGTTTGTTTTAAGTCTCCAACATACATGAAATTAGTTGGATTGATTAATTCAAAAAATTCAAATTGTTGTTTGGTACTATCTTGTGCTTCATCTACTATTAAATAATCTACAGGTAAAATACAATGTAGGTTAGTTTTAATTTCTTCAAAAAGGTCATCAAAACGTTCTTCGTCAATAATTTTTGTTGTGTCTACCGCGCCGCCTCGTAATAAATAATTACAATAGGAATGTACTGTTCCTATAAAAAGTCCATTTGGATGCCCTAAACGTTCATACATTACTGAAGCGGCATTATTTGTAAAAGTAATCGCTACAATTTTAAATGGGTCTACGCCTTGATTTAATAAGTATCTAATTCGTTCTACAATTACTTCACTTTTGCCACTTGCGGCGCTACTTAACACCAATACTTTTGATTTGTTTGTTTTTACAATTTGTTCTTGCATTTGAGTTAATTTCATAAGGTTTATTCTCCTTCGCTTTCGCGTTTAAATTTATAAATTAGCAATCCATTTAAGAATGAACTGTTCATTATAATTATTTTTATTTAATATAAGTAATGGAATATTATATTTTTTGCAATATTCTTGTTTAATTTTATCATGTTTTTGCATTGATTTTATTTTTTCAAAAGTATATCTTCCTCTTTCATGTGTAAGATAATGTTGTTCACCATTATATTCTATTAATCCTAATAATTGATTATCCTTATTTAGAATAGCAAAGTCAAAACGAAGACTGCCTTTATCTTTTAGATTTGGAAAAGTGTATTCTCTAGTAAAATTTATTTTCTGATTAGTCAAAAGAATACTAATATCAGATTCTTTAAAGGATTTTAAGCAGCCACATGATTGTACTGTACCATTACGTAAACGTTTTCCAGTAGTTATAATTTCGTTGCCACAATCACATTTACATTTCCATAAAGCTTTATGGTCGCCGTCTGAGCCTACTCGTTCTACAACTGTTAATTTACCATATTTATTTCCTATTTCATCTATAACACGATTACCATGCTGGTGACAACCACACGATTTTGTCTGTCCATTTCTCAAACAACTACCACGTACTATTACTTCATTACCGCAGTCGCATTTACATAACCAGGCAACATGACTACGACCATTTGGCGTGATTATATTTTCTGCTTGTTTTAATACGGTTAAATATCCATATTTTTTGCCTGTTTCGTCTATTAATTTTCCCATTTTTTCTCCTTACCCTGTCGGGTTTTTACTATCGTAAAATATTTATTTATTCTTATCACCTGAAATGGTGTTAAGTCCATATTTTTTTGAATCGTAAAAGTCAATGTAATACGATTCACGTTCTCTAAGTTTTTCTTTAGGTACTTCTTCAAGTATTTCCCAAGTAAAATTTTCTAATCCATCTTTAAGTAGTGTTTTATGAAATTGTGATGAGGCCAATGTTCCAATTCCTAGAGCTGAACGAGAATGTTCTTGAAGTCGTTTATCAAAACTAGTTGTTTGTCCTATATATATTTCACCAGTTTTTAATCTTGTTGCTTTATATACACAACTTATATCTCCATTTGGAAGTAATCGCTTCCTTAATTCTGCTACTGGTTTTTGGTAATATCCAGACCAAATTATTTTACTTACTGCATCCGGCCGCCTTAAACGTGGAACTACATCACGGAGTATATCTATGTCACGTTTATCCTCATCTGAAATTTGAATACGATAAAAGTCTTGTTGTTCGTCTAAGGCGCGCTGCCGTAAAATTTCTTCATTTATGGTCTGCCGCTTTCTACGTTCTTCTTCTAATTCAGACTTAATTTGGTCATACTCTTCTTTAGCATTATTAATGTCGTCTGCGAACGTGCCTAATTGTCTAATAAAGTCAGTAGTTTTAATTTCTCTATAATCTTCTATACTATTATCTACAATTAGACGTTGATGTTTTTCGTATTCAGCGGCGGCGCTATCTATTTCTTTTAACTTACCTTTTTTATAAAGGTCTAAATCTTGATTTACTTCGTTGTAATGTTCTTCTTTACCTTTAAGTAATTTAGTTAAGGTATCTAATTGATTATTTATATAATCACTTTTTTGAATATAACTTTTAGATAACGCTTGATAATCCTTTTCATATCCCCTTTCTGCCGCTTTATATTCGTTTGCGTAATATTGTTTAATTTGTTCTAAGTTTGTTGTATTGAGTTGTTTAATTCTTTTTGATTGACTATTTAATATAATACCTAATATAATAACTAACAAAAAGAGGATTCCTACTATAATGTACTCCATAGTTAATCCTCCAATTTATTTTCTAATTATATTATATCATACGTATTATATATACGTCAAATTACTTAGAAGTTCTTTTTTTTTTTTTTTTTTTTTCGCAGCCCAATTATAGTATCTCAAAAATTTCACGTTTTGTCAAATTTTCTGATGGTCAATCCAGTCTTGGTCGTTTTTCCACCGTGTGGTTGCTAGGTACTGCGGCCGAAGCAAATCTCGTGCCGTAACTATGTGCTCTAGCTCCCAATAGGGGATGATGTAGAGTGGAATGCGATGTGATAAAGCGTAGCTTATCTTGCGGCGGTCACGTTCTTTTTGGCTCTCAAAGTCGGCTCTGGTCTTATAAAATTTGCTGATGAACTGATAATGCTGTTGTCCTTGTATCTCTAGGAGCGCTCGGCCGCCATCAACGTATACTTCAAAGTCATAACGAAAACGTCCTTTCCTTAGGTCAGGAAATGTTTTTTCTCTCATAAATCTGATATGTCCTTTCTGCAAAAGTGCGATAACTTTTTCTTCTAATTTACTCATACTAGGCCTCCTCATAAAAGTGGAGTTCTGTGTATTATTCTTCACTTAAATAAGAAAGGAGATATTTTTGTTTTCGGAGGGCAAATAGGATGGCATTGAATGAAATAACTGGCCTTGCCGAATATGGATTCTTTGGACTACTGATTGTTTTGGTAGGACTAATTCGTATTCCTACCTTAGAAATAAATTTTTGGGCGTTTTTGGCACGTGCTATTGGAAAGGCAATAAATGCAGAGGTTATTGAGGACGTAAAAAAATCAAGAGAAGAGGCAAAAGAAGATATATCTAATTTAAGGAAGGATTTGGATGCTCATATAAATGTTCAGGAGTTGGAAGCAATCCGAAGAGTTCGGCAACAGATATTACGTTTTAACGATGAGATTCTTTTTAATCGTAAACACTCACAGGAACACTTTGAGGAGATTTTAGACGATATAAATATATATGAAAAGTTTTGTCAAACACATGATGATTATAAGAACAATAAAGCAGATTTTGCTATAAATAATATAAAGCGAACCTACGATAGATGTTTACAAGAAAAAGATTTCTTAGCTTATGAGGAAGTAAAAAAATTTAGGACGGTGAAGAAGGATGATAATGAGGGGAACGACACCATATCATAGTTTTATATTACCGTTGCGGGCAGAGCAAATTAATGAAATGTGGGTTACTTATACCCAAAATGGAGTTCTTGTATTAGATAAAACAAAAGAAGATGTAACGTTGGAAAACGTTGAAGATTTATATGAGAATGCTTCAATGGAAGAATTAACAGAAGAAGAAGTTAATTCGTGTCAGGCAACGCTTCACTTAACACAAGAAGATACACTTGGTTTTAAATTTTATCCAGCCGCAGAAAAAAATATAGCTGTAATTCAGGTTCGTATTTTAGCGGTTGATGGAGAAGCTTATGCATCTGACCCAATACATGAACGTATAATGGGTGTAATTAAAAATGGAGTAATTGGAGGCAGTGATGAGACAACAGACGAGTATGGAAGTTGGTAATACCTTTAAGCTGAAATTTTCCTCCGGGCAGTCAATTTTTACTAATATTAAGTTTAATAAAACCTCAAATAATATGGATATTGATGCCCATGTACGCCCAACCGATGAAGATATATACTATGATGAAATAATATATTACGATGGTGGAGGTGTAGAAGGATATGGCGATTAAAAGAAGACATGTAAAGGCTATTATACAATTGCGCCGTGCCACCGAGAAAGAATGGGAAGATTATGACCCAATTTTGCGTTTGGCGGAGCCGGCGCTGAGTACGGATGTGTATAAATTAAAAATAGGTGATGGACAAAGGCATTGGTCCGAAATTCCTTACCTTTTACAAAATGAAATGGACTATATAATTGATTTAATAGAACATGGATTGTATACGGCTGGTAATGGAATTCAAATTGTAAATAGAGAGATTAGTTTGGATGATTTAATAATTGATTGTGGCACTAGTACCACGAACGTATAGGAGGTGGTCATATGAGTGCTACAGTTAATGGAAGAATACAATTAAAAAGGGATACAACCGCACACTGGAATGAAGCAAGAGGTTTTATTCCTCTTCCAGGTGAGGTTATTGTATATACAGATTACGAAACTAAAACTTATACGGTTGAGGAGTATGGAGAGACGGTTACAAAAACCGTACAAATTCCAAACATAAAGATAGGTACTGGTAATGCCTACGTACAAGATTTAGCTTTCGTAGACGAAAAAACACGTGATATATTAATGGAACATATACGTGACCATGATATTCACGTTACTTTACAAGAAAAATTATTTTGGAACAATAAAATTAACGTTGATGACACCGACGAACAAGTGACGGGTGAATTAGAGGATGAAACGTTAATTCTAAATAGGAATTAAGGAGAAAAAATATGGCAGACATTAGTAAAATTACGTTGCCTTCTGGCAATACCTATGAAATTAAAGACGCCGTAGCTCGTCAGATGATTAGTGGTGGTGTCAGTTTTATTGTAGCTTGGGATGGCACGGCCGCACCAGTAGTTGCTGACATACCTGAAGGAGTTCAGGTCAAGTATAATGGAACTACTTATACAGGTACATTAAGTGCTGATGATGCTCAAGCTGGTGCATTTTATTTGGTTAAGTCTACTACACAAGCTGGTGGTTCTGAAGATGTTTATGATGAATATGTACCTGCAGGAACAACTGGTAGTAAGACTTGGGAAAAAATTGGCGACACACAGATTGATTTAAGTGATGTAGTTACTGGTGTTTCTCTTACAAAGCAAACAGATACAGTTATTGGTACTGATTCAACATTTACAATTACACAGCCTACAATTACAATGGCTGAGGATGCGTCTACTGGTGTTACGTTTGTACGCGGCGGTACTACGAAGTATATGAAAGCTACAGCTTCTGGTACTGCGGTTACACCAACGACTACGAACATAAAGGCAACCGCGAGCGGTGGCGGCGCGGCTTGGAATTCAAAAGATTCAAAGACAGTTGTTACAGGATATACAATCGCAGCTGCAAATAAGGACACATTTGTTAAGTCAGTAAGTGCGGAGACAGGAAAGAATTTAGTTACTACTTCAATTACACCAACAAACGGAACTGAAAGTGTTTCTAAGGTTACAAAGACAGCTAGTAAGTTGGTTACTACAACAGTACCTAATGTAACAGGAAATTCAGATGTGAGCGTACCAAATATTACAGGAAATACGAGTGCGACAGCGAATAAGTCAACTTGGACATTTACAATGGGAACAGGAGACGCCGCTGAAACATTGATAATTGGCGGTGGTAATGGAAGTGATGTTACTGCTACTAATACAACACTTGGCACGGCGAATACAGCTTCTAAAGTTACACTTGGAACTGCGAAAACAGTTGCAACTGGTGCGGTTGATTCAAATGGTTCTGGTTCAGATGTTGTTACGGGAGTAACAATTAGTGATAAAACGGTTGCTAAGGTTGGCAGTGCGGTTACAGTTGCTACTGGTGCTACTTCTACAACAGGTACAGGTGATGCAGTTGTAACAGGAGTTACAGTTGGTGAGTCTGCAGATGCAATTATTAGCTTACCTTCGCCTTCTACTGCTTCGGTTATTGGCGCAAGTTCTACATTTACGAATACACAGCCAACAGTTGCACTTGCTACAGGAGCTACTGCAGGTACTGGTGTGATAAGTGTAGCTACTGGAATTAGTTCAGTTACACAACCTACTGTGGCGCTTGCTGCTGAGGATTCAAGTGCGACAGGTAGGGCTGAGTTCGTACAGAGCGTTGATACTTCTAAGAAGATGAAGGCTACGGCTAGTGGAGCGAATACGGCTTGGAATTCAAAGGATTCAGTTACAGTTCTTAAGAGCACAACAGATGTGGCTGTTACAAAAGGGAATGAGTAATAGGGGGTGAACGCGATGGCGAACATCTCTAGTATTAAAATACCTAATGGAACTACATATACAATAAAAGATAATAATGCATTACCATTAACTGGCGGGTCTGTAACAGGGCCTGTCAGTTTTGGTGACTCAATAACAGTAGATGAAGCTACAATTGGTGATTTGGTTGTTAATGGTAATGGAAGTTTTACAAATAATTTACAGGTAAATACAATTAATGGATATAGTATTTCTAGCGCAGCTTCTAATAATACTATTGCTTTACGTACAGCAAATGGATATTTATTTGCAACATATTTCAATCAGTCAAGTGGTGCGGAAACCCCAACCACATCATCATACATTATGTATGCTAATAGTGATGGGTATTTAAGAAAATCTACTTTGGCAAATGTCAAATCTATTTTAGGATTAGGAAGTGCGGCTTATACTGCATCTGGTGATTATGCTACTAGTGGACATACGCATACAACGTCTATAGAAACTTATTATGCGACAAATCAGATAACACTTGCATATGGTACTAAATATGCAATTACTGCTGGTGGTACATCATATGTTTTTACAATGCCATCGTCTGATAATACAAATACAACGTATACATTTGCAAATGGGACAAACGGTTTTACAGTGACTCCTTCTGGAGGTTCTGCACAAACTGTAACGGTAACTCCTTCAATTACTAATAATGTAACTGGAAGTGGTACATCTGGCCAACTTGCACAATGGAATGGAACAAATACAATTACTAGCGGTCCAAAGGTTACAATTAGTACAAGTACTCCTTCTGGAGGAACTAATGGTGATATTTGGTTTGTGTATAGTTAAGGAGATGAGTAAATGGCAACAGGAACAAGTAGAACCGTATACTATGCCACTTCTAGTGGTTCAACAGCAAAAGTAGGTTCATATCATCAAAGCTCTACCATATCTATAGCTAATGAAGCTGACTGTACTATTACTGCCAAAGCGGTATTGCGTACCTCTAGTGGTTCTACTGAATCTACAACAGGTGGTACGGTTTCTCCTACCTCTACTACGCTTACTAATAGAAATAGTAAAATTACTTGGGATATTAATGCAGTTTGTACTGTATTATCTTCTATTTCAGCTGCTAAGAATTATCCATTTAAAGGTCGTATTTCTTGGACTAAAGCAGGTACAGCACAAACAGAAATATCTTATTCAGGTTCTACAGGAAGTATGAGTCCGGGTACTAGTGCAGTAACTAAAGATATTGCAACTAAAACAGCTACTGTTGCGAAGACAACTAGTACTCAAACTATTTCTGCTACTATTAGTATGAATGTTGATACTAGTGGTAACTATAGTGGTTCTGGAGATTCAAGCGTTTCACTTTCTGGTACAGTACCTGCTATTTCAAATAATTCGGTTACACTTACTGCGACGCCTAAATCTGGGTATACTTTTTTAGGTTGGGCAACGAGTGCAACTGCAACGTCATATATAAGTACATCTACTTCTTATACTGTTTCAGATGTAATAGCAGGTGCAACTTATTATGCTATTTTTATGCAAAATATAGTTGTTACTCCGACTAATGGTGACGCAACTTATGATGGAGCGGCGCATAAGGCAAAAGTTAGTGTTAATATAGCAGGTGCAACTGTTGAATATGGTACAAGTACTTCATATGGATATAGTTTAACTGCAACAAATGCAAATACTGCTTATGAATTATCAAGTGTCAGTAGAACAGATGTAGGTAATTCTAGCGGTTTAAGCGGAACAACAACAGTTTATTATAGAGTTTCAAAATCTGGATATGTTACTGCAACAGGTTCTACAACTATTACAATTAGTAGAGCTTCTGTTGGTGCAAAGCCAACGACTTCAGTTTCAAAAACTTATACTGGCAGTAGTCAATCTAATGGATACACAACACCAACTGGAGTTACAAAAAGCGGAAATGACAGTGGTACTGCGGCTGGTACATATACGGCTACTTATACTCCAGATGGTAATCATAAATGGTCAGATAATACTTATGCAGCTGTAACAGTTACCTTAACAATAGGACAACGTACGGTGACTTGGAGTGCGCCAACCGCAAATTCATCTACTTTAACATATGATGGCACAGCAAAAACACTTGCATCCGTTGGCTCTGCCACGACTGGTGGTACAATGTACTATTATGTAAGCGATAGTTCTACAGCGCCTACCTTTAGTACATCTACATGGAAAACCACAATTGATACTCAGATTAATGCAAAAACTTGGTATATTTATTATCGTTGTTATGTAAGTGATACGACAAATAATACCGGTACCAATATTAATACGACTTATAGTATTAGTAAGGCAATTAATAAAGCAAGCAACCCAATGAGTTTTCTGGGCTGGTCTTGGACTTATGACTTTACCACATCTGAAAAAACTACTACTATACGTGAAGCAACGAACGCACAAGGAACGGTTTCATATTCTTTACAATCACAGAAACAAGGTTCAACCACTGTAAATTATTTTAGTTTCAATGCTTCTACTAAAGTGTTAACGGTAGCAGCGAGTACTCCTGTTAATACTTATACATTAGTATTTAGAGCATCAGCGACAGGTAATGACAACTATAACAGCGGAACAGCTGATGCTACTGTAACGGTTACGATTAACCAGGCTAGTAGTAGTTTTAGCTTAAGTAAAACCTCTATATCATTAACTTATCCTACAACACAGAATTCAATTTTTTCTGGAACAAATTGCTCTATTAATACTGTAACTTCTTCTAATACAAGTGTAGCTACTGTATCTAAAAGTGGTGATACAATTACTGTCACTCCTCAAGCAGTGGGAACTGCGACAATTACCGTTACTGGTACCGCGGCGTCAACTAACTATAGTGCGCCAGAAAATAAAACAATAAGTATTACCGTAAGTCGCGGAACTCAAACGGTTAATTTAAGTGCGGCATCTGGAACAATTACTTATCCGGCAACTACGCTTACTTTTACCGCAAGTACTACTGGTAATGGTGCATTAAGCGTGTCACCTACAAGCGGAAATAGCGTTGCAAACGCATCTATTTCTAATGGAACAGTAACAGTTACAAAAGCTGGGTATGGTACAGCAACTATTACAGTAACAGCAGCACAAACAAATCAGTATGATTCAGCGAGTAAAACCTATAGCGTAACAGTTGCTAAAGCGGCAGGTACGTTGACTCTTACCGCAAACAGGATTGGTATATACAGGAAGTTCTCAAACACTTACAACTTATTCAGGAAATAGTGGAACAGTAACTTATGATACTACTTATGTAAATAGTGGTACTAATGCTGGTACTTATACAGTTAAAGCAACTTCGGCTGAGAGTACAAATTATTATGCGGTTACTAAACAGGTTAATGTTACAATTTCTGCGGCTAATCAGGCGCCAACGGTTACTGCAATAGCTAATTTAAAATATACAGGTAGCGCGCAGACATTAGCAACACTTGGTGGAATTCACCCAGGAACTATGCATTATCGCTTAGATACAAGTGGTAGTTGGTCAACAACAATACCAACAGCTACTAATGCGGGTAGTTATACTGTATATTGGTACGCAGATGCGGTTGCAAATTCAGCTAGTTCAACAACCAATTATACGAAAGCAACCAATAATTATAATGCTTATTCAAGTTCAAGTTCTCCAAGTTCAACGGCGTGTAATATCGGTAAGGCAACGAATCCAATGACTTGGCCATCGGGTTCAACTGTTACTAAAGGATATGCTAATGCTTTGTCTACCACGATAAGTGCAGTTAGTAATGCTCAAGGTACCGTAACATATTCGTTAACAAGTCAAGTAAATTCTAGTAATACCGCGGTAACATATTTTTCATTTAATACTTCTACAAGAGTGTTAAGTGCAGCAGCTTCAACTGCTACGCTTGATACTTATACAATAAAAATTACTGCGGTTGCTGCAGGTAATGATAATTACGAAAGTAAGACTTTAATTCATACAGCTACTATTCCAGTAGTTAGAACTTCGGTTGGGGCAAAACCAACAACTTCAGTTTCAAAAACCTATACTGGTAGTGAACAAACCAACGGATATACTACTCCTACAGGCGTTACAATGTCTGGTAATAATAAAGGAACGGCTGCAGGTACATATACAGCAACGTATACTCCTAATTATGGATATTGTTGGTCAGATGATACTTATGCTGCAGTATCAGTTACTTTAACAATAGGTAATGCTAATTTAACTGTGTCTGCACCAAATCAATCTTATACTTATAATGGTAGTGCACAAGGTTCAGCAATTACTGTAACATCAGTTGGTTCTCAAACTGTTACAGTTAAATATGGTACTACTAGTGGCACATATAATTTAACTTCTGCACCTCAAATTACTAATGTTGCAGATTCTAAAACTATTTATTATCAAGCAACAGCAGCAAATCATAATACGGCAACTGGTTCATATACATTAACAATTAATAAACGTACAGTAACGCCAACTGCGCCAACGCTTACAACGGGTACATTGACATATAACGGTAGTCCAAAAACTTTGGCTAATGCTGGGTCTTGTACTGCTGGGGGTACAATGTACTATTACGTGGGTACAAGTTCTACTGCACCTACTTTTAGTACATCTACATATAGTACTTCAATTAGTACAAAAACGGACGCTGGAACATATTATATTTTTTGGTATTGTTACGTAAGTGATACAGCAAATAATAATGATACAACTAGTGATAATATAAATGTAGCTAAAAGTTTAGGTTCCCGAGTGATTGGTCAAGCGGATAATCCAATTGCAGTAACAGCTACACAATCAATAAGTACAAATTATAATGTTAGTAATCAAGATAAGTCATTTACTGCAGCTACTGGCGCGCAAGGTACGGTAACTTATGCTATTCAAAGTCAAAAAAATAGCGGAGGAACTACAGTTACTTCGTTTAGTATTCCTACAAACACGTCTGCTACACTTAGAGTTGTTAATGCAACAACTCTAAGTGTAGCAGACGTGTTTGTAGGAATACTAAACGAAGTAACT
>RHMF01008747.1_pt1 | contig 12473 bp, 12 predicted proteins | sample 5365151 | NCBI WGS metagenome assembly RHMF01 (sample SAMN10266501, study PRJNA497801) | feces metagenome | isolation source: feces | host: Bos taurus | place: China: Prairie of Fairy Mountain | collected 2017-08-14 | reverse complement strand
TTTGTTGGTCTCGATAACATCGGCCTCCAGCATGCTCAGGGGCAGGAAAAGCGACATCATGGATTTCTTTCCCGCTCCCTTTACAAGAAAGCTTCGCCGCCCATATTCCCTGCTCAGGGTATGGACGACGAGTGAATTCTCACCGAACTTGGTGGTATGCAGAACTATGAGTTCGGTGTTGATGGTCATACTATTCAGTTTAAAGATCCTTCGCTACGCTCAGGATGACAGGGTATCATGCACGGTCTTTCAGCCATTCTGCCATTGCGCGGAGGGCCTTGCCTCTGTGGGAGATGGCGTTCTTCTCGTCTTCGGAGATGTCAGCCAGAGTCAGCCCAGGGAACTCGTCCGCGATGAAGATCGGGTCGTAGCCGAAGCCGCCGTTACCTGATTTCTCGCGTGCAATCACACCCTCGAGCGTGCCCTCAAAGATTTTCTTCTCCCCATTGATTATCAACGTAATGACACTCTTGAAACGTGCCCTTCTGGACACCTTCTTTGTCTTCAGACCGAGAGATTCAGCCATTCTGGCCTCACCCTCCAGCACTTCCAGTTCATAAAGGACCTTGTCCATGTTCTTGTTGAAGTCCTTGTCATCTCCGGCATATCGTGCCGTATATACTCCGGGAGCGCCTCCAAGTGCATCCACTTCGAGTCCCGTATCATCTGCAAAACAGTTGCATCCGACCTTGTCATAGAGGTACATGGCCTTCTGCAATGAATTGGCCACCAATGTCTTTCCGGTCTCCGGAATATCTTCGGTGATACCTACCTGTGCGAGGGAAACGAGCTCAAAGCCCTCACCTAAAATCTCTGATGCTTCACGCAGTTTGCCAACATTGCCCGTTGCAAAAACTAATTTCATCATAACTGCTATTATCTTTACTACTAAAAACCGCTGCAAAGGTATAAATAATTTCGTATTTTTGTGGCACCATATGTGCGTTGACACATCTGACAATCCGAATATGAAACGAAACATTATATCCATCTTCATGGCTTGCGCCATGTTTTTTGCGGCATCTTATGCCGCTTCAGCACAGTCGCAGAGCTTCAAGCTCGGACAGTGGGCCGAAATCCAGAACTCCATTCTCAAGGAGCTGAACCGCTCATATGTCGACTCCCTTCCTCTTGACAGGATCATGAGAGCCGGCGTGGATGCTATGCTCGAAGAGCTGGATCCTTATACAATTTATGTTCCCGAAGAGGAGAATGAGGACTTCCAGATGTTCCTTTCCAAGACATACGGGGGCATCGGAGCCATCATCCACAAGAAGAAGGATGAGAATGTGATCATCAATGAGCCATATGCCGGCTCGCCTGCACAGAAGTATGGCCTTCAGTGCGGAGACGAGATCATTGAGATCGACGGAGTGCCGACCAAGGGCTTTGAGACCAAGGAGTGCAGCGACAGGATGAAGGGAAAGCCGGGAACGACTGTCACATTCAAGATCAAGAAGGTACGCACAGGAGACACTCTGGACATACAGGTCGTGCGCGAACGCATCCATTTCCCTGACATCGAATATGCAGGAATGCTTGACGACACTACCGGCTACATCCTCCAGACCGGCTTTACCGACAATGTATCATCTGAGCTCCGTGCCGCATTCCTCGATCTCAAGAAACAGGGCATGAAGCGTCTTGTCCTCGACCTTCGCGGCAACGGAGGCGGACTCATGGGCGAGGCAATCAACATCGTTTCCCTCTTTGTTCCGAAAGGTTCACTCGTTGTATCTTCGAAGGGCAATACAGAGGACTCACTCAAGGAGTTCAGGACCACAACAGAGCCTGTCGACACCGAGATTCCTATCATCGTGATGATCGATTCAGGATCGGCCTCATCTTCAGAAATCGTGGCTGGAGCGCTTCAGGACATGGATAGGGCTGTCATCAAGGGCAAGCGAAGCTATGGAAAGGGTCTCGTGCAGTCGATCAAGCCTCTGCCTTTCAACGGCCAGCTCAAGGTGACTACAGCCAAGTATTATACCCCTAGCGGACGCTGCGTCCAGGCCATTGACTATGCCCACAGGAACGAGGACGGAAGCGTCGGACATATTCCTGATTCATTGACCAGCGAGTTCAAGACGGCCAGCGGAAGGATCGTGAAGGACGGCGGCGGAATCACCCCTGACGTCGAAATCGACTCACGCGACTATAGCCGTCTCGTATACGCCCTTGTTCTTGGCGGCGTCATCGACCAGTATACGATCGACTATGCCCGCAGGCATGAAAGCATACCGGATGTGGATGATTTCCATTTCAGCGACAAGGATTTCGAGGATTTCATCAGGTTTGCGAAGACCCAGGAATTCGACTACAGAAGCAGCGCGAAGACTCTCTACGACCAGATGAAGAAGGAGCTCGAAAAGGACGGTCTTGCCGAGTCGATGAGCGAGGAGCTCAAGGCTCTCGAGAAGGCGCTTGAGATGGACAAGGAAAGGTTCATCCGTCTGAAGAAGGATGAGATCATCCCATTCATCGAGGAAGAGCTGGCGACCCGCTACTGGTTCCAGTCGGAGGCAGTGAAGGTTCGTCTGCGTTATGACGATCAGCTTAAGAAGGCATTATGATAGCATTATTCGACCTTGACGGTGTGATTACAGACACCGAATCACAATACAGCCTGTTCTGGAACAGGATGGGCAAGGATTACCTCGGGCTCGAGAATTTCGGCATGACGATAAAGGGCCAGACTCTGGTGCAGATATTCGGCAAGTATTATGACGGCATGCTGAAGGAGCAGGCCGAGATCGTGGAGCAGCTCGACGAGTTCGAGAGGAACATGAGCTACGAATACATCCCGGGAGTACATGAATTCATGACTGGGCTGAAGGAGGCAGGAGTGCCGATGGCCATCGTGACAAGTTCCAATGAACCGAAGATGAAGAATGTGAGGAAGGCTCATCCGGAGCTTTGGGAGCTTGCGGATGCTGTCCTTACAAGCGAGCATTTCTCTAAATCAAAGCCGGATCCGGAATGTTTCCTCAAAGGGATGGAAATCCTCGGAGGCACCCCTGAAGACACATATGTATTCGAAGATTCCCTTCATGGAATCAATGCCGGCCGTGCCGCCGGAGCAAAAGTAATAGGTCTCGCCACGACCAACCCGCGCGAGACCATCGAACCTCTCTGCGAGATCGTCATCGACAACTTCATCGGATTCTCGCTGAATTGAAGCACTATTTCAGATAAGATTTGAGTGCATCGACATAATTCTCGAAGGCCTGAAGACCGACGGGAGTGATGCGGCAGAGAGTACGGGGCTTCTTGCCCTCGAAAGTCTTCTCCACCAGGATGTAACCAGCTGCCGAGAGCTTGTCCAGCTGGACGCTCAGATTGCCGGCTGTAGCCTGCGTATTCTCCCTGAGGTAGACGAAATCCGCTTCCTCAAGCTCCACAAGCAATGACATCACTGCCAGACGCAGCTCGGAATGAAGTAATGGGTCCAGTTTCTTGAACATATCTCTAATGTTTCTTACGGTTCATCATTATGCCCGGCAGAATGAGCGACACGATTGAAGCAACAGCAAAAACGGCTGTCGCATCAGCTGTCTTCAAAAACAGGAAAGCGGCAACGCCACCGATGCCTGTAATGAATCCCCCAGCCGTGATATAGCCGTTCTTGAGCACCATTCCTGTCATGGCTGTACCATATCCGAGCAAAGCCATGGTAATGGCTCCGATATGCTCCGGAGCGATAAATATCAATGCCAGGGCAATCACGACTGCAAAGATACCATAAGAAATCCATATCTGTCCTATTGTGTCATTGACAAAATTCTTTGCACCCTTCACACATTTGTCCTTGAGACAGAAATGCGACAAAGGCCAGCCTACGACAGGTATTCCGAACCACAGGAAATTCCACATAAGGTTTCCGGTAGTCCTGAGCAGCAACCAGATAACGACAGAGAATACAAGGACTATAACTCCCCATAAAGCCATAGGAGCTCCGGCGTTCTTTTCAAAATCTCTTCTGCTTTTTGCAATCGCATCACTGATGACCTGAAGACTCTTTTCAGGCGTCATTTCTTTAGTTTCCATTTTCAACTCATTAAAAATTAAACATTTCCAGCTTCTTCACTCCCCTTCCGGACGGGAAGATCCGAAGCATTGTCCCGCGATGACAATGCAAATATAAACAAGTTTATTTTATAAACCAACTATTTTTCTGTCAAGAGGAGAGATTTTATGTAAGAATCCTGCGGCGTGCAGTTCTCGAAACGGGATGCCTCGATGAAATCGAGCATAGCTTTACGAGCCACTTCCTGATCCGGACGAGCCGCACGGATTTCGGAGAATGTTGAGCGGGGGGCCTCGGAGAATTCCACCACCTTGTTCCAGTTTTCCGGCGGTGTGATGCCGCTGAAACATGAATTCCTGATTTTCTTGTATGGCCAGAACGTATAGCCTATATTGGCCTCGATCATGGTCCTGCAGAATGTCTCCTGCCATTCGTCGGTATTGTGGCCGATCTCTCCCATGTACATAGGAAGACCTGTGCTGTCCCTGAATTCGATGAAATTCATGATTGCCGGACGGATCGGATCGCCGCCATAGCGGTGGCATGTCCACATGAGCTTGTCATCGTATGTCCAGTCCTTGAACGGCTTGAAATTACCGTTCCATTGCGGAGCACCGAGAAGGATAATATGATTGGTATCGACCTCACGGATAGCGGCAACGGCCCTCTTATGGAGCGGTTCAAGCTTTTCATTGAGCTCGTCCATATTGTCGAAATACGGTGCGATCGGCTCATTGATGAGGTCATATCCAAGGGCTCATTCTTATAGTAATCTGCTATCTCCCTCCATATATCGCAGAAAAGCAGCTGTGAGGCCTCGCTTTCGAGAAGCCATGGATAGCCGAAGCTGTCATCGATATTGTCTCCGGTCTGACCGCCGGGAGCATCATGCATGTCAAGAATCACATACAGTCCGAACTCACGGCACCATCCGATGACATCGTCAAGCCTCCTGAAACCATCCTGTTGCGACTTCAGGCCCATGTAATCTTCATCTGTAAATAACTTGTAATGGAAAGGGACACGGATGGTATTGGATCCGGTAGAAGCGATGAATTCAATATCCTCACGAGTTATGTAATTGTCCTTGAAAAGCTTCCAGAACTCGTCTGTAAAGTCCGGTCCAACGAGTTCCCGGAACATCTGGTCGATCATGCCGACGGAATTGGTCTTGCTGAATCCGAACATATAGCCTTCAGGATTGAGCCAATTGCCGAGATTCGTGCCCTTGATGAAGAATCTGGATCCGTCAGGAGCCAGAAGGTCAGTCCCGTCGATACGGATAAAGTCTTCAGGAGCCACGTCTGCGGAGCTGGAGCATCCACTCAAAGCCACGGCGGCCAGGATGCCGATGATGATGTTTCTGATTTTCATGATGTTATAGTTTAATGTTATTGTCCTTTATAAGATTGGCCCTACCTTCACAGGCAAGGCCAATCTGTTTCTAACCAATTGTCATAACTAACCACAATATATATTACAATCTGTTTATCGCGCTGTCAAGCCAGTATAACCTGTCAGTATAAAAGTCTATGAGATAATCCACTTCCTTCTCATATGAGCCTAATGACGGGAACATGACCCAGTCCACAGACTCCAAGATGCTCCAGCGCTGGAAATTCCTTTTCTGGGCCTGGTCAAGATAAAGAGCCTGCTGCTCAATGAACTGCGGAATCTTCTCGAACTGCGGCATAAGTGCATTCCAACGGGACTTCAGCTTGATCAGGAACGCAGGATCCCTCATCATCAGATTGATCCAGTTGTCACCAGGCGTACAGTTAGAGGCAAAATCCTTAATGAAGAAATTCTGCGGGCCGTTTCCCACTCTCCAGTCGAAATATCCGCAGTTTCCGAGGGTCAGGTCAAAGTCCCAGAGATGATACATCTCAAGTTTCTTGCCCTGTTCCTTGGTAAGGAAAGTGCTTTTACGGAAGTTTCCGTCCACATTCTTGGTCAGTTCCTGCACAATATAATAGTTGATGAAGGAATCAACATCGACATAATCCTCATATGCAGCGACGTCATCACTATACAGAGCCTTCTCGAAGTCATTGAAGAGCTGTCTTACATAATCAAACTGCTCCGGAGTCGGAACTTCCGGTTCAGAAAACATCATCGGAACGCCCATGCTTGTCCTCCAGACCGTAGTCTCATCCTGATTCTCTTCAATCTCGAAATAGAAATCAGTCTTCTTGTCAATTGCGACTCGGGATGACGACACCTTCTTATGCTCGCATAAAGTATAGACTCCCTGATATTCATTGTTCAGATAGACCTCAACGCTACGCATCTTAGGAGTCCAGCTGAAACCGCATATTTCAGAAAGCTTCATAGCAACGACGTTGCGAAGGAGCGTCCTGTCTGCATAATTCGCCAGCAATGCCCATTCCTTATCTGCCGGCATGCCGAGTATCTCCGCCTTCTCATCGAGTTTGACTTTCCAAGGCTTCTTCGGCCATCCCCATGTGGAATTGCCTCGACCCCTAATGCCCATAGGAGCAGAGAATTCCTCTACCTCACTATACAGTTTTCCCGGATCGGAGATCGTGATTGTACCTCTGACGTAATTGGTCTTGTCATAAATCCCAGCTCCACCGGCAGTCTCAATACGCACGACAGGAATGTTCTGCCTGCGGGCCAGCTCTTCCTCTTCAGCCAGGTCATCATCACTGACAACACTAGGGAAGACAAGATGCTGACGGTTGCTCAGATACAGATGAAGCGTCCTACTGTCATAATAACAATATACCGGGACTGCATCCACGTTCGAAACGGAAGAATCAGCCTTTATACCTAAAATCCTGTCTCCGACCTGCCACCATGCGCCAGAAACAGAAACTTCCTCAGGAGATGAAGCTGTGCAGTCATGGATAAGGATCGCGCTGTCAAAGATCGTAAGCTTGGAATTGTCAGCAAAAGTTATGACACAGCAGGCCGGCTTATGCTCCGCCGACTTGAAGACCATGCCGGCATCATACGCTTGAAGAAGTTCAAGATATCCTCTCGACTGTTCCTTTTCAGGCACAGTTTCCTTCTCCCCACATCCCGCCAAGCAGATTATGGAGGCAAGAAGAGCCGCAGTCAGAAAAGAGAACAGCCTACGCATAACTTTTAAAGGACTGCAAAACCGACAGGTTCACCACTTGCAGAATCGCCGGCCACCCAAAGTTTGAAGTCGCCAGGTTCCACAACATATTCCATATCGATATTCCAGAAAGCAAGATCAGCTACAGGCAGGTCGAAAGTGACTGTCCTTGTCTCGCCCGGAGCCAATGTAACCCTCTGGAATCCCTTGAGTTCCTTGACAGGACGGACAACCGAACCGACAAGATCCTGGACATAAAGCTGTGCCACTTCTGTACCCTCGCGATTACCTGTATTCTTGAGTTCGAAGCTTACGGTAATGACATCATTACTTCCGTACTCAGCCTTGTCAAGCACAGGATTGCCATAGAAAGTAGTATATGAAAGTCCGTATCCGAACGGGAAGAGCGGACCATATCCTGTATCAAGATAATATGATGTACAGCCGAGAGATGTCTGGCCTGCAGCGATAGGAATATCATTCAGAAGAGTCTCTGTACCGTTGCATGGACGGCCTGAATTGTTGTGGTTGTAATAGAATGGAGCCTGTCCTGCATCGCGGAGGAAGGTCATAGGAAGCTTTCCTGACGGAGCCGCCTTACCCTTGATGAGGTCAGCGATCGCAGGTCCACCCATTGTTCCCGGATGGAATGAATAGAGCATTGCGTCGCAATTCTCGAGATCACGTTCGATGGTAAGAGGACGTCCGGCCATCACTACGACAACAACCGGCTTTCCAGCCTTTGCAACTTCAGCGATCAGTTCGCTCTGAGCGCCCTGAAGATCAAGATTCGAAAGCGAATGAGCCTCGCCTGAAAGGATAGCCTCTTCTCCAACGAAAACTACAACAGCATCAGCCTTTGAAGCGGCATTGCGTACCTTTGCAAAATCCTTTGTATTCTTGTCACGGCTGTATTTCAAGCCCGGCTCCCAGATCACTTCATATTCATTGCGAAGAGCTGACAGAGGAGTGACGGTATGTTCCTTCTGTCCGTCAAAGGCCCATGTACCCATCTGCTCATACGGAGCGTCGGCAAGCGGTCCTGTAACCAATATGGTCTTCGCCTTATCAAGCGGAAGCACATTCTTTCTGTTCTTGAGAAGGATTGCAGACTCCAGCGCACATTGCTTAGCTGCCTCTAGATGTTCAGGAGCATAATCAACCTTTGAAGATGCAGTCTCATCCACATATGGATTTTCAAAAAGTCCGAGGTCGAACTTGAGTTTCAGGATATTGCGTACAGCACGGTCGATCTCCTTCTCGGAAATCTTTCCCTCCTTGACAAGCTCCTCTACATACTGTATGAATCCATATGACATCATATCCATATCAACGCCGGCATTGATCGCCTGTTCGGCTGTGTGCTTGAGGTCGCGTGAGAATCCATGAGCGATCATCTCGCCTGCCGAATTCCAGTCGGTAACGACCATTCCGTCCCATCCCCATTCGTCGCGGAGGATGTTCTTCAAGAGCCACCTGTTTCCGGTAGAAGGTATACCGTCGATCTCATTGAAGGATGTCATGAGAGTTGCAGCTCCGGCCTCGGCAGTAGCCTTGAATGCAGGGAAATATGTATTGCGGAGAGAACGCTCCGAAATCATGGTCGAGTTGTAGTCACGTCCGCCTTCAGCGGCACCATAACCCACAAAATGCTTGATACATGCGGCCATTGCGGTAGGGTCGCTCAAGTCTTCTCCCTGATAGCCCTTTACCATGGCAACACCCATCTGCACATCGAGATACGGGTCTTCTCCTGCACCCTCCGCCACACGGCCCCAACGCGGATCTCGTGCGATGTCGAGCATCGGCGAGAATGTCCATCTGACTCCGCTGGCAGTAGCCTCGACTGCGGCAATGCGCGCACCCTTCTCAACGATTGCAGGGTCGAACGTTGCAGCCTGACCGATCGGAATCGGGAAGATGGTCCTGAATCCATGGATGACGTCGCGGCTTACAAGGATAGGAATTCCGAGACGGCTTTCCTCTACCGCAGCACGCTGGACAGCATTGATTTCAGCTGGGTCCACACAATTGAGGATGGAGCCCACTTCGCCTTTTGCTGCGGTTTCAGCAAGCCATGCACCGCCTGAAAGCTGGTTCATCTGTCCCACTTTCTCGTGCAAAGTCATCTGATTCAAGAGTTCCTCGACTTTCTTGTCGGTCTCTGTCTGCGGATCAGCTGAGCAGCCCACAAGGACAAGGGCCGCTCCCATGATGATATTCCTTACAACTCTCTTCATATTCAATAATTTAAAAATCATTTAACTTTCTGAAACACACGTACGTATTCTATTTCCATTTCGGCGGGACCCTCATTAAGGGCAGTAATTTGGTTGATATCCCAGATACCCGGGAAGTTGCCACCTACGGCAAGGTTGAGAAGAATGAAATTGTCCTTGCGGAATTCATTGTCACCAAAATCCTTGAGCGCCATCTTGAAATATGGCTTTGCATCCGGCTTGGTGTCGAGGTCTATATACATCGCTATCTGGTTTTCATCCCATATGCAGGTAAAGGTATGGAACTGTCCGTCCTGCACTGAATAGCTGTTGGTGAAATCATATGAATAATACCTGTGATCCGGTTCTCCCCAATGGCACGCTCCGTTCAGGAACTTCTCCTGCGTACCCTTCTTTATGCCGTTCTGATGGCCCATTTCAAGGATATCGGTTTCTCCACAGTTCGGCCAGCCTTTTGACTTGAAGTCATTGCCCATCATCCAGAATGCAGGCCAGAGGCCGTCAGCTGTCTTTGGAAGCTTGATGGATGCTGTAACATATCCATACTTGAAATAAACCTTGCCAAGGGTGATCAGACGAGCAGATGTTACTTTTGCACCCTGATAGTTCTCCTTTCTTGCAGTAATCACAAGCTTTCCGTCACGGACATCGACATTCTCCGGACGGTCGGTATAATACTGAAGCTCGGAATTGCCCCAGCCATGTCCTCCGGTTTCGCATGTCCAGTTGTCCGTATTGAGGGTCGGCGCATCGAATTCATCGCTCCAGAAAAGCTTGTACCCTTCAGGCACAAACATGGCTTCTCCGGTAGAGCTTGTCTGCTGGACTACAGGCAGTTCGGTCTTTGAAGACGCTGTCCTGAAAGTGACCGTATTGTGACGGTCCTCGGTCAGCAGATTCTTTTTCACGCTGATCTTCACCTTGGTCTCCCCTTTCACACCGCCGGTAGGATAGACGGTGCACCATGACGGATCGGCCACAGAAGAGCCCCAGTCCGCATCAGCAGTCACGGTCACATATGTTTCCTGCTCCTCAAAATCAACCGTCAGTTCTGCAGGATAGACCTGTACGGTTCCTCCTTTCGGGGTTTCGGTCTGCTCCGGGCCGGTACATGACATTGCCATGAGGGCAATTGCTAGAATTTTTGATATCATTTTCATAATCATTTCTGGAATACACGGACGTAATCGATTTCGTATGTTGCAGGGAGGCAGGTCTCGTCAACACCCATCATTCCTCCCCAGTCACCACCCCATGCGAGGTTGAGCTTGAGCTCGAACGGCTTGTTGAAAGGCCATGTGTTGGCATTGCGTCCCTGCGAATAATCGTCCGGGTTGTAGTAGAACAGCTGCTTGCCGTCCACATAGGTCTTAATATATTCTTCGGTCCACTCGAGGGCATATGTATGGAACTCATCCATCACGCCTGCAACCTTTCTGGCAGCAGTCTTCTGGGTATTGATGGCATGATAATATGCCTTGCAGTGGATCGAAGACGACACCTCGGTAGGGACACATCCCACGTGCTCCATGATGTCGATCTCCCCTCCTTCTGGCCATCCTGACCATACTGACGGCATCATCCAGAATGCCGGCCAGGTGCCCTTGCCCTTCGGCAGCTTGAGGCGAGCCTCAAAGTAGCCGTAGGTCCAGTTCTTTCGTGTGTTCACACGTGCCGAATACACCCTGCTGCCGCTCTTGATCGCGCGGATCTTCAGGGTGCCGTCACTCACATCGGCAGTGACGATATCGCCGGTGCGACCGGCTACATAGGTCTGAAGCTCATTGTTCACCCAACCAGGCTCGGCGGTCTCATACCACCATTCCTTTGTGTCAGGCATAGTGAGTGAAGGGTCATTGAACTCGTCCCTCCATACGAGTGTGTATCCCGCCGGGGTATAGATCTCCGGCTCGACATACTGGGCACCTTCTGGAATCTTGAATCCCGCCGGCGCAGTAAAATCCGACCATACATAGACTGTGGTCAAAGGGTTTCCTGTGAGATCCAGATCCTTCAGTTTCGAAAGCAGCTGGATATCGATGGTCTTGATGCTGTTTCCCGAAAGATTGAGAGAAACAAGGTCCGGGAAGAGCTTTGCAAGCTCCGACACATCCTCAAGACCACAGTTCGAGAGGTCAAGAGATGTCACTCCTGCCACCTCCTTAGTGCTGAGCACGCCGTCGCCATCCTTGTCAAGAGCCTTGAGAAGAGCGGCAAGCAGCGCAGGGTCAGACACTGTCACATTCTCCACCTTATAGTGCTGGCGCACAGGAATCTCGATCTTCTGAGTACCGGTCCTGAACAGAAGCGTCGTCTGGCGCTCGTCAGATGACTTGTTTTCCTCTATGGTCACCTTCAGCGTAGTCTCGCCCTTTCCGCCTCCTGTCGGAGAGGTCTTCACCCACGAATCGACAGGGGTCACTCCCCAATCGGCATCTGCACCGACTGTAAGGGTCACTTCCTGCGCTGCAGAAGACACGGAAATCTCACCGGGAGTCACCTGGAGGTTGATTTCAGGAGCATTTCCCTGCTCGGGTTCCTTCTCTCCGCAGCCAAAAGCCATAAGCGAAGCCGCCGCCAATATATATAAGGTCTTGAATTTCATGATTTAAATATAAAAAGTCAGGGCAAAGCCCATTTCGGGCCTTGTCCTGACTGAAACAGATTGTTTTATTTATGCTCTGCGAAGTAAATATCCTTGATTGTTACCTCTGTACCAGCTGGGTTTCCACCGAAATCGAAGAAGAGGCTGATCTTCTCCATATCGATTCCGTCCATTCCCACTACCTGATAGACATAGTCCTCGTATGCTGCAATGACATGCTTGTCAGCAAAGTAGAATGAGTTGTCGTCACCTGTCTTTGTGAGCTTGATTGTCATGCCTGGAAGGTCGTTGTTCGACTGAACCACGCAGTAGAAGTCATACTTCTTGCCTGCCTGTGACGAAAGGTCGGTGCGGAAGGCTACCTGTGCCTGCCACTGATCTGTAGTTGCCTCAGGAAGTGAAACTGTAAGGCTGTTGCCATTTACTGAAGTCTCAGGATTGTCGATCTGATTCCAACCCGGAGCATAGTAGTAGAACATCTCCTCAACATTCATTGAAAGCCAGAGGTTTGTTCCA
>RHMF01001058.1_pt1 | contig 12483 bp, 10 predicted proteins | sample 5365151 | NCBI WGS metagenome assembly RHMF01 (sample SAMN10266501, study PRJNA497801) | feces metagenome | isolation source: feces | host: Bos taurus | place: China: Prairie of Fairy Mountain | collected 2017-08-14 | reverse complement strand
GGCGATGACGTGCTCCAGAGGGCCGCCCTGGCTGCCGGGGAAGATGGCAGAATCGATCTTCTTGGCGTGCTCGGCCTTGCAGAAGATCACACCGCCGCGGGGACCGCGCAGGGTCTTGTGGGTGGTGGTGGACACCACATCCGCATAGGGAATGGGCGAAGGATGCACGCCGGCGGCTACCAGACCGGCAATGTGGGCCATGTCAACAAACATATAGGCTCCCACTTCGTCGGCAATCTCGCGGATGGTTTTGAAGTCAATAATGCGGGGATAAGCGGAAGCGCCGGCCAGAATCATCTTGGGCTGATGCTTTTTCGCCAGATCACGCAGCTGGTCGTAATCGATGTAACCGTTGTCATTGACACCGTAAGGCACAATGTTGTAGTTCTTACCGGAGAAGTTGACGGGAGAGCCGTGGGTCAGATGACCGCCATGGGCCAGATTCATGCCCAGCACGGTGTCACCCACATTACACAGAGCCTGATAGACGGCATAGTTTGCGCTGGCACCGGAATGAGGCTGTACATTGGCATGGTCGGCACCAAACAACTCGCAGGCACGCTGACGGGCAATCTCTTCCACCACGTCCACACACTGGCATCCACCGTAATAGCGCTTGCCGGGGTAACCCTCGGCATACTTGTTGGTCAAAACAGTACCCACTGCGGCCAGCACGGCGGGACTGACAAAGTTTTCCGATGCAATCAGTTCAATGTTGCGGCGCTGGCGGTCATACTCTGCCTTGACTGCGGCGCCCACTTCAGGGTCGAATGATGCCAGAAATTCCATGTTCTTTTCTACCATATTGTCGGCTCCTTTTTAAAAACAGTATAATCTTTATCATTATATACATCCTCCCTCTTTTTGACAACCGATTTATAAAATATTTGTCGAATTCCCCCTGAATTTATGGTATGATGTTCTCAGAGGTGAGGCACATGAAAAATGAGACTGCGGTATGGGCCATTGTCAACGAACTGAAGTCCCTGTACCCCGACAGTATCTGCTCGTTGAATTATCCCAAACCTTACGAACTGCTATTTGCCGTCCGGCTGGCTGCCCAGTGCACCGACGAACGGGTCAACAAGGTTACCCCCGCCCTATTTGCCCGTTTCCCCACTCTGGAGGCTCTTGCCGAAGCCGATGTGGCCGAAGTGGAAACTTACATCCATTCCACGGGATTTTTCCGGGCCAAGGCCCGGGATATCGTGGCCGCATCCCAGATGATGCTCCGGGAATTCGGAGGCAAGGTGCCCGACAACATGAATGACCTGCTGCGCCTGCCCGGTGTGGGCCGCAAGACGGCCAATCTGATTCTGGGCGATGTATATAACACCCCCGGCGTGGTGGTGGCTGACACCCACTGCATCCGCATTGCGGGCAAACTGGGCCTGACCGATGGCACCAAGGATCCCACCAAGGTGGAACAGCAGCTGCGTGCCATCCTCCCTCCGGAGGAATCCAACAATTTCTGCCACCGTCTGGTTCTCCACGGCCGTGCCGTCTGCATGGCACGCAAGCCGGACTGCCCCAACTGCACCCTACGTCCGTGGTGCGACTTCTTTCATAAATCCTGACTTCATACAAAAACGCCGATTGGAATGTATCACTTCCAGTCGGCGTTTCTCATTGATTCAAAGCAGTTTCTGCCGCAGGTGTTCCATGGCTTTGCGCTCGATACGGGAAACCTGCACCTGTGACACACCCAACACCTTGGCCACCCTGTCCTGGGTCAGGTTTTTGTAAAAGCGCAGGAGGATCACCTGCTGCTCCCGTTCACTCAGACTGTCGATGGCGGCACGCAGCGCCACACGCTCCACCACGGTTTCCTCCATACCGTCTTCTCCCAGAATGCTCTCCAGTGTAAATCCTTCGGCTGTTTCCATCTGAAGGGACGCCACCGGGCCGGAAGCGGTCTCTGTGGCGGCAATGTCTTCCACGGTCAATCCGGTCTCCTCGGCCAGTTCGGACAGGTTTGGCTCCCGCCCCAGTTCTGCGGTCAATCGAGCCCGCGCGGCATAAATGGAGGCAGCACGTTCTTTTACTCCCCGGCTGACCTTGACCGGACCGTCATCCCGCAGAAAGCGGCGAATTTCCCCCGCAATTTTCGGCACGGCATAGGTAGAAAACTGTGTGCCGTAGGCATCGTCAAACCCGCGCACCGCCTTCAGAAAACCCAGACACCCCAGCTGATACAGGTCGTCAGCCTCCACACCGCGGCCGTAATAGCGACGCACCACACTCCAGATCAGCCCTGCATTTTCCTCCAGAATCCGGGTACAGGCTTGGTTGTCCCCCGCCCGGGCAGCCTGAAGCAGTTCCGGCGTGTCGGCGATGCTCACCGCACACCACCCGCCCGCAGAGAAATCTTTTTTGACAGCACCACCGTCGTTCCTTTCCCCGGCGCGGAACGCACCTTCATTCCATCGGTGAAGCTCTCCATGATGGTAAATCCCATGCCGGCACGCTCGACTCCACCCGTGGTGTACAGCGGAGTGCGGGCCTGTTCCAGATCGGCAATTCCCACACCCTTATCCTTCACCGTGATCTCCACCGTGTGGTCTTCAAACAGTTTCATAACCATGGTCACCTTTCCGATGGTGTCCGGATAACCGTGGACAATGGCATTGGTCACCGCTTCGGATACCGCCGTTTTCAGGTCATTGAGTTCATCCAGTGTAGGATCCAGCTGCGCCGCGAAGCAGGCCGCCGTGGTGCGCGCAAAGGCCTCGTTGCTGGAACGGGACAGAAACTGTACCGTTGCCTGATTGATGGGTCGTTTCATCTATGTATCACTCCTGTTTATACAAATTTCAGCAATCGCTCCAGACCGGCCGTCTGAAGAACCCGGCGGGCCTGATCGGGCACCTGCCGCACCTCGACAGACCCCTCCAACTGCCCCATACGGCGCCAGACATTTAGCAGCACAGCAATACCCGAGCTGTCCATAAAGGTCACCTCGGACAATTCCAGTACCAATTGCTCCGGCAGCGCAGCGTCGATCTGTTCGGCCAGATCTTCCATAATCTGTTTGGCTGCATGATGGTCAATCTCGCCCGACAGGCGGGCGGTCAGGGTCCTCCCCTGTTCTGTACAAAAGACCGGCATAGCCCGTCCTCCTTCGTAAAAAAATCGCGGTATACCCAATTGGGTATACCGCGATTTTAACAGCTTTCGTCTTATTATCTTGTCGAAACAACATATCAGAACAAAGAAATCTGGCTGGTGTCCGGCAGATACCCCACCCGGCTACGCCGTGCGGGGACCCCGAAAGAAAATTAACATGCTCAGGCGAAATGAATTCGCCTTGCGCAAATCTCCGCCAGTGGCGTCGATTTCACGCGCCACTCGGCGCGTCTTCGGCACCCTGCCGCAAAGAAGATCAGAACAACGAAATCTGGCTGGTATCCGGCAGGGTACCAAAGGCACCCATCTGTTTCAATTGTTCGATGTGCGTCTTGGATGCCTTGGGGCAGGCCAAGGCGATCTCTTCAACCGAGATAAATTCACCCCGGTTTTTGGCATTGGCCAGATCAATGGCCGCCGATTCGCCCAGGCCGGGCATGGCAATAAAGGGCGGCAGCAGGGTTCCCCGCTCCATGTCAGGCAGGAAATTGATGGCATCCGAGCGGAAAATATCCATGCGCTCAAACTGGAACCCGCGCAGATAGAACTCGTAAACCACTTCCAGCGTAACCAGCATATCCTCTTCCACGGCAGTGGGCCGCTTTTCCTTCTCCTTGAACTGACTCTTGGCCTGAATTTCACGCATTTTAGCCAGACAGCGGTCCATACCCTGACACATGACGGTAGCGTCAAATGCCTTGGCGCGGATGGAGAAGAATGCGGCGTAGAATGCCAGCGGATGATGGACCTTGAACCACGCAATGCGGAAGGCCATCATAACGTAGGCCACGGCATGAGCCTTGGGGAACAGGTACTTGATCTTCTTGCAGGAGCCGATGTACCAGTCGGGCACATTATTATTGATCATCTCCTGCTCGGCACCTTCGGGCAGACCGCGGCCCTTACGGACCGCCTCCATGATCTTAAAGGCACGCTTGGGTTCAAATCCGCACTGGATCAGATAGATCATAATGTCATCACGACAGCCGATGGCCTGTCCAACCGGAATGCCCTGCTCCAAAATCAGGTCACGGGCGTTGCCCAACCACACGTCGGTGCCGTGGGAGAAACCGGACAGTCGCAGCAGAATATCAAACTGGTGGGGCTGGGTCTCTTCCAGCATTCCGCGGGTGAAGTGGGTGTTGAACTCGGGAATGGCCACGGCACCCGTGGGGCCCAGAATGGGGTCATTTTCATAGCCAAGGGCCTTGGACTGGGTGAACAGACTCATGGTGTCCGGGTCGTCCAGCGGAATCTTTCGGGGATCCACACCGGTCAGGTCCTGCAGCATACGGATCATGGACGGATCATCGTGACCCAGAATGTCCAGTTTCAGCAGGTTGGACTCCATGGAGTGATATTCAAAGTGGGTGGTGATGATGTCAGAATCCTTGTCATCGGCAGGGTGCTGAACCGGGCAGAAGTCATAGACCTCTTTGTCCTGCGGGATAACCACCATGCCGCCGGGATGCTGCCCCGTGGTGCGCTTGACACCGGTACAGCCCAGCGCCAGACGGGTCTCCTCCGCTTTGGATATTTTCAGACCGCGCTCCTCGCAGTACTTTTTGACGTAGCCGTAGGCCGTCTTTTCGGCCACGGTGCCAATGGTACCGGCACGGAACACATGGTTCTGGCCAAACAATTCAAAGGTATAGCGATGGGCGTTACCCTGATACTCACCGGAGAAGTTCAGATCGATATCGGGCACCTTATCGCCGCCAAAGCCAAGGAAGGTTTCGAAGGGGATGTTGAAACCGTCCTTCTCATACTTCGTACCGCAGATGGGACAGTTGGCATCCGGCATATCGGCACCGCAGCCGTAGAAATGCTCGGGATCGGCGCCGTAGTCAAAGTCGGAATGCTTGCAGTTGGGGCAGCGGTAATGAGCCGGCAGCGAGTTAACCTCGGTAATGCCCGACATAAATGCCACCAGAGAAGAACCGACACTGCCTCGGGAACCGACCAGATAACCGTGCTCCAGCGAGTCCTGCACCAGCTTTTGAGCCGACATATAAATCACGTCGTATTTACAGCCGATGATGTCATTCAGTTCGGTGTTAAGACGGTCCACCACGATCTGAGGCGGATTTTCGCCGTACAGTCGCTTTGCTTTACCCCACACCAGATCACGCAGCTCGCCATCGGAGTTTTCCAGTTTGGGAGTAAACAGACCGTGGGGCAGCGGCTCGATCGCTTCACACCAGTCGGCCACCAGATTGGTGTTGGTCACCACCACTTCACGGGCGGTTTCCTCCCCCAGATAGGCAAACTCCTCCAGCATTTCATCGGTAGTGCGGAAGTACAGCGGATTGGGCGAATCGGCATCGTCAAATCCCTTGGTCGCCAGCAGAATGTGACGGAAGATCTCATCTTCCTTATTCATGAAATGCACGTCACCTGTGGCGCACACCGGCTTACCCAAGCGAGCACCCAGTTCCACAATGCGGCGGTTCCAGTTGCGTAGCTGCTCCTCGTCCTTAGCAATCGACACGCCTTCCTTATCGGGTCGCAGCATGAAGGCATTGTTGGAAATGGGCTGGATCTCCAGATAGTCGTACCAGGAAGCAATGCGCTCCAGTTCCTCATCGTCGGCGCCGTCCACCATGGCGCGGAACAGTTCGCCCGCCTCACAGGCCGAGCCGAAAATCAGACCCTCTTTATTCTCCTCAATGACCGATTTGGGCATAATGGGGAAGCGGGAGAAATGGTCCAGATGGGCCAGAGAAACCAACTTATACAGATTGCGCAGGCCAGCTTTGTTCTTGACCAGAATGATCAGATGATAGGGAATGCGGCGGGCACGTCCGCCCCGCTTCATGGTCTTCAGCAGCGGGTTAATTGCATCCAGCGTGTCCACCTTGCGGCCACGCAGCAAGGGCATCATACCGGCAAAAGCCAGTGCACAGGTGGCTGCGTCGTCATCCGCTCTATGGTGATGGAACCCGGGCAGTTTCAGGTGAGCCGCAATGGTATCCAGTTTATGATCCTTCAGATCAGGCAGCAGATACTGACCCAGCACCACAGTGTCCACCGAAGGGTTGTTGAACTGCACACCATCCCTACGGCACTGGGCCGCGATAAAGGATGTGTCGAAGGCAGCATTATGGGCCACCAGAGGACGTCCGGCGGCAAATTCAAGGAACTGTTTGACCGCCTGCGTGGGTGTGGGCGCACCGCGCACCATATCATCGGTAATACTGGTCAGGGTGGTGATTTTGGGCGGGATCATACGACCGGGATCAACAAAAGTCTGGAACCGCTCATCGGTCAGCTGGCCGTTGCGCAGCACGGCGGCGCCAATCTCGATGATAATATCTCCCTCCCGGTCGAAGCCGGTGGTCTCCAAATCAAAAGCCACAAACTCGCCGTCCAGCGGATAGGATTCATGGCAGCGGTGCACCGCCACCTTTTCATCCACATCGTTCTGGAAGTAGGCCTCCACGCCGTAAAGCACCTTGATATCCTTGGCCGCATGCCACGCATCGGGGAAGGACTGCAGCACACCGTGGTCGGTGATGGCAATCGCCTTATGACCCCATTTTTCAGCCTGTTTGACCGCTGCCTTAGCATCGGTCAGAGCATCCATATTGGACATCTTTGTATGCAGATGCAGCTCCACACGCTTTTCTTCGGCGGTATCCTTGCGAGGCGGCAGTGCAGGCAGTTCCACAACACCGGAAGGCTCCAGTACCACTTCTCCCTCAAACTGGTTGAAGGAGGGCGTGCCCTGCACCTGAACACGCATACCGGGTTTGACCTTTTCCACAATAGGAAGTCCGGTGTCCCCCGCCATAAAGCGGGACACGCGAATGGAATTCCGGAAATCAGTAATATCAAACGAGATGACCCAAGCCTGACGCTTTTTCATCTCACGATGGTCGACAGCAGTAACCTGGCCTTCCACCAGAATGGATCCCATATCCAACTCTACGTCATTGATGGGCGTCACATGTTTGCGGGTGATCTTGCCGTAAATTGTTTTATTCTGGGGGGCGGCCGGACCACCGCGCGCCTTCATGGCGGCTTTCAATGCCTGTTCTCGCATGGCCTCAGTCCGGGCAAATACGTCGTCCTCCTGGCTTTCCGGTTCACAAGGAACCTCCGGAGGCGGCTCCTGCTCCCAGACAGGCGGCGGGGCCTCTTCCCAAACGGGAGATGCCGTTTCCACAGTCTGCAGTTGGAGTCGGGCACTGCCCAGCTGATATGCTGCAGCCAGTTCCTGCTCCAGACACGGCAACAAGGCCCCCAATGTTTGGGGACCTTCCAACGTTGCTTCCAATGTGCGGGCCTTGGCGTCAATATTCGCCGAAAGCACCAGTACATCACCCAACTGTACCGCCAATGCGGCATCGGGCCGGAACGCAGTAAACAGATTCAAAAATGGAAGTTTTTCAGCCATGGGATTCCTTCCGTTTCTTCTCAGATTTATATCTCTTCAATCAATGCGAACAGCTCATCCACCAATTGATCCTCGGGGACCTTCTTCACAATTTCACCCTTGCGGAACAGGACGCCTTCTCCCCTTCCGCCGGCCAGACCCACGTCAGCCGCAGAAGCTTCGCCGGGTCCGTTGACTACACAGCCCATGACGGCTACAGTGATGGGCTTGTTCACGTTCTTCAAACGCTCTTCCACCTGATTGGCAAGTCCGATCAGGTCAATACAGGTGCGCCCACAGGTGGGACAGGACACCAGTTCGGCTCCGTCCTTGCGCAGCCCGGCTGCCTTCAGGATCTTCTTGGCGGCATAGATTTCCTCTACCGGGTCGGCCGACAGGGATACACGCACGGTGTCGCCGATGCCCATTGCCAGCAGGCCACCAATGCCGATGGCCGACTTCAGCGTACCCATCTCCACCGTTCCGGCCTCAGTAACTCCGAGGTGTAACGGGTAATCGCTTTGCTCCGACATCAGGCGATAGGCCGCCATGGTCAGAGGAACCGAGGAAGATTTCAAGGAAACGCAGATGTCATCAAAGTCAAATTTATGTAGCAATTCAATGTGACCGAAGGCAGAGTCCACCAATGCCTGTGCTGTCACACCGCCGTATCGGGCCAGAATGGGCTTTTCCAGGGACCCGCCATTGACCCCGATGCGAATGGGAATCTTTCGGGCTCGACAGGCATCAGCCACCGCTTTGACCCGCTCGGGCGCACCGATGTTGCCGGGATTGATACGGATCTTATCCACACCGGCTGCGGCGGCTTCCAGCGCCAGTTTATAGTCAAAATGGATGTCGGCTACCAAAGGGATGCTGATCTGCTCCTTGATGGCGCCGATAGCATGTGCAGCAGCCAGATCGGGAACCGCCACGCGGACGATCTGACAGCCGGCTGCCTCCAAATCGCGAATCTGTTTGACGGTAGCAGCCACATCATCGGTACGGGTATTGCACATGGACTGGATGGTCACCTCGGCGCCGCCACCCACCGGGACATTGCCTACCATGATTTGTTTGCTCATCTGATTCACACTCCTGCGAGCTTTAACACATCGCTGACGGCCACAACAACCATCAGGGCCATCAGCAGAATGAATCCTGCCGCATTGACCCAACTTTCATATTTGGGGTTCAGCTTCTTTTTAAACAACCCGTAAAACAGGCTGCCCACGATCAGGAAGAAAATCCGGCCGCCATCCAGTGCGGGAATGGGCAGCAGATTCATCACCGCCAGATTAATGGCAATCAGAGACATGAAACTGAACACACTGAACAGACCGGCACCAAAAGTGTCTGCGCTGGCTCCTGCATCGCCCACGGCATCCACAATGCCGATGGGTCCGGACAGGTCCCGCAATCCCGCAACGCCGGTAATCAGGTCTCCCAGGCTGATCCAGACCAGCCGCACACAGTCAATCGACTGATACCACGTATTCTTCAAAATCAGGCCCAAGGTGGCCTTCTCCGGTGCGCCAAAGTAAAATCCGCGCAAATAGGTGGTCTGCCCGTTTTCATCGGTATAGGGCACCTTTGCTGCAAAGTCGAAATCCTTCAGATGAATTTTTTCTCCATCACGGATCACTTCCAGATCCATGATATCATCCTTCGCACGGCTCAGAAACAGACTGACGTCGTTCATAAAATAGATGCGATGCCCGTCAATGCGGTAAAGGCGGTCACCTTCCTGCAGACCGGATGCCTGCAGATGCTCGGCGCCATCCATAAACTCAGTAATCACCGGGGCATTGAATGCCTGCGCACTGGAAAACAGCAGCAGAACAATCACCATGCCGGCCAAAAAGTTCATGACCGAGCCGGCCACCAGAATAATAAATTTCTTCCAGGCAGCCTGACACGCAAAAGAGCGGGGATCATCGGTGGCCTCATCCTCACCCTCCATGGCACAAAAACCGCCAATGGGCAGAATGCGAAGGCTGTACTCGGTCTCGCCCTTTGTTTTATGCAAAATACGGGGGCCCATGCCGATGGAGAACTCGTTGACCTTGACACCCAGCAATTTTGCTGTGATGAAATGCCCGAATTCATGTACGGCAATGAGAATCCCGAACAGAATAATCGCGATAATAATATACAGGGTATACTGCAACAGATTCACCTCTCAGGCACACAACGTCATTTTCCTGCAATCTCGCGTCCGGCGGCATCGGCAGACAGAATGTCCTCCAACCCGGGCGCGCAAACAACAGGCACCTTGGCGAGGGTCTCCTCCACCAGGCGCGGAATGTCATAAAAACCGATCTCATCGGCAAGGAATCGGGCAACCGCAACCTCATTGGCACCGTTCATGGCAGCCGGGGCTGTTCCACCGGTCTTTGCCGCCTGAATGGCCAGCGCCAGACAGGGGAATGCCTCCAGATCGGGCGGCGCAAAGTGCAGCGGACCACAGGTCAACAGATCCAGCGGATTGGCCGGGCCGGGTACGCGCTCCGGCCATGTCAGGGCATATTGGATGGGCAAGCGCATGTCGGGGGTACCCAACTGTGCCAGCACAGCACCGTCACAGTATTCCACCAGCGAGTGAATAATACTCTCCCGATGGATCACAACCGAAATCTTTTCCGGCGGCATATCATACAGACGCATGGCCTCAATGAACTCCAGCCCCTTGTTCATCATAGTAGCTGAATCAATGGTAATTTTGGCGCCCATGGCCCAATTTGGATGTTTGAGCGCCTGTGCGCGGGTCACATTCTGCAGTTCTTCCCGTTTCTTCCCAAAGAAGGGGCCGCCGGAGGCAGTCAGGATCAGACGTTTGACCTCTCCCCTGCTGTTACCCTCCAAACTTTGGAACAGGGCGGAATGCTCCGAGTCCACCGGAATGATCTCAGCACCCTTTTCCTTTGCCCGCTGCATGACCAGTTCACCGGCACAAACCAGAGTTTCCTTGTTGGCCAACGCAATCCGCTTTCCGGCATCAATGGCCGCCAGCGTGGGAATCAGGCCGGCCACACCTACCACGGCAGTGACCACCGTCCCGGCCTCAGGCAGAGTGGCCGCTTCCACCACGCCGTCCATACCGGACACAACCCGGATGTCGGTGTCGGCCAGCCTCACTTTCAAGTCAGCTGCCGCAATGGGGTCGATCAGCGCAACCAGTCTGGGGCGGAATTGTCTGGCCTGCTGCTCCAGCAAATCAACCGAAGAGTGCGCGGTCAGCGCACCCACAGAGAAACCAAGGGCGGCGATCACTTCCAGCGATTGCCGCCCGATGGAGCCGGTGGACCCCAAAATCGAAATTGTCGTTTTGTTCATGAAAATCGCCTCACTTGGCAGCGCCCTTTCGGGCGCTTTCCTTAGAAAACGGGCAGATAAGACACAAGAAACAGCACCACGGGCGCACATAAGATCATGCTGTCAAAACGGTCCAGCACACCACCGTGTCCGGGCAGCAAATGTCCGTAGTCCTTAATGTCATACTGACGCTTGATGAAAGAAAACACCAGATCGCCCAGTTCGGTAAACACCGCTCCCAAAAGGCCGCACAGCGCAAGGGACCACAGATTTACCCGGCAGTCCTCAATGGCACCAATCACAAGTCCGTACGCGATTGCGAAAATCACACCGCCCAGAAAACCAAAAATATATCCTTCCAGACTTTTCTTGGGACTGACCCGGGTGATACCACGGTGCTTGCCAAGAAAAATACCGCCAAAATAGGCTGCACTATCGGTAACAAAGGTCAGAAAAACCGCCAGCAGAACCAGATAGCGGCCGTATTCCATACCCCGCAGCTGCACCAACGCGGACAGGCCCAGCGGAATAACACTTGCGCCAAACAACGTCAGCATAACGTGGTAAAAGCCGATCGAAACATCCCCGTCATTGTATGCACGAATGGCACACCAGAAGGATACGGCCAAAACCGCAAACACGCAAACTGCGGAAACAGGAATCGCCCAACCAAACCACACGCCCAGCGGAATCAATACGGCCGAAAGCAACGTCACCACACGCATGGGAACGGTGATTTTCCCTTCTCCCGCGGCGCGCAGAAGCTCAAAGGCCGCCATGCCCGAAATGGCAGCGATCAGAATTGCCCAGAAAACCGTGGGCAAAACCAAAATCACACACAGCAAAACCGGCACACCGATTACGGCAACCAAAATTCGTTTCAGCACGTTCAGACACCTCCGTAACGGCGGGAACGCTGCTGAAAATCAGCAATGGCCTTCAGCAAATCGTCCGTTCCAAAATCGGGCCAAAGCACGTCTGCAAAATAGAACTCCGCATAGGCCGACTGCCAAGGCAGGAAATTGGACAAACGCAGTTCCCCGCTGGGGCGAATGATCAAATCGGGATCGGGCACCCCGGCGGAAAACAGATAACCGGAAAAGGCCTCTTCAGTCAGGTGATTGGGATCGGCTTTGCCCTCAACGCAATCCAACGCAAAGGCCCGGGCCGCCCGGACAATCTCATCCCGACCGCCGTAGTTCAAGCAAATATTGACCTGACATCCATCGTAATGGGTCGAGATTTCTTCGGTCCGCTTACACAGCGCACGCAGTTCCTCACTGAGCACCGACAGGTCACCAAAGAACTTCATTTTTACCTTATCCCGCTCCATCTGACCAATGGCTTCCATCAGATACTTCTTCAGCAGGCCCATAATGGCGCCCACCTCATCCTCCGGCCGCTTCCAGTTTTCGGTGGAGAAGGCATACACCGTCAGATACTGCACACCGATTTCCTTGCAATAGGTAGCAATGGTACGGAAGGTTTCCGCACCTGCCCTATGACCGGCAGTGCGGGGCAACCCCCGAAGTTTCGCCCACCGCCCGTTACCGTCCATAATGATGGCGATGTGACGGGGCAGGTGGGCGAAATCTACTTCAGGTATATTTTGTTTTTTCTTAAAAAATGCCATAGCCGGATCAGACAGCCATCAGTTCGGCTTC
>RHMF01001057.1_pt1 | contig 12486 bp, 11 predicted proteins | sample 5365151 | NCBI WGS metagenome assembly RHMF01 (sample SAMN10266501, study PRJNA497801) | feces metagenome | isolation source: feces | host: Bos taurus | place: China: Prairie of Fairy Mountain | collected 2017-08-14 | reverse complement strand
ACAGCGTGGTAGGATACAGTCATGGCTCACAGAGGACAAACGATTTATAACGCATTCAAGTCCAGTTGATAATGGTGGAAAATTTGCAGTGACACATTATAATGTTCTTGAATCGTCTAATGGCTATTCGCTTGTAGAATGTGAACTGGAAACGGGGCGAAAGAACCAGATTCGTGTACACATGGCCGACCTTGGTCATCCTGTGGTTGGTGACCATAAGTATGGTAGTGAGATTGACCCGATGCGACGTCTTGGATTGCATGCTTATATGCTCTGTTTTACACATCCGGTGACCGGCAAACATCTGCGCTTTGAGACCCCGGTTCCTGTTCCTTTTGAAAAATGTCTTGATGGCAGGTAAACTATTTGTCCGCCTGCTGCTTTTTCTGTCTGTACTCATTTGTGCGGTCGATGTTTCAGCGCAGTTTGTTCCCGGCAAAAAGCCGGGGGCTGGTGCGGCTGTGGAGTATAAAAAAGTGGCGGCAGGTGATAGTGCTCGTGTCAGGAAGAGTAGGCTTGGGCCAAAGAAGAGGAATTCATCTGTAAAATCTGAAAAAGGTTCGGCAAAGAAATTGAAAACAGGTGGACGTTCTTCTGTGAAACGGAGCTCGTCCAAAGTTGTGCCGTCAAAAAAACGCGTCGAAAATGTTGCTTCCCCAAAGGTGGATTCCCTTCGATACGAACCTGTAAAGTATAGGCTCGGCGACCGCATGATTATGCGTGGTGATTCGGGTGCTGATGTCAGGAATGTGGCAAGGATTCTGGTTAAAAAGCTTTACATTGGAGAGGATAGCATAATATACACGAAAGATGGTGGTGTTTTGTATGACGGTGATCTGGTGAGGGCTGTCAAGCACTTTCAGGAATTCAATGGTCTGTACCCTGATGGCATAATAAGTTCTGAAGTCGTAAAGGCTCTAAGGCGTAGAAAATAGAGGGTGTAATGGATGGCAGTGCATCGCTAAGGGTAACGTTGTGGCGCTTCCCTTGTCTAGAGGTGTGATATTCTGTTTCTCAAGTACGGTAAAACAAAAAAAGGTGTATGTCATGACATACACCTTTTATACTTTTTGTTACCTGCTTACTTCTTCAAAGTCTTGCTGTAACGGCTCATGAACTTGTCAACGCGACCTGCTGTATCGACAAGCTTAGCCTTACCTGTGTAGAATGGGTGAGATGTGTTAGAAATCTCAAGCTTTACCAATGGGTAAGTCTCGCCCTCGAACTCAATAGTCTCCTTTGTGTTGCAAGTTGACTGTGAAAGGAAGCAATCGCCGTTTGACATGTCCTTGAAGACAACAGGGCGATATGATGCTGGATGAAGATCTTTTTTCATTATCGTATTGTTTTTAATTTTTATTTGCTGGTAACAAATGTAGTGTAATGGCTTTCGAGGTGCAAAGGTAATAAATCTTTTCTTTATGGCAAAATGTTTGCTGCTTATTTTTGAAATTTTGCTTTCTGCGGGTGTGGTACGAAAATAATAACACGGCATCGGCCCGTGGACCAATGCCGTGTTTCTATAGTTTTATTATTTATTGACTCGTTTTTATATAGCAACCCCGCCCTTCGTGCGACTATTTGCAAAAAAAACTCGTCGATATCTGTTTTATTGACTCGTTTTTCTGTTGCAAAAAAACTCGTCGATAAAATTGCACGCAAATTTATTCTACATACAGTACCAGTCCTTTGAGGTATTCGCCCTCTGGGTGATAGATGTTCACTGGATGGTCGGCCGGCTGTGTCAGTTGGTGAAGTATGCGTACGTTGCGCTTTGCCATGGCTGCTGCCGTGAATACCGCTGTGCGGAAATTCTCTTTGCTCACTACCTGTGAACATGAGAATGTGAACAGGATGCCTCCCGGCTGTATCTTTTCTATTGCCTTTGCGTTGAGTCGGCGGTAACCTATGAGGGCATTGCGCAGGCTGTCGCGGTGTTTGGCGAACGCCGGAGGGTCAAGGATGATGAGGTTGTAGTTGTTTCCCATGCGGTCGAGGAAATCGAATGCGTCCTCGGCATATGCTGTGTGGCGTGTGTCACCGGGGAAGTTCAGCTCGGCATTGGCATTTGTCAAGTCAATGGCTTTTGAAGAGCTGTCCACGGAATGTACTATCTCTGCTCCACCTCGCAGAGCATAGATTGAGAAACCGCCTGTGTAGCAGAACATGTTGAGCAACTTGCGGCCCTTGGCGTATTTCTCGAGCAACGAGCGGTTCTCGCGCTGGTCGACAAAAAATCCTGTTTTCTGTCCGCGCAACCAGTCGATATGGAACTTGAGTCCGTATTCTGTTGAGATGCACTCGGCGTTGCCGCCCATAATGTAGCCGTTGTCCTTGTTTATGTCGGCCTTGTATGGAAGGGTGGTGTCCGATTTGTAATATATGTTCTTTATCTTGTCGCCCATTATCTTCTTTACGGCTTCGGCAATCTCCGTACGGTTTACGTGCATTCCTACGCTGTGGGCCTGCATCACGGCTGTGTCACCGTATATGTCGATGATTAGGCCCGGGAGATTGTCGCCTTCACCGTGTACAAGGCGGTAGGTGTTGTTGTCCTCGCGTGACGAGATGCCTGTCCTTTCGCGCAGGTCATATGCGGTGGCGATGCGCGCTTCCCAGAACTTCTGGTCAACGGGCTCGTCCTTGAATGTGAGTACTCTGACGGCGATGCTACCCACCTGTACGTGTCCGCGTGCTATGAACTCGCGGTCGTTGGTGTAGACTGTTACCACGTCGCCCTCTTCGGGTTTGCCTTCGATGCGTTGGATGGCGCCGGAGAATATCCAGGGGTGATAGCGGCGCAGTGACTCTTCTTTGCCTCGTTTGAGAATGACGGCTTTTTCCATTTTATGCTTATTTTGTTTGTTCTAATCTGTTGTATATCTCAAGGCATGCCCATGCGTCGGTAGCGGCGTAGAGCTTCTGCTTGTCGGTGAGAACGTCGTTCTCCCAGTTTGTGAGCTGCTGGCTTTTTGATATGCGCTTGCCGAAGACAATGGCGAAAATCTTTTGCAGGCTCTTTTCTTCAATACCGAACTCTCCCACATGCTTCTGTAGGTCGAAGAATCCTCCGGCCTTGAATTTCCGGCGTCGGCATAGTGTCTGATAGTCGTCGTGCAGCGAAAGGCCTATTTTTGTTATCTCCTGATTCTCGAGAAGCGATATCAGGGAATCGGGGATGCCTACGCGGTTGAGTCTGATGAGAAAGCAGGTATCAGCAGTCGATAGCTGTATAAGTGAGACTTCGTACTGAACACCTTTGCGGAACGAAGGGCGTGTCTCGGTGTCGATACCCAGAAACTTCTCCTTAGACAGGGCTTTTACGGCCTTGTCGGTGTCTGCGACGGTGTCGATGGTGATTATACGTCCCTCGAACGCTACTGTCGGCATCCCGCTTATCTCGCTTTTCTCGATGTGTGCGCTGTAATTACTCATTGTCCTCCTCCGGCTCTTCGTCGTTTGTATTGTATCTTGCGTCATGCAGTGCGCGCATTGTGTTCACGAGTGTCTGCCCCCAATATTGGGTGAAATGTTCCTTGCATTCAATGATAGCGTCATGCATTGTCTCGTTTATGCCAAGGCGGAACAGGCATACGAAGTTCTTTATGTCCTGGTAGATGTCTGCCAGATCTTCTGATATGCTCTTTGTCACAGGAGTGTCGCTGTATTTCATGTCCGCAACAAAGACGTCAAGGTAGCTGTCCTTGTCGGTGAGCAGGTCGAATATTGTCATGCGCAGGACCTCGTAACTGTCTTCTGTTACAAAATCTTCGAGGTCGTCTTCGTTGAGACGTTCCTCCTCTGGCAGCATAAGTGCCTTGAGGTAAAGCAGTGGAAGCAGTTTCAGGAGTGTCTCTATGAACTCTTTCCTTGTATGCTCATTTGCTCTCTCTATGTATGCGCAGAATTCTGCAGCGACGGTGACGAATTCGACGGTGTTGCGTGAAAATACGATATCTTCTTTCTCGCTCATCTTTTATGACTTTTGTAGTTTGCCGCGAAGTTACAAAAAAATGACATAGGAACGGGTCTGTAGTATTCACTTTTTTTCGTATATTTGCGGTTAACCGCAAATATGGGATTTTGGGTGGCAAACCGCACGCGTTTGAGAAACCGGAGATTCGGCAGTCGCAACCGGCGCTCTGGCTTCGGCGTCGCAAGCAACGATGATTTTGCGTTTCCGCAGTGAAATCTCAAAGTAAACTTTGCTTATATTGCTCGTTTGTTTGTATATTTGCGTTCGTAAATTCCCCTTATATGCGTAAACTTTGTCAGGTAAGTGTGTCAGGTTTTTGTAAGGGGTTTTGTATTAATGTTTTGATGCGATTTATATACGTATGAGTAATAATAAAAAGAAAAAGATTGATAAAAAGGGGGATGGCTTTTTTGCTAAAATAAAGAGGAACTGTAGGATTGTAACGGATTTTCTTGCCAACCCGAAGACTCAGTTTGTTGTCGGTGTGGTGCTTGTGGCTTTTGCGGTTTTCCTATTGAGCTCTTTTATCTCGTTCTTCTCTGTCGGTGGAGCCGACCAGAGTGCTGTGGAAGAGGTCCTTGCAGGTGGCAATGCGGTTGCGGCCAACAGCTCGGGCCGTGGTGGTGCATTGCTTGCCCATTATCTGGTGAACGGGTGCTTTGGATGGGCTGCAGTATTGCTTTTCCCGCTTGTGGTACTTTGGGCTATCGGTCTCATGCGTATTTGCGAACTCAAGATACGCCGATGGACGATAATGATACTGACAGCTATGGTGTGGTTTTCGCTCTTCTTCTCGTTTGTCTTTGGAGAAGGTGTCGGTTCGGGTTTCGTCTCTCCCGGAGGAAAACATGGATATCTGCTTCTTGAAAGTATCCAGGAGTATTGTGGAGTCGTTGGCGTGGCGCTTGTGCTTGTGCTGATACTGCTTTTCTTTATGATCTATGCGACAAAAGAGACTATTCCCTGGCTGCAGAAAAAGTTTACTGTTGAGCGAGGTCCGTTGAGGAGAGGTGGCGTGCCTGAAGAGGAATGTGAGGATGACGAGGAAACTGATGATGACCTTGAGGAAGAGGAATATTCAGATGAAGAAGATGGCATAGATGATGAAGAAGATGATTGTGATGAAGATGACGATGACAGCGGTGATGAAGCAACCGGTGACATTGTTATAGAAATACCCGAAGAGCCGGTTGTGTCTGAAGATGATGAACTTGCTGTAAAATTCGATGATATGTCGAGGAAGGTAGCGTCAGAGACGGTTCCGGCCGGGGATGACGGGCTCTCTATGGAGGTAGAGAAGGCCGAGGGCGATGTGGATATGGGCGGCGATATGATTCGTCCGATAAATCCCAAGGATGAATTGAGCTACTACAAGCCTCCTACACTTGACCTGCTTGAGGAATATGAACAGACGGCTCAGGCTATTGATCGTGACGAGCAGGCGAAGAATGCAAATAAGATTGTCGAGGTGCTGCGTAATTTTGGTATTGAAATCAGCTCTATCAAGGCAACTGTCGGCCCGACAATCACGCTTTATGAGGTTACTCCGGCTCCCGGTGTCAGGATTATGAAGATACGTAATCTAGAGGATGATATCGCAATGAGTCTCTCTGCGCTTTGCATACGTATCGTTGCTCCTATCCCAGGCAAGGGTACGGTCGGCATCGAGGTCCCTAATGCCCACAAGCAGATTGTTCCTATGGTATCATTGCTGAACAGCCGCAAGTACAAGGAGACTGATATGGAGTTGCCTTTGGCTTTGGGCAAAACCATTTCGAATGAGGTTTACATGGTGGATATGGCCAAGATGCCTCACTTGCTCGTGGCCGGTGCAACCGGTATGGGTAAGTCAGTAGGTCTCAATGCAATCATAACTTCGTTGCTCTACAAGATGCATCCTGCTTATCTCAAGTTTGTGATGGTTGACCCCAAAATGGTGGAGTTGAGCCTTTATGGCGTGCTCGAGAAGCACTTCCTTGCAAAACTCGAAGGTGAGGACGAGCCTATCATTACCGATGTCAACAGGGTGGTGCGTACGCTCAAGTCTCTGTGTGTTGAAATGGATAATCGATATAAACTGTTGCAACTTGCATCGGTGCGTTCGGTAAAGGAGTATAATGCGAAGTTCCTTAACAAAGAGTTGTTGCCTACATTGGGACACCGCTTTATGCCATATATCGTTGTGATTATTGACGAGTATGGTGATCTGATGATGACGGCCGGTCGTGAGGTTGAACAGCCGATAGCGCGTATAGCGCAGAAGGCACGAGCCGTGGGTATCCACATGATTATTGCAACACAGCGTCCTACAACGAATATTATTACCGGTACCATCAAGGCGAACTTCCCTGCCCGTATGGCTTTCCGTGTGATATCGGCAATCGATTCGCGTACAATCCTTGACCGCTCGGGCGCAAACCAGTTGCAGGGTAGGGGTGATATGCTCTTCCTGGCCGGGAATGATCCGGTGCGTGTGCAGTGTGCATTGGTGGAGACCAAGGAGGTGGAGCGTGTATGTGCCCATATTGCAAAGCAGCAGGGCTACTTGCAGGCTTATATCCTGCCTGAACCTGATGACAGTGGCGACGTCGGTAGCGAGGGCGGTGGTATGCGCGGCGATGTAAGCCTTGATAAACTCGATCCTTTGTTTGCGGAGGCTGCGCGTATAGTTGTGCTTGCACAGCATGGCTCTACGTCACTTATACAACGTAAGTTGGAGATTGGTTTCAACCGTGCGGGGCGTATTATGGACCAGTTGTGTCGTACGGGTATAGTCGGTGAACAGGAGGGCAGCAAGCCTCGTCAGGTGCTATGTGCCGATGAGGCCGACCTGGAGTTCCGCCTGAAGAGTCTTTTGTAATGAAATCTATGGATGATGAAAAGGTCTGTAATTCTGTTTTTTGCTTTTTTTCCGCTTTTTGCGGTAGCACAGAATGGTGCTGTGGCCATGCTTGACAAGGCTGTTGCGGTCATCAAGTCCGATGCAGCAGTGCAGATGGATTATGATTACACCGTATATGATGACGATGATGTTATCGTTTATAGCGATAATGGGACAATGAGGCTGGACAATGACCGCTATTCCTTGATTATGGAGAATATGAAGGTGTGGTGCAATGGTAAGGTGCAGTGGAGCTATATGAAGGATATTGATGAGGTGTATATTACTGATGCCGACTCCGAGGAGGCCCAGAACCTATCACCTCTTTATGTAATGGAAAAGTATAGGACAAACTATGCGTTGGCTTTTGTGGACAAGGGTGCTTCGGCTGTAGTCGTCCTTACAGCCGAGGATGCCGAGGAGGAGATAGGGAAAATTGAACTGGTGATAGAGAAGAAGAGTGCGCGTCTGCAGAGCCTGTTTATCTATATGCCTTCGCAAGGTAGGGTCGAGGTCTTCCTCAATAATTATGTGGCAAAATGCAGTTTCGGTGACACGGATTATGAATGTCCTGTAAATGCGTTTCCAACAGCTGAGATAATAGATATGAGATAATTTAAAAAATATGATTATGAATAGAACTAAATGTTTGGTTATCGGCTCAGGCCCTGCGGGCTATACAGCTGCAATTTATGCGTCACGCGCGAACTTGTCACCGGTGCTTATTGAAGGTATGCAGCCCGGTGGTCAGTTGACACAGACAACTGTAATCGAGAACTTCCCCGGTTTTCCTCAAGGTATAACCGGTCCCGAACTTATGGACAATATGCGTCAGCAGGCAATCAATGTAGGTGCTGACGTGCGTCCAGGCAGTGTGGTTGACGTGGATTTTGAGTCATTGCCATATAAGGTTACTCTTGATGACGGTAGCGTTGTAGAGGCCGATACCATTATCGTGGCTACAGGTGCGGCTGCGAAATATCTCGGCTTGCCCGATGAGATCAAATATCAGGGTATGGGTGTGAGCGCTTGTGCTACTTGTGACGGTTTCTTCTACCGTAAGAAGGTGGTTGCTGTTGTGGGTGGCGGTGACACTGCCTGCGAAGAGGCCAACTATCTTGCTTCTCTTGCGGCAAAGGTGTATCTCATTGTGCGCAAGCCTTATCTGCGTGCTTCAAAGGCGATGCAGGACCGCACTCTTGCGAATCCGAAGATTGAGGTGCTCTTTGAACATAACACAGAGGGTCTTTTCGGTGAGAATGGAGTAGAGGGTGCTCATCTTGTATCGCGTAAGGGTGAGGCTGACGAGAGACGCTACGATATCGCTATTGACGGTTTCTTCCTCGCAATTGGCCACAAACCTAACAGCGATGTATTCAAGAAGTACCTGAAGACCGATGAGACTGGTTACTTTGTTCCGGTCGATGCAAGTGGTGTGAAGACTGTTGTGCCCGGTGTGTTCGTGGCCGGTGACGTTGCCGATCCTCACTACCGTCAGGCGATTAACGCCGCTGCCAGCGGTTGTCGTGCTGCAATGGAGGCGGAGCGCTACCTTTCTAATATGTAATCTTTTGTGAGATTGATGAACCTCAAAGGCCGGCCTTTGAGGTTCATTGTCGTATATAATTGTATGTGGCTGGGTGAGAAATATTTGCAGAAAAGTTTCTCTGAATGAAAAATATTTGCTATCTTTGCACCCGATTTAGTCCGTAGGGGTTGAGGAAGACGTGCTCACGAAGGGGACGCACCTCGCGGAATTCACAATAAAAGCGATTAATTAAATGTACGCAATTGTTGAGATTAATGGACAGCAGTTCAAGGCTGAGGCTGGTAAGAAGCTGTTCGTGCACCACATCAAGGGTGCTCAGAATGACACAACAGTGGAGTTTGACCGCGTGTTGTTGTTGGATAATGACGGTGCAGTGACTGTAGGTGCTCCTACAGTTGAGGGCGCTAAGGTAGTTTGCTATATCGGCAATGTTCGTGAGATGAAGATTGTTCGCAAGTCTAAGGACGGTCAGAACATCGTTACAACACGCACTATCGACCCTACATTGGTTAAGGGTGACAAGGTGCTTGTTTTCCACAAGCGTCGTCGCAAAGGTTACCGCAAGCTTAACGGTCACCGTCAGCAGTTCACAGAGTTAGTAGTTAAGGAAATTATCGGTTAATTTTAAAAGTTTAAGTATTATGGCACATAAGAAAGGTGTTGGTAGTTCAAAGAACGGCCGTGAGTCAGCAAGCCAGAGACTTGGTGTTAAAATCTGGGGTGGCCAGGCATGCAAAGCCGGTAATATCATCGTACGTCAGCGTGGTACAGTTCATAATCCCGGTGCAAACATCGGTATGGGTAGTGACCACACTCTCTACGCTTTGGTTGACGGTATCGTAACATTCAAGCGTGGTAAGAACGACAAGAGCTACGTTTCTGTTGCTCCTTTTGCAGAGAAGAACTAAAAATCTTGTCAAACACACTCTGAAAGGCAATCTCAATCTTGGGGTTGCCTTTTTTGTGTCCATGATATTAGGTGGGACAAGTCGCTCTGTTTGCATTTGTCTTGTAATCATCTAAAAATTTTGCCATTATGTTATTAAATAATAAAAAATAGTTGTACTTTTGTAATTATTGCTTTGCGGCAATCTTTGAATTGAAGATTATTAAAAATACAATATAACATGCTAACACTTAAAGTTATCAGCCAGGAGACTGAAAAAGTCCTTAAAGGCTTGGAGAAAAAGCATTTCAAGAATGCTAAGGAGACTATAGAGAAAGTGCTTGAATTGGACAAGGTGCGCCGTGCTGCACAGCAGGAACTTGACAACGTCCTTGCGCAGAACAAGCAGCTTGCAGCCAAGGTGGGCCAGCTCATGAAGGCGCAGGCTGTTGAAGAGGCTAACGCAGTCAAGGCGGAGGTTGCAGTACTCAAGGATAAGTCCAAGGAGTTGCAGGAAAAAATGGATGCTGCTGCCGAGGAGCTCCAGCAGGTGCTTTATACTATCCCGAATATTCCATACGACGAGGTTCCCGAGGGTGCTGTTGCCGAGGATAATGTGGTTGAGAAGACTGGCGGAACAGAGACTGTTCTCCCTGAAAACGCTCTTCCTCACTGGGAACTTGCAAAGAAATATGACCTCATTGACTTTGACCTTGGTGTGAAGATTACAGGTGCCGGTTTCCCTGTATATAAAGGCAAGGGCGCCCAGCTCCAGCGTGCACTCATAAACTTCTTCCTCGATGAGGCCCGCAAGGCAGGTTATGTCGAGATTATGCCACCAACTGTGGTGAATGCAGCTTCGGGTTATGGTACAGGACAGCTTCCCGACAAGGAAGGCCAGATGTATCACTGCGATCTTGATGACCTTTATCTCATTCCGACAGCCGAGGTGCCTGTGACAAATATCTACCGTGATGTTATCCTTGATGAGAAACAGCTTCCTATCAAGAACTGTGCCTATACACAGTGTTTCCGTCGCGAGGCTGGCTCATACGGCAAGGATGTACGTGGTTTGAACCGTCTGCACGAGTTCTCAAAGGTTGAGATTGTACGTATTGATACTCCGGAGCACAGCAAGGAGTCTCACAAGGAGATGCTTGAGCATGTTGAAGGTCTTCTCAAGAAACTTGAGCTCCCATACCGCATTCTCCGTCTCTGTGGCGGTGACATGAGCTTCACAGCCGCTCTCTGCTTCGACTTTGAGGTATATTCCGAGGCTCAGCAGCGTTGGCTTGAGGTTTCTTCGGTGTCTAACTTCGACAGCTATCAGGCTAATCGCTTGAAGTGCCGTTACCGCAATGCCGACAAGAAGACCGAACTCTGTCACACTCTCAACGGTTCAGCTCTTGCTCTCCCACGTATTGTGGCAGCTCTTCTTGAGAACAACCAGACACTGGAGGGTATACGTATTCCGAAGGCGTTGGTACCGTATTGTGGGTTTGAAATTATAGACTAAAGTCCACTAAAAAGGTGATAACTGCGTTACGCGGTAAGACGTAAATCCTCATTTACGTTCAGTAAACTCCGGTTTCCGCCTTTACCGCAAGCCTTGTTATCCCACTTTTTATTGAACTTTATAATTAAACAGGGAAAAGGTGATAACTGCGTTACGCGGTAAGGCGTAATGAACTTTTAAAAAGATTGTGGTGCTGTCGCGTTACACAATAACTTTAATAGACTAAAACATTAACTATGTTCAAGATAGTATCGAAAGAGCAGTTTTCGGAAAAGGTTTTCCGTCTGCGTGTAGAGGCTCCGCTTATTGCCAAGGCATACAGAGCCGGTAACTTCGTGATTCTGCGTGTAGGTGAGAAGGGTGAGCGTATTCCGCTTACCATAGCTCATGCCGACCCGGAGAAGGGACTCATCACTCTGGTTATCCAGAAGGTGGGCCTCAGTTCAAGCCGTGTATGCGACCTGAATGAGGGTGATTACATCACCGACGTGGTAGGTCCTCTTGGTCAGGCTACCCATATCGAGAACTTCGGTACTGTGGTATGTGCCGGCGGTGGTGTCGGTGTGGCTCCTATGCTCCCGATTGCTGCAGCACTCAAGAAGGCGGGTAACCGCGTGATTTCAGTGCTTGCGGGCCGTTCAAAGGATCTTATTATCCTTGAGAAAGAGGTGCGTGAGGTGTCTGATGAGGTAATCATCATGACCGATGACGGCTCATATGGTGACAAGGGTCTTGTTACCGAGGGTATCGAGCGCGTAATCAAGCGCGAGAAGGTAGACCACTGTGTGGCTATCGGTCCTGCAATAATGATGAAGTTTGTCTGCAAGCTTACAAAGCAGTATGAGATTCCTACTGTGGTGTCTCTCAATACAATCATGGTTGACGGTACCGGTATGTGCGGTGCATGCCGTGTAACAGTGGGTGGCAAGACAAAGTTCGTTTGTGTGGACGGTCCGGAGTTTGACGGTCACCTGGTTGACTTTGACGGAATGATGCAGCGTCTCGGCTCGTTCAAGGCCGAGGAGGCTCACGAACTTGAGAAACTTGAGAAGGTTGAGTGTGCAAGCGAGTGCGACGACCTCACAAACCGCGATGCGGCTTGGCGCGTGGAGCTCCGTAGCAAGATGAAACCAAAGGAGCGCACTGCTATCGAGCGTTGTCCTATGCCTGAGCTTGAGCCTGCTTACCGTGCGACAAAGTTGCGCGAAGAGGTTAATACCGGCCTTACAAAGGAGATGGCTATTGTTGAGGCACAGCGTTGTCTCGACTGTCCTAAGCCTGCTTGTATGGAGGGTTGTCCTGTAAGCATCAAGATACCTTCATTCATCAAGAATATTGAGCGTGGCGAGTTTGTAAAGGCTGCCCAGGTGCTCAAGATGACAAGTTCATTGCCGGCTGTCTGCGGTCGCGTATGTCCTCAGGAGAAACAGTGCGAGAGCCAGTGTATCCATCTGAAGATGGGTCACAAGGCTGTAGCTATCGGTGCGCTTGAGCGCTTTGCTGCCGATTATGCACGCGAGAGCGGCGAGATGCCTGCTCCCGAGGTTGCTCCTGCAAACGGCATGAAGGTGGCTGTTGTGGGTTCGGGTCCTGCCGGTCTCTCTTTTGCCGGTGACATGGCAAAGCTCGGCTACGCGGTTACAGTCTTTGAGGCTCTGCATGAGATTGGCGGTGTGCT
>RHMF01001055.1_pt1 | contig 12491 bp, 9 predicted proteins | sample 5365151 | NCBI WGS metagenome assembly RHMF01 (sample SAMN10266501, study PRJNA497801) | feces metagenome | isolation source: feces | host: Bos taurus | place: China: Prairie of Fairy Mountain | collected 2017-08-14 | reverse complement strand
CAGCAATATATTCTGGTAGTGGTACTCCAAATAATAATAACGGAAATAACGGAGATATTTATTTACAAACTAGTTAATTATGGAAACAATAACTCAAACTGGATCAGTAACACTTGTTCCTAATGCATATGTAGAAGGTAGTGGAATGACAGCAACTAATACGGATCGTGGTTTAAATGCTTCTTCCAATACAACTTATGCACAATTTGCACCTCCGAATGGATCTTTGGGTTATTGTTACTATACTTTTGATACAAGTAGTATTCCGTCTACTGCAACATCTATAACTGTTTCATGTAATGTAAAAACAAGAGTATCAAATTCTTCTGGTATAACTACTGCTAATATCCAATTATATTCTAGTACAACCGCAAAAGGAAGTGCGTATAGTTTTCCAACAACTACTTCTACAAATGTTACAGCTTTAACTACTGGAACTTCTTGGACTAGAAATGATCTAAACGATCTTAAATTAAGGATAGAGGGACAAAAAAGTACCACTAGTAACAGATATCTGCGATTTTATGGTGCTGATATTACAATTAGTTACACGTACACTCTTACTACATATGACGTTACTGTTACTAATTCTACTAATGCTACAGTTACTGCTAGCGATACAGCTCCTATTGCTGGAGATGATGTTCTTATTGTTACTGATACATTATCTGGCATTACAATTAAAGATAATAATACAGATGTAACTAGTCAATTTGTACAGTTAACTAGCAGTAGTGATACCTATACACCAATAAGTAATACTAATAGTAACTTTACTTTAAGTAACATAGACAATGCATATGCAGGTTCTGACAGTGGAACGTATGCGCAATTGACTGTTGCTGGAAGTACAACTGGAACAATTTATTTTAATTTTCCATCTATTGATCTTCCATCTGGAGCTACAGTACAAAGCATTGCTTGTGCGGTTACATTACAGTTTAATGCTAATAACTCTACATCTGGATTTACATCTTCTTGCCAATTGTATTCAGGAAGTACAGCAAAAGGGTCTGCTACAAACTGGGTTACTAGTGGTAGTAATGTAGCAAAAACAACATATAATTTAACTACAGGAACGTGAAGTAATAGCGATCTTTCAAGTGTTAGAGTATATATAACTGCTACAAATTCTGCTAGGCAAACGCAAAGATATGTATACATGTATGGTGCAACATTAACAGTAACATATGAAATATCTGGAACATTATATGTATATACAATTTCCAATATATCTGCGGATCATACAATTGTAGTCGCAAATGCAGGTTCTTCTGGAGATATAATGTATTTAAAAGTTAATGGCGGTTGAGTTTCTTGTAGCAAAGTATATAAAAAGGTTAGTGGATCTTGAGTAGAACAATCGAATCTTACAAATGTATTTGATTCAAATACAATATATATAAAGAAATAAAGATATGAGTAGACCTATTAATATAACTGAAAGTCCTACTTTTGCTCCATCATCTTATGATGGTGGTACTTTTACTACTAGTACTAGTACAAACTATCAAGTAAGTAATGGCTTAACAGATTCCAGTAGTACTTCTTATGCTAGATTTCAAACGAGTACTACAGCTCAATATGCAATTTATAGTTTTAATGTTACTGGCATTCCAAGTAGTGCAACTATTACATCTGTTACCTGTTCTGTAAAGGCATATGCTACAAGTTCTAATATTACTACCAGAACTGTGCAGTTATACTCTGGTACAACAGCTAAAGGATCTGCTTATACATTACCAACATCTAATAGTACGTTTAATTTGACCACTGGTACTTGAACAGTTTCTGACTTAGCAAATGCCAAAATTAGATTTGATGGACAGCGCAGTTCTGGAAGTAGTACTTACTATATTAGATTCTACGGAGCAACATTAACTGTTAATTACTCAGTTACTGGTACAGAATATAGTATTACATCTACACTTGCTACAGATAAAATTGATGATATTGATCCATCTGGTGTAACTTGGGTAGTAGGTGGTGATGGTTATGAATTGCGAATAGATGGTGCTAGTATAGATGATATTAGTGTTGAGGATAATGGAACAGATGTAACTTCTTCATTGGTTCGACACACTAATACATCTGGATCTCAAACATTTACCGGGATACCGACATCATTTGATAGCGCTAATTCTAGTTATGATGGTATTTATAATTCGAATAATCCAGAAAATGGTTTAACTGCATATAATTCATCTACTAGATGTTGTGCTTATGTAGCACAAACCGCTTATGCTACAGCAAAACTTACTTATAATTTTGATTGTAGTTCTATTCCTGCAAATGCAATAATAACATCTGTTACCTGTCTTGCTGGTGCGGCTTGTTATAGCAACGGACAATATTTTGATACAAAAACACTTCAATTATATTCAGGAAGTACCGCAAAAGGAAGTGCTGTTACAATTACTGGTAGTGGTGGTACAAGTGCTACACATACAATAAATGGAGGTTCGTGAACTAGAAATGAATTAAATAATATTAAAATTGTAGCTGCTATTGCTAGAGGTAGTGATACAACACAAGCGTCATTTAGTTTCTTCGGAGCTACTTTAACTGTAGAATATACATTACCTGCAGAGAATCAATACTATTGGACTTATTCTTTAAGTAATGTTCAAGCAGACCATACTATTATAATTGGAGATGCTTTTATTGAGATTCCAGAGGAAGATCCTCAATATAATTATTATCCAATAACAATTTCTAGTATTAATGCTGATACAGATCCGGGAAGAGGAACAACACGTGTTGTGGAAGGAAGTAATCAAACTATTACAATTACACCTTCTGAATCTCAAGTTACTTTAATACTTGATAATGGTGTAGATGTTAGTTCTCAATTAGTATCTCATAGTAGTGGTACACCTTCATATACTGTAGCAACTGCTTCTGGAGCATCTTATGGATTTAATTTGAACACTTCTACTGGATATTATGTTTCTCAGAATGCTGGTCAGGCTAACTCTGCTGCTGTTGCAAGAGTAAGTTTAAGTTTACCTGTACGTTGCTTAGTTACATTTAGTTATATTAACTATGCTGAAGCAACATATGACTATGGTATTTTTGGAAATGTAGATAGTGCTTTGGGAACAACATATTCTGCAGATTCAAATGTAAAATTAGCATGTAGTACTAGTGCACAGAATACATCTTCTGTTCAAACGTTAACATATGAAATAGAATCTGGTCAACATTTTATTGATGTAAAATTTAGAAAAGATACAAATACAGATTCTAATAATGATAATCTACAATTTAAATTGGAGATAACAGAACTTGAAGCAAATAATTATTATACATATAGTTTATCAAATATTAATCAAGCACATTCTTTAATATTTGTCTTTGGTAACGTTAGTTATTATTTTGTTAACACTTCAAGTAATGGTCCAAAATTATATCCAAGTGGACAATTTGTAGTATTACCTGGTGATTCATATAAGTTAACAATTGTTCCTGAAGATTACAGTGATACAATAACAATAACAGATAATAATACAAATGTAACTAGTTCTTTACAAGAAGTTACTACAGAAATAGAAAAAGATGGAGAAACAATAACAGCTGTAAATTACGTTTATAGATTATCCAATATCAATGCTACACATACTATTGAAGTTACTAAAGCAGTAACTAGTGCAGGAATCTATTTAAAAGTCAATGGAAGCTGAGTTGGTTGTTCCAAAGTTTATAAGAAAATTAATGGTTCATGAGTTGAACAATCAGATTTATCGAATGTGTTTAATTCTAATACAATATATATAAAATCTTAATATATGCCAGAAAATCCTACTACACCAATTAAACAATTGGTAGAAAATGATGTTAGGTTCTATCCGTTAACTTCTGCAAATGCGGTTTTCTTTGAAGATAGCTCTTATCTTTCTAGTAAACCTTTTGCAACTGGTGTTTTAACCATTAATCTTAATGGATCACAAGCAGGAACCTTTTCAGCAAGTGGAGCTAATAATCAAACAATTAACATACAAGCAGCGAGTGCGGCTAATTTACTATCTTTAGTCGCTTCTGCTTCATATAATAGCAATACAAAAAAGATTGAATTCTTTAATACTGCTAGTACAAAACTTTGTGATATTGACGCTTCGGCTTTTATTAAAGATGGAATGATAGATTCAGTAAGTATTGGAAATGGTACTGGAGCAAATGCTTCCAAGAGTTGTTTATTAATAGATTTCAATACAGATGCTGAAGCTGGTGGACATACAGATATTGAAATCCCTCTTGAAGGAATCTTCAATCCTGCAAATTATTATACCAAAACTGAGACTGATAATACTTTTGTAACTCAAACAGAATTTAATAATGATGCTAGAGTTGTATCCGCAGCATTAAATGATTTGAATGATAGAGTTACTGATACAGAAGATGCTATTGATGGATTGGCTCTTGGGGATACTAATGTTATTGAGACTGTAAAAGTAAACAATACAGCATTAACTCCAGATGCCAACAAAACTGTAAATATTACTGTTCCTACTAAAGTAAGCGATCTTAATAATGATAGTGGATTTACTTCTAATACTGGAACAATTACAGGTATTACGATGAATGGAGCTTCAAAGGGTACAAGCGGCGTAGTGGATCTCGGTACTGTTATTACAGATGTTTCTGGGAAAGAGAATACAAGTAATAAGGTCACTTCCATTTCGTCTAGTTCAACTAATGTTCAATATCCTAGCGCCAAATGTGTGTACGATGAAATTGCAGACGCTGCGTATATTGGGGAACAGCAAGGAAGTACAACGTATACGTCTGGTGGAGCAGTTGTAGACTTATCTAATTATGTTCAAACTTCGAATGTTAAAACCATAAATAATCAAAGTATTCTTGGTAGCGGCAATCTCACTATTACTGGGGAACAGGGCGATGATGGTGTCGGCATAGCCTCTGTCGTACAGACCACCGAAAGCACTGTCTCTGGCGGAACGAATGTGATTACGGTTACAAAGACCAATGGCACGACATCCACCTTCAATGTGAGGAACGGAGATGCCGTAGGTTCAGCGACAATCGTTCAGACTACTGGAGATTCCACCACTTCCGTGATGTCACAGGATGGAACGACAAAGGCTCTGTCTGATGCGATGCAGAAGGTACAGGTCGGAACATCAATGGTGTTCGCAGGAAGGACTGCAACGAAGTTATCGGCAGCACAGGTAGCAGCTATCAATGCCGCAGAGGAAATCACTATTAAGTGGGTTATTAAGAGTCCTACGCAAAATATGGCGTATAGGTATGCTGTGGTGTTATCTACGGGTTACTATTGTATCAACTATTCTTACTTCCAGAGCCTGTCAGTTAAAAAGAGCTTAGACCCTAACTCTAACTGGCTCGGCAAGTATGTCAATGGAGATAATACAACTGCATCCAAGAACCGTATGTGTTCCAATCAGTGCTTGATTATCAATCGTGTGACAGGACGAGTAAGATGGTATGAAAACACTACGCTTTGTGTTGATGAGACCTCTAATGACTATAAGGCTGATAAGTTTATAAATGATGACGGACTGATAGGGTTTTATTGCGGCGACATGGAAATGAGGCACTATTGCATCCAGATATATAATTACGATATGTCTTGGTTATTTAATGTCCCAGACAGTAATAATCTTATCGCACAGACTTGGCGGGAAGGAGAGGGTAAAGATGTGTCGTCTTTTATAAAAGGTTCTTTCCGTAATGATGGCTATCAATTTGTTGATACAAATAGGATATATGACTTTTATACGGTAGTAGGAGGTACGAAAGGAGGAGGCAACAGCCCTTCCGATCCTTACTATGTCTCATTCGTAGAGGGTACGGCAGTGGCAGGTTCATCTTATGCAATTCCTGGACCTTATTACAGTAAGAACGGTTCATGATCTGGTAAATGCAAGATTGTACGATACCCCATGACTATATCTGGTGGGGTAGTAAGTGCCCCTTCGACTTGGCATTATTCTAATAATCCATATTTAGCTGAATCTTGGACAAAAGTATATGACTCAAATGGAGATTTAGTAGCAGACCAAACCAATATAGGAGCTGGTGATTATACCATTGAGTATCTTTGTACCAACGGACCCGGTGCACCTGTTTATTATGTATCAGGAAGTCCTACACTTACTGCTCGTTATTCGTTCTCCTATAAACCTATCTGTTGCGTTGTTAATATAGACTTCGGGTTGCTATATGACGGTTGCCTTGTGGACAAGGAAGCTGATACTGTTTATCCATTATGGAAAGCTAATAATATTGATACTATCGCTAATCTACAATGGGCGGAGACTAATAAGTACGATGCCGTATATGTATTATCGAAAGCACCAATACTATCGGTATATTCTGATACAGTTGTTGATACACAGACTGGTTCAATCTACCCTCCATCTATGAATGGAGATATTGCTATAAAAAGCGGCAACATCTATTACGGCGATGCCGATGCCAGAACTTGGAAACGAATAAATAACGCATAAGATTATGGAAGAAGAAAGAATATCCCGTGTGCAGTTGATTCAGATATTGAAGGAGCAACTGAACGAAACAGACTATATGGTCATCAAGTCATTGGAAGGGCGTGAGTTGGACGACCCCGACATCATGGCGAAGCGTCAGCTCTGGCATGAACAGATAACCACCCTCGAAGGGATGACGGATGCCGAATACGAGGACTACGTTGAGCCGGAGCCTACCGAGTACGTCAAGGACGTGCCGAGTGCAGATGACATCGTTTCCCAACTGAAAGAGTTGGCACAGGCGCAGGTCGCAGAACTGACTGACGATGAGGCGAAGAAAGTCCCGGCTCTGTTCCCACTGTGGTCGCCTGACTCCAAGGCGTATGCAGTCGGTGACAGGGTATGGTATCAGTCCTCTCTCTACAAGTGCGTACAGGCGCACACCTCACAGTCAACGTGGAACCCGAAGGATGCGGTAAGCCTCTGGGCCAACGTGTCAGAAGAATCGCAGGAGGCAGACGGAAGCCGTGAGCACCCTTATCAGTGGGAACAGGGCATGACGAGTTACAACGGCAAGTACTACACGGAGGACGGAGTACTCTATCTCTGCACGAGGGACAGCGGCGCTCCTCTGTTCCATCCGATAGCATCACTCATCAATCTATATTTCGTAGTAGCCGAATAAGATGAATAGATTAATTAAACAATTAATATTTTTAATATGCCAACCGCAAACATTAAATATATAGAAGATAAAGCAGGAGATGTATTCTTTCCTGTTACTCATCAGGGTGCAGTTATTGATGATAATGGCATTGCACTTAATTCCGCTTTGGCTGCAAAACAAGACAAACTCAGTGCAGGAAGTAATGTTACTATAACAAATAATGTTATTTCGGCTACTGGTACTGTAACAGGCGTGAAAATGAATAATATTACTAATAGTCCTAGTTCTGGTATTGTAGATCTTGGTACAGTTTTAACAAGTCATCAGGATATATCAGGAAAAGAAAATTCCTCAAATAAAGTAACTTCAATATCTTCATCATCTACAGATACTCAATATCCTAGTGCTAAATGTGTTTATGATGCGATACAGAATAGTAGTAGTGATGATTCTGAACACCGGTTAAAGGTTGATTCCACTTGTACTGCAAGTGTTGAGAATGCATCTTCTACTAGAAGCTTCTCATTAAGTGATGTTAAGTATGCCAGTTGTGCTATACATATGATAAACACCTCACAATTTTATGATTATGGTATGGGAGAGATCGTGTTTGGTATAAGTAATATTGCCGGTGATACATACTTGGCATTTATTCAGGACACTAGTGGTGATTCTAGAACAATTAAATTTGCATTATCTGAAAATGGTACTGTAACACAAAGTGCTACTGTTGGCAATGTAGCTGCAGATACTTATTCGTATTTATCAAATCTTCGTTTTAGATTTGATTTTGTAACAAAGGCTGCATTTTTTGATCACAAATCTGGATCAAGTGATGTTACTTCAGGTGCTGATTTTAGTTCATGAGATTTATCTGGATTGAGCACATTTAAGTTTGTTACTACTACATCTTCGTCTACTGCTGTCGCTCAGGTTTCTGTAAATGATTATGCAGGATTACTTACACCATACGAGTTTTCTTGTGAATATGGCCATTATAATATTGATGGCGGCACACCGTATAAAGAAAATATATATCTTGCTGGCACAGGAATAACTACTAGTGGTACAGTTACTCAAACTATTTCTAATACAGATAAGATTATATCCGTATCTGCTTCTGAAGCAACTGATTTTTCATTGTATCCTTCTAATATTGTGGCAAGTTCTGATTATTCCTATTATTGTTTTAAAATAAGATTTAGTTCTGTTAGTAGTGGAGCTATCTTTGATGGTTTTGGTAGTAGCTATTGGTACCCTGCTGCTTGATCAAGTGGATATCTGAGCAGTAATTTTACTCCTACAGTAAATGCAGATTATTATATTTTTACACCTAATCCAGGAGATGCTAGTTATATGTCTTATTTATTTCAAGTCACTGGTGATATGACATTTGAAGTATCTGAGCCATATTATTTTAATACACAAATTCAGAACATTTGTGCAGATACTTGGAATGGAAGTGTCTTTTCTGGAGCAATTCCATTTAATGGAGGTGAATACCCACAGTCTATATTTTCTACAGGTGGTATTTATCAGTCTATAAATACACCTACTAAATATGTTCCTACAAAGTCAATCATCATTTATAATGGTAATGCTTACATGTATATTAGTGGCACTTGGAAACAGTTAAATAATGCATAGTATGGAAGAAGAATTTATTTCAAAAGAGCAACGAATTCAAACGCTCAAAGAGCAGTTAATGAATTCAGATTATATGGTTATTAAAGCCATGGAAGGACAAGAGGTAGACGATCCTGATATTTTTGCAAAAAGGCAATTGTGGAGGGAAATGATCACTACGTTAGAAGGAATGACAGATGAAGCATATGAATCTTATATTGAGCCAGAAGTTATTGAGTATATTAAGGAAGTTCCAAGTGCGAATGATATTGTTTCACAATTAAAAGAATTGGTAGAACCTCAAGTTGAGAATATGACTGATGAGGAAGCTAAAAAAGTTCCAGCTCTTTTTCCAGTATGAAAAGATTTAATTGGAGAATCTGTTACATTGGATAAAAGAGTTTGGTATAATAATTCTTTATATAAATGCATTTTAGCACACACTGTACAAGAAAGTTGAACTCCTTCCGCATCTTCTACTCTTTGACTTAATATTTCAGAAGAAGCACAAGAAGCAGATGGAAGTCTTGAACATCCATATGCATGGGAACAGGGCATGATTTCTTATGAAGGTAAGTATTATACAGAAGATGGCAAACTTTATATCTGTATTAGAGATAGTATCTCAGCTCTCTATCATAATATTGCAGATTTAATAAGTATTTATTTTAATGAGGTTAATTAATGATTATGGATAAACTTTTACACTTTTTTATTTGTATGTGTATAGTTCTTGTTGCGTGGACTCTTCTTCCTGCAGGAACTTGATCACTTGTATTAGCGTGTGTTACCGCTCTTGGAGTAGGACTTGGAAAAGAAGTTTTTGATTATACTCGTGAAGGTTCAATGAGTGCTGTAGACTATAAAGATGTATTGGCTGATGTTGCAGGTATTGTAGCGGCAGTTTTAGTTGTATTTTTAAATAATGTAATTTATTAGAATATGTTGTCACGATTTTCAAAAGAAGTTATGCTCCGCTGGTTTATGTGGATGTTTATAGATATTATTGTATCTGTTTTATTAATGTTAATTTTTCCAGCTGTTGTACCTGATACATTTATTATCGCAACATGTCTTGGATGTATTGCTTTTTGTTGGTGCTTGGAATGGGCTCTCCATTTTCTCAAAATTAGAAAATTTAAATCTTATAGGTGATTTCAGTCTGTAGGAGGTTCTATTTCTGGAGCTTTCGTACTTGCTGGAATAATGCTTATATTTGGATTTATTCAGTAATATAGAAAGTTAATCCCTTGTAATTTTATTACGGGGGATTAACTTTTTGCGTATAAATTGAAAATTTTTACATTTTTATTTGGTTTTTTCAAAAATTATTTGTATATTTGCGAAAATGTGAGACTATGCGTACTAAATTAATAATACTTGGAGTTATTATTTTGTTATTTGGAGCTCTTGCTACTACTATTGGTATCCAACAGGCACGAATTCGAAATTTAAATAACTCTCTTCTCGTAGCTGAAAATAACAATAGAGCATACGAGATGGAAAATAAAGACTTGAAAGACAAAGCTATGGAATTTCAATTCACTATAGACCAAATAAAAAATAGTGAAGATTCTCTTGTCAAAAAGTTAGATGCTGTTAGAAAACAGCTTAAAATTAAAGATAAAGAATTAATTGACCTACAATATCTTGCATCTGTAAATCAACGTACAGATAGCATTGTATTTGTCCACGATACATTGTTCAGAGAGGGGGTTGCTATTGATACACTACTTAGTGATAAATGAAGTAGGCTAGCACTTCATTGTGAGTATCCAAATCTTGTTAATGTGGACTATTCTTTTAATAATGAGACAACAGTTGTGGTACACGGTTCTCGCGTAACTGTTGATCCTCCTAAGAAGTGTTTCATAGGACGTTGATTCCAGAAAAAACAAGATATTGTAGAGGTGGATATTGTACAAGAAAATCCGTATTGTACAAATAAAGAAAGTAAATTCATAAAAGTTGTTAAATAATTTGGAATTTACAAAAATTTTATATATTTGCACGGATAAGTTTAACTATTAATGGATTAATGAACATGGCGTTTGAATTAAAAGACAACAATTTCAACATGGAGTCATTACTTGATGATCCTGTTGAGGAAACTGAAGTTATTGAAGAACCTGAAGTAGAAGATGAAGTTCCTATGCTTCCAGATCAAGAAGAAACAGTGGAAACAAATAATGTAGATACAGAAGTAAATAACTCTATTGTTACAGAGTATCTTAAATCTTATGGTATTTCAGATCCTTCAAAGATTCAGTTTGAAAACGAAGAAGGTGGAGTTGATGAAGTAGATTTCAATTCACTTTCACAGGAAGAGCAATTAACTATGCTTAAAGAACTTGGAGACCCTGGTTATACAGATTATGAAAGAAATGTAATTAATTGAATGCGTAGTAATAATACTGATCTTGAAGGTATTGTAAATTATTATGCAAATCAAGCGGTTCAAAATTATATTAATTCTCAGACTGCTCCAGAAAAAACTTATAGCATAGACGAATATAGTGATGAAGAGCTTTATATGGCAGATTTGAAAGCTAGATTTCCAGATTTTACAGATGAAGAAATTGAAGCTAAATTAGATACTGCCAAGCTCAACGAAGAGACTTTTAAAAAAGAGGTAGACTCTTTACGTAGTTATTATAAAGCGGAAGAAGATGCACAAGCACAGGAAGCAGAAGCTCAGGAACAGCAGCAGTACGAAGCTTTGCGAAATAGTGTACTTGATGCAGCTGGTAATTTCCGAGAGATTCTTCTGGATTCAGAAGATCCTAGCGGAGACGCTTTGGAAATAGAAGATACAGACAGACAACAGATGTTGAGTTATCTACTGGAACCCGGTGTAGACGGCAGAAGCCAGTTCGACAAAGATTTATCAGATCCTGCTGCTTTAATTGAATTGGCTTGGCTTAGAACTAATGGTCGTGACACGCTTACTAATATTTCTCAATATTGAAAAAAGGAGCTTGCTGCCACCAGAAAAGAATTAGCCAAGACAAAAAAAGAGCTTGAAAAATATACGAAAGACAACAAGAGTGTTGTCGTAAGTAAAGTCAAGTCTCAAAAAAAGGATGCTAAAAATGTTAGCGACCTTTGGGACTAATGTTTAATCTTTAAAATTTATTGATATATGAGAATTTCTGGTTTTACTACCACACGCCCAGAACCGCATGGTACTCGCACGTACGAGGACTTCTCAAAATTCTTGGGTGGACTTAGCGCCCAAGTAAAATCGTGTGAATTGCTGGAACCCCTCCGGACTCATATATCATATGCTGCACAAACTTAGGGGAATCAGCAGGCAAGCTGAAGGTTAACATCTTCAGAAGCTCCAACGACTATGAGTCTGAAACTAGCTTGGGTAACTAGAATATATGACTCGCACGAGCGCACGACATTATTTCAAGGATTGGATGATGATATAGTCTGACCTTATGGGATGGTAAACCATAAGATGTTATAGTTTAAACGTCTATAACGCAACATAGTAGCTAAACCGGCAAGGATTGGCCTTGTCGCAACACTTTACGATCAGTATACGATCACTCACCTCACTGAGGCCCTTATGAATATTTATACTTCTGAGAAAGTTTCTAAGAATTCTTGACAGAGGTTAAATGAGTTTATGTTTGAGTGGGATCTCGAGGTTAATCGTATTAAGAGGGTTCCTATCCTTTCTATGGAGGGTAATGGAATCAATGCTGGTGATATTATTT
>RHMF01001054.1_pt1 | contig 12495 bp, 8 predicted proteins | sample 5365151 | NCBI WGS metagenome assembly RHMF01 (sample SAMN10266501, study PRJNA497801) | feces metagenome | isolation source: feces | host: Bos taurus | place: China: Prairie of Fairy Mountain | collected 2017-08-14 | reverse complement strand
CCGTGTTGTCGGAGTTCTCATCACGAATATCTGATCCATATCAAGGCGCATCAGCGGGGACGCCCGACCCGACCGAAGGGAGCGGGCGGTATGCCCCACCGGGGCTGTCACGTAGTGACTGGGGGTAAACGGATTCCGCATGGGGGTACAGCAATAGGGCCCGGCGCATTGCCGAGCCCTATTGCTGTACCCCCATGCGGAATCGAACCGCAACCGTCAGAACCGGAATCTGAAATTCTATCCATTAAACTATAGGGGCGTATTCCCGCCAAGGACGGGAATGACATGTCTTATATCAATGCAAAGTTAGTCATTTTTGAAGATTTCGCCACATATTTCGGCATTATTCCGCTTTGTGGCGAAAGTTTTGAGGATGTCATGACATTATTCTTAATTTTGCACCGGACATTCCGCAAGACACACAACGGAATGATGTACAATCCTAAACCAAAAGATAATGAAGAAAGCATATGTTTTTCCCGGACAGGGCTCACAGTTCCCCGGCATGGCCAAGGATCTTTACGAAAGCAATGAGACCGCAAGGGAAATGCTCGAAAAAGCGAATGAAATCCTCGGATTCAGGATCACCGACATAATGTTCGAAGGTACGGCCGAGGACCTCAAGCAGACAAAAGTGACGCAGCCGGCAATATTCCTCCACTCCGTAATAATGGCAAAATGTCTTCCTGACTTCAAGCCGGACATGACCGCAGGTCATTCCCTCGGCGAATTTTCCGCGCTTGTAGCAGCTGGAGCAATGGACTTTGAGGAAGGTCTCAAGCTGGTTTCTATCCGTGCGCAGGCAATGCAGAAGGCCTGCGAGAGCGTACCGGGAGCGATGGCTGCCGTGATAGCGCTTCCGACAGAGAAAGTCGAAGAGATCTGCGCCTCATGCGAGGGAGTCGTTGTGGCCGCGAACTACAACTGCGACGGACAGATCGTGATATCGGGAGAGAAAGAGGCAGTCGAAGCCGCATGCATAAAGATGAAGGAGGCTGGTGCAAAGAGAGCGCTTCCTCTGCCGGTCGGAGGAGCATTCCACTCCCCTCTCATGGAACCTGCACGTGCCGAGCTGGCCGAAGGCATAGAGAAAGCCGTGTTCAGCACTCCTGTATGTCCTGTATACCAGAACGTAACCGCGATGCCTTCTACTGACCCGGCTGAAATCAAGACAAATCTTCTCGCACAGCTGACATCTCCGGTAAGATGGACGCAGAGCGTAAAGAACATGCTGGAAGACGGAGCAGGACATTTCGTGGAGCTTGGCCCGGGCAAGGTGCTCCAGGGTCTGATCGCAAAGATTGCCACAGAGCCGGTCACCATCGAAGGACACCAGGGTCTGTAAACAGGATCGACACATACAAAAAATATTTTTACGGAATTTTGACGCTTTTTCGCCAAAATTCCGTAAATTTGTATGATATTGTTTCCGTGCTCGGACACGATTATTGCAATCAATTGCAAAACAATTAAATACAACATAAAATTATAACGGATTATGGCAAACGTAAAGAAATTCGTCACATGTGACGGTAACTGGGCAGCGGCGCATATCGCTTATCTTTTCGGCGAGCATGCAGCCATCTACCCTATCACGCCTTCTTCGACTATGGCAGAGTACGTAGACGAGTGGGCAGCTCAGGGAAAGAAGAATCTCTTCGGTGAGGTTGTTAAGGTTACAGAGATGCAGAGCGAGGGCGGTGCTGCAGGTGCAGTACACGGTTCACTCCAGGCTGGTGCACTTACAACCACATTCACAGCATCGCAGGGACTTCTCCTGATGATCCCTAACATGTACAAGATAGCTGGTGAGATGCTCCCTACTGTTTTCCATGTTTCGGCACGCGCGCTCGCTTCGCATGCACTTTCAATCTTCGGTGACCACCAGGACGTGATGGCATGCCGCCAGACAGGATACGCAATGCTCGCATCAGCTTCCGTTCAGGAGGCTCTTGACCTTGCAGCTGTCGCTCACCTCTCTACAATCAAGTCAAGCATTCCTTTCCTCCACTTCTTCGACGGATTCCGTACTTCTCATGAGATCCAGAAGATCGAGCTCATCGACGAGGAGGCACTCAAGGGCATGGTAAGCACAAAGTCTCTCGCGAAGTTCCGCGCAAAGGCTCTTTCACCAGACGCTCCTGTAACACGCGGTACAGCACAGAACGGAGACGTTTACTTCCAGGCACGCGAGGCTTGCAACCAGTATTATGACGCAGTTCCAGACGTAGTTGCACGCTACATGGGCGAGATCAGCGAGCTTACAGGCCGCGAGTACCGTCCTTTCGACTACTACGGAGATCCAGAGGCAGAGAACATCATTATCGCAATGGGCTCTGTAACTGAGACAATCAAGGAGACAATCGACTTCCTCGCAGCTCAGGGCAAGAAGGTCGGTCTGATGATCGTACGTCTTTACAGGCCATTCTCTGCAAAGTACTTCATGAAGGCGCTTCCTAAGGGCGTGAAGAGAATCGCAGTCCTCGACAGGACAAAGGAGCCGGGAGCACTTGGAGAGCCATTGTTCCTCGACATCAAGACCCTCTTCCAGGGCGTTGAGAACGCACCGCTCGTAGTAGGTGGACGCTATGGCCTTTCTTCAAAGGACACTACTCCTGCACAGATCGTTTCAGTATACGAGAACCTCGAGATGGCAGAGCCAAAGGACGGATTCACAATCGGCATCGTTGACGACGTGACATTCAAGTCTCTCCCACAGAAGGAGGAATTCTCTATCGTGAAGCCAGGCACAACAGAGTGCAAGTTCTTCGGTCTCGGTTCTGACGGTACAGTCGGAGCTAACAAGAACACCATCAAGATCATCGGTGACAACACACCTAAATACTGCCAGGCATACTTCGACTATGACTCGAAGAAGTCAGGCGGATATACATGTTCACACCTCCGTTTCGGTGACCTCCCTATCAAGGCTCCATACCTCGTAGGTACTCCGGACTTCGTGGCATGCCACGTTCCTTCATACCTTTCTAAATATGACGTGATGAAGGGTATCAAGCAGAACGGTACACTCCTTCTCAACAGCCTCTGGGACGAGGAAGAGACTCTCAAGAGAATTCCGGACCATGTAAAGGCCGTTATCGGAAAGAAGAACATCACTCTTTACATCATCAACGCAACGAAGATCGCTGCAGAGATCGGACTCGGCGGACGTACAAACACAATCCTCCAGTCAGCATTCTTCAAGATCACAGGCATCATCCCTTACGAGGAGGCTGTTGAGTACATGAAGAAGGCTATCGTGAAGAGCTACGGCAAGAAGGGTGAGCATATCGTGAACATGAACTACGCTGCTGTTGACAGAGGCGGTGAGTATGTAAAGGTAGAGATCCCGGCAGACTGGAAGGACATCACAGCAAAGTTCGAGAACCCTAACAAGGACCGTCTTGCTCCTGCATTCGTGAAGGAGATCGCTGACGTCGTTAACGCACAGGCAGGCGACACCCTTACAGTAAGCGCATTCAACGAGTATGTTGACGGTACAATCCCTGCAGGCACATCTGCTTACGAGAAGCGTGGCGTGGCAGTGAAGGTTCCGGAGTGGCAGGCTGACAACTGCATCCAGTGTAACAGCTGTGCATTCGTATGTCCTCACGCTGCAATCCGTCCATACCTCCTTACTGACGAGGAAGCAGCAAACGCACCTGAGGGTCTCAAGCTCCAGGACGGCAAGGCTACATTCAAGGCATACAAGTTCGCTCTCAGCGTATCAGTTCTCGACTGTACAGGTTGCGGCAACTGCGCAGATGTATGTCCATCAAAGGAGAAGGCTCTCGTGATGAAGCCGCTCCAGAGCCAGGAGGCAGAGCAGAAGAACTTCGACTGGCTGCACTCTCATATCGGATACAAGGACAACGTTCAGCCTAAGACAGGCAACATCAAGAACGCACAGTTCGCTCAGCCGCTCTTCGAGTTCTCAGGAGCTTGTGCAGGTTGCGGTGAGACTCCATACATCAAGACAATCACCCAGCTCTACGGAGACCATATGATGATCGCAAATGCGACAGGATGTTCATCTATCTACGGCGCATCATTCCCAGCATCTCCATACTGCAAGAACGCAGAGGGACATGGTCCGGCATGGGCAAACTCTCTCTTCGAGGACTTCTGCGAGTTCGGTCTCGGTATGAAGCTCGGTTCAGACAGAGCGAGAATGACTGTTGCGAAGCTCATGGAGCAGGGTCTCTCTTGCTCATGCTGCACAGACGAGATGAAGGCTCTCTTCACTCAGTGGCTTGAGAACAAGGAGGATGCAAAGATCACACGCGAAGTTGCTGACAAGCTCATTCCTCTTTGCGAGGGTTGCGGATGCGACGTATGCAAGGGTCTCGTTGAGTACAAGACATTCATCCCTGCACGCTGCCAGTGGATCATCGGTGGTGACGGCGCATCTTACGATATCGGATACGGCGGACTCGACCACGTGCTTGCTTCGGGCGAGAATGTGAACATCCTCGTACTCGACACAGAGGTTTACTCTAACACCGGCGGACAGTCTTCAAAGGCCACTCCAGCAGGAGCAATCGCGAAGTTCGCGGCTTCAGGTAAGAGAGTACGCAAGAAGGACCTCGGTATGATGGCGATGAGCTACGGATATGTATACGTTGCACAGGTTGCGATGGGCGCATCTCCAGCACAGTACTTCAACGCTATCAAGGAGGCTGAGGCATATGACGGTCCATCACTCATCATCGCCTACGCTCCATGTATCAACCACGGTCTCAAGGCAGGTATGGGTCTGAGCCAGAAGGAGGAGAAGCTCGCTGTCGAGTGCGGTTACTGGCACCTCTACAGGTACAATCCTGCACTCGAGGGAACAGACAAGAATCCGTTCACTCTCGACAGCAAGGAGCCTGACTGGAGCAAGTTCCAGGATTTCCTCAAGGGTGAGGTCCGTTTCGCTTCTCTCTACAAGATGTATCCTGATTCAGCCGAGGAGCTTCTCCAGAAGACCGAGGAGTTTGCAAAGGTTCGTCTTGAGACATACAAGAGACTTGCTAAATAATGAGAAGAATCATCATTACTATATTGCTCAGCGCAGCCTTCATGGCTGCGCCGAGTGTTTATATGGACGCCCAGACGGTCTGCAGGCTCAAACCGGATATGACGGTGCTGCTATATCCGGAAGGTCAGGAAGCACCTCAAGGATTGCCTGAAGCTGAAGGTCCCGGAGTATCAAACGAGATAACAGAGCCGGAATGGACCGATGAGGCAGGAAGGATAGGAAGCATTTCCGACAGCGCAAGAGTGGACATCTACCTTCCGAAGAAATGCAACGGACAGTTGATCGTAGTCTGCCCTGGCGGCGGATACAGATATGTCTCCGCTCTAAAGGAAGGCCTTCATGTTGCCGACTGGATGACATCCAGAGGGATCGCGACTGCCGTTGTCAAATACCGAATGCCTGACGGACATTGGGAAGTACCTCTTACAGATGTGCAGAATGCGATCCGTTATTGCAGGGCTCACGCTGCAGAATGGGGCATAGAGCAGATCGGCGTAATCGGTTTCTCCGCCGGAGGACATCTGGCAGCCAGTGCCAGCACTTTATATGTAGACGAGATCACTAGGCCGGATTTCTCCGTCCTGATCTACCCTGTCGTTTCATTGGACAAGAAATACACCCATCAGGGGACCCGTAACAATCTGCTGGGAAAGGATGAGAAATGGGAAGGTCAGAGACTTCACGATGACCTCCTTGAAAAGTATTCTCTCCAGAATCATGTGACAGCAGACACTCCGGTAACATTCCTTGCGCATTGTACTGACGACGCCACGGTTCCGGTTGAACACAGCTTAATGTACTACACCAGGCTGAATGCATGCAAAGTTCCTGTCGAGATGCATATATATCCTGACGGAGGACACGGATGGGGCTTCTCTTCCGAGAAATGGAGAGGCAAAGGGAATGACAAGTTCGCATACGCGAGAGAGGATTTCTACAAGTCTCTCGAGAGATGGCTTGAAGGCATCAGAAAGAAGATGTGATGAATTCCTTCAGGACACGGCAGATATGAGTGCAAGCAAAGGCTGGTGATGACTGCCAGAGCAGATCAAAATATGCAGAATTTTCATGGGTGGCTTTATAGTCACCCATTTTCGGTGGATGGGAGATGGATATTCTTAATCGTGCTATTGAATCCGCAGGCACTTCAAACGGAGAGTCCGAAGCAGGCTTCATCGACAACACAAGATCGGCATCATCGAACATGGTCCTTTCGAAAGTGATGTCCGGATGGACTGTCATGAACCTGTCAAGAGCAGGAGCCAGGAAAAAGGAGAACAGTTCTTCAGAAGCAGAAATGCGGACATTTGCGGCTGGCAGTCTGGAGAAGAGATTCCCGGCTTCCGCACAAGAATCAAGAATACTTACCGCATAATCCATAAAGACTTTTCCCTGATCGGTAAGGACGACTTCGCCTCGGAGTCTTTCAAACAGTTTTGTGCCGGCATTCTTTTCAAGCTCCGCTATATTCTGACTTACTGCTGGCTGGGTAATGCCCAATACGGCGGCAGCCTTGGTAAAACTACCTTCCTTGGCAACAGTAATGAAAATCTTTAATCTGAAATCCTCCAACATAACAGCCGATTTTGCACAAAGATAAGATTTTTTACGTTATATTTGTAGTTTATACGAGGATTATGAGTCTAATATATTGACTTGACAATTAACCGAAACGAACATAAATAATTAAAGCATGAAACGTTTATTCATTTTCATTGCGGCAATCTTCGCCGCAGCAATGGCGTTCGGTCAGACTCCGCTTCCAAACGACCCTGCCGTAAGGACAGGAAAGCTTGAGAATGGAATGACTTATTACATCCGCCACAACGACCAGCCGGCTCAGAGAGCAGAATTCTATCTTGCAACTGACGTGGGAGCCTTCCAGGAGGAGGATCACCAGGACGGTCTGGCTCACTTCCTTGAGCACATGTGCTTCAACGGTACGAAAAACTTCCCTGGAAAAGCGCTTCTTGAATGGCTTCAGAGCATCGGAGCCGAGTTCGGAAGAAACATCAACGCTTCTACAGGTTTCGAGCAGACACAGTACATGCTCAACAACATTCCTGTCGTAAGAGAGAGCATCGTCGACTCATGTCTCCTCATTCTTCACGACTACTCTCATTTCGTGACATGCGATCCTGCAGAGATTGACGCTGAAAGAGGCGTCATCCTTGAGGAAAGACGTACAAGAAGAGATGCAAACTGGAGACTTTTCGAGAAGTCGCTTCCATATTACTATGGTGACACTCCTTACGCAAGAAGGACCCTCATCGGTGGCGAGGAGCAGCTCAAGACTTTCGCATACGAGAGCCTTACAAGCTTCTATGAGACATGGTGCCGTCCTGACCTCCAGGCAGTTATCGTTGTCGGAGACGTGGACGTAGACCAGATCGAGGCCAAGCTCAAGACTATCTTCGCAGACATCCCTGCTCCTGTAAATCCAAAGGAGAAGGTTCTCCATAAGATTCCAGACAATGCAGAGCCTATCGTAGGTATCCTCACAGATCCGGAGCTCACATCATCAAGCATCGAGGTAATGTGGAAGAGCGAGCCTATGCCGAAGGAATTCATGAATACAGACGTAGCCTTCATGACAGACATCATCAAGATGTATGTACGTCTTATCATGAGAGAGCGTTTCTCTGACATCACAGCAAGACCAGACGCACCGTTCCTCGGTGGAAGCTTCTACATCAGCAACCTCTGCAACTCATGCGACGCGACAATGGGTAGCGTATCATTCAAGGAAGGTGATGCGATCAACGCATTCACAGCCTTCATGACAGAGATCGAGAAGATGAAGAGATTCGGTTTCACCGACGGTGAGGTTCAGCGTGCAAAGGACAACATCATCAGCAACTACGAGCGCGAGGTCGAGGCTGCCCCTACACGTCAGAACGCAGATTTCGTATATCCGCTTCTCTACAACTTCTATGACAACACTCCTTACATGGAGCCAGAGACAGAGCTTCAGCTCGCCCAGATGATCTGCGCACAGCTCAATGCTGACATCCTCAATCAGGTTGCCGCACAGCTCATCACTGACGAGAACATGGTGATCCTTTACAATGGTCCACAGAAGGAGAGTCTCGTGAATCCTACAGAGAAGGAACTCACAGACGTGCTCGCAGCTGTAAAGAATGCAGAGATCGTTGCAAATGTAGAGGACAGCGTGAATGAGCCTTTCATCAGCGGCGAACTCAAGGGTTCAAAGAGCAAGAAGGCAAAGAAGACCATCTATGACGCTACAGAGTGGACACTCAAGAACGGCGTGAAGGTAATCGTACTCCCTACACAGCACAAGCAGGATCAGGTACTCTTCAACCTCTCATTCGACGGCGGAAAGACTCTTATCGCTACAGAGGACATGCCTTCATTCGAGGATAACATCTGGACTCTCTTCCAGAACAATTCAGGTATCTCGAAGTTCTCCGGCACACAGGTTCCTAAGATGCTTGCTGGAAAAAACCTCAGCGTGACTCCATATATCGGTGGAACAAAGCATGGTATCAGCGGTTCAAGCACTCCTAAGGATCTTGAGACAGCTCTTCAGATCGCTTATCTCTACTTTGCAGACCCTCGTTTCGACGAGTCAGAGTATCAGACAGGTATCCAGCAGATCAAGGCTATCCTTCCTAACATCGCCCAGAACCCTGACTTCCAGTTCCAGAACGCTGTAAGCAGAATCCTTTACAACAACCCACGTGTTATAGAGCTCAACGACGAGACTCTTGCAAAGGCAGACCTCGCGACTATCGAAAGAGTATACAGACAGCTCTTCAAGAATGCAGGAGGCGCAACCCTCAGAATCGTAGGTAACGTTGATCCTGAAGCTATCAAGCCGCTTGTTGAGAAGTACATCGGCTCTATCGCAAAGGGCAAGAAGGGCACAAAGGTAAACCAGGACAATGTAATGAGCCTTGTAAAGGGTGAGGTAGATGAGACTGTCAAGCTCGCTATGGAGACTCCGAAGTCTACAGTTATCCAGCTCTACTCTGCATACATGCCTGTAGATACCAAGACAGAAGTGGCTCTCGAGGTTGCTAATTATGTCCTCGACATGATCTACACAAAGACTATCCGTGAGGAAGAAGGCGGTACATACGGCGTAGGTACTGCAATGGTAGGCCAGAGATCACCAGAGGAAAGAGTTCTCATCCAGGTTCAGTTCGACACAAATCCAGAGCAGGCTGCAAAGCTCCGTGAGCTTGCAATCAAGGGTCTCAAGGATCTTGCAGAGAACGGTCCTGAACTCGACAAGTTCAACATGGCTATCGAGAACTTCAAGAAGAATATTCCAGAGACTAGAATCAGCAACTCATACTGGATGAGCAACCTCAGCCAGTACAATGACTACGGCATCGACTATGACGCAGAGTACGAGGCTGCTGTAAATTCAGTGACACCAGAAGATGTGAAGGCAGTCCTCCAGGCTGTCCTCGCACAGAACAACCTTATTGAGATTACATCTGCTCCACAGGAGTAGGTGTAAGCCTCAAATGCAAAGAAGCCCCTGACCGATGGTCAGGGGCTTCTTTTTTAAGTCTTACTGGCAGATTACTCGCCTGGTACGATAGCACCCATTGGGCAAGCATCAGCGCATGTACCGCAGTCGATGCAAACGTTTGGATCAATCTTATAGATGTCACCCTCTGAAATAGCGCCAACCGGGCACTCTGGCAAGCATGTTCCACATGCTGCGCAGTCTTCTGTAATTCTGTAAGCCATTTTCTTATCCTTTTAAAATGTTAATATTGTCAATCTTTATGCCTTGAGCATTCAATTTGCAAATTTAGACAATAATTTCGATATTCAAACATAGAGTTAGGACGAATTGTGCTATCTTTGTAAGGAACAAAGCTGAAAATACCATGAAAATGAAAGCAAGAATACTCGTCTGCATCGCTGCCATCCTGAACTTCTGTGCCATTGCAACAGCCCAGGAAAAGATCGGCGGAGGACTGGAGATTGACAAGATAATACATAATTTCGGTGAGATAATGCTGGATAATGGCCCTGTCACATGTGAATTCACCATTACGAACAAGGGCGACAAGCCTGCCGTAATCTATAATGTGACCACAACTTGCGGATGTACCGACGTGGAATGGACAAGGGAGCCGCTCAAGTCGGGAGCCAAGGGCAAGATATCCGTTACATATTCAAATGACGAAGGTCCATATCCTTTCGACAAGAGCATTACTGTATACCATTCAGAGTCAAAGAAGCCTCTGATCCTCAAGCTACGTGGCGTATCTCTTGAGAAGATGAAGCCTCTCACCGAGCTGTATCCGGTATCATATGGTCCGTTCGCGCTGAAGGAGACCGTCAGCAAATGCGGCAACCTGGAGCAGGGAGGAAGCAAGAGCGAGGCCGTAATGGTGGCCAACACATCTTCTGCTCCCGTCACCGTTTCCTTCAGGAATGTGGATGAGAATCTGAACATCAAGGTATCTCCTAACCCTATTCCAGCAAACAGCACAGCCGAAATGACATTCACGATCACAGCCGACAAGGACCTCTGGGGCAAGAACACCTACTGGGCGACTCCTGTGGTCAACGGAAAGACTTATGTCAGCAATGAGGGGAAGGACAAGATCGGTGTATGGGCATTCACAAAGGACAATTTCAGCGATTTCCCTGAATCGGAAAGACAGAACGCTCCACGTCCGAAATTCGAGACCAGCACATATTCATTCGGAAAGATAAAGAAAGGTGAGACAGTCCATGCCGAGTTCACATTCAAGAATGAAGGCAAGCAGACCTTCCGCATCTACAAGGTAGATGTAGACGCATGCTGCTATTCTCACAGCACCATTCCGGCTGCCGCTCCAGGCGAGGAAGTGACCTTCAGGGTACATCTCGACACAAAGGACATGGATGCCGGCGAATCCCTTTCAATCGTCACCCTGACAACCAACTCCCCTCTTCGTCCTATCGTCAACCTGTTCATTGCAGGATGGCTTGAATAAAGACATTCATGATGCATTTATTTATTGACATACTTCGGAATTCAATACTGATTGCCGGCCTGGTAGTGGTGATGATGATGATGATCGAGTCCCTGAACATCGAATCCAAAGGCATGTTCTTCAAGGGACTGCGCCGCACAAAGGTAGGACAGGTGGTCATCGGTGCCCTTCTGGGATCGATTCCAGGCTGTATGGGAGGCTTTGCGACCGTTTCCCTATACACCCACAGGATGTTCAGTTTCGGAGCCCTCGTAGCCATGATGATAGCCTCTTCAGGAGACGAGTCCTTCGTCATGCTGGCCATGATTCCCGAACAGGCACTCATACTGTTTGCCGTCCTCTTCGTCATAGCCATCATCACCGGCATCATCACCGACAAGGTGTATGACCGGATCCATATTTCACGATGCCCGAAGCATGAGCATGAAGAGTGTGGAGCGGAGACAGACTGTCATGACGGCTATGTCGTACATGAGCATGAGGAGGCACATTCCGATGGACACAGCCATGGCAAAAGGCATTTTGGATGGAAGAGGATTGTCATGTTCATAGGCCTCGCCATTTTCATAACAGCCCTGGCCACCGGCCACCTTGGCCACGACCACGCTGCACATACCGGACACACCCACGAAGTCCATGCCGGACATTCTCACGAAGGCCATGTACACACCGAAGCATGCGACCACTGTCATCCTGAACGAAGTGAAGGATCTTTCACCATAGATCTCCTCAGCGAAGACTGGATGAACGTGCTGTTCGCCGGCCTCAGTGTCATCGTGCTTTTCGTCCTTCTGTTTGCTTCTGACCATTTCGTAGAGGATCATCTCTGGAACCATATCATCAAGAGACACCTTCCGACGATATTCGGATGGACTTTCGGAGTCCTGCTGGTCGTGGGTATAGGCTTGCAGTACATCGATATAGAGAAATGGATCAGCGACAACACCGTACTCATGATACTGCTGGCGACCCTTATCGGTATCATTCCGGAATCCGGTCCGCACCTTATCTTCGTGACTCTTTTTGCAGCCGGAGTCGTTCCATTCCCAGTACTTCTCGCTAGCAGCATCTCACAGGACGGACACGCCTCTCTTCCTCTTATCGCAGAAAGCAAAAAGAGCTTCGCCTGGGCGAAGCTCATCAATTGCGTTGTTGCAATGGCAGCAGGATTTGCAGCCATGCTTCTGATGTAGTTATCAGTACAGAAGTTCCACAGCATCAATCCACAGTTTCGAGCTGCTGCATCCGGTGAAGTAATCTCCGAACTGGGATGAAGCGCATGAAACCACAATGTGGGTTGGCTGAATGTCCATCGAGTGGTAATTCAATGGAATCACATATTCTATCCACTCCCCTGTCTCTGCAACGACCTTGTCACCACCATTGAGATAATATCCATCATGGTGAATGATGAGGTTTCCGTCCGCAACAGTCGATGCATCTGTAGTGAAGTCTACGAATGTTGACGCATCAGTAGTATTGATATGGACAGGGCTCTCC
>RHMF01001053.1_pt1 | contig 12505 bp, 10 predicted proteins | sample 5365151 | NCBI WGS metagenome assembly RHMF01 (sample SAMN10266501, study PRJNA497801) | feces metagenome | isolation source: feces | host: Bos taurus | place: China: Prairie of Fairy Mountain | collected 2017-08-14 | reverse complement strand
AAGACCCTGCTGTGTAGGATCCTCCTGCATCCCGTAATAATCGGGACGGTGGATAAACATTACAATATCGGCATCCTGCTCGATAGCACCCGACTCACGAAGGTCACTCAGCTGAGGTCTCTTGTTTCCGCCACGGGTCTCCACCGCACGGCTCAACTGTGACAGCGCTATGATAGGGATATTCAGCTCCTTCGCAATAGATTTGAGGGCTCTGGAAATAGCAGAAACCTCCTGCTCCCTCATACCTTTCAACTCCGGAGGACCGGACATAAGCTGCAAATAGTCCACAATGATTATCTTGACTCCGGAACTCCTCACAAGTTTTCTCGCTTTTGAGCGGAACTCGTAAATAGAGAGCGATGGGGTATCATCAATATAGAGAGGGGCCTTGGCAAGATCCTTAATCTTCTCATTGAGCTGCACAAGTTCATGACTTGCGAGCTTCTGACCACCTTTGATTTTGTCTGCCGACAGGCCGGACTCCGGAATAAGAAGCCTCTTCACCAACTGCAGTGATGACATCTCCAGAGAGAAAAGGGCTACCGGGATATTGTGCTCTACAGCCATGTTTCTGGCCATGGTAAGGACGAATGCGGTCTTACCCATAGCAGGACGGGCAGCAATAATCACCAAGTCAGATGGCTGCCACCCCAGGGTCATCTTGTCTATCCCAATAAATCCGGATGTAACACCGCTCAAGCCATCCTCCCTGTTCTGATTTCTCTCGATCTCATCAAGCGCCTCTCTGATAACAGCCTGGATAGGTAGAGTATCCCTCTTCATGTTCCTCTCGGCGAGTCTGAACATATCATCCTGCGCCTGGTCAAGAAGATCATCTACCGGAATAGTGTCATCAAAACTGTCCTTCTGGACCTGATATGTGATAGATATAAGCTCCCTTTGAATATACTTTTGGACAAGAAGCTTGACATGGTAATCAATATGGGCAGCTGCACCAATTTTAGAACTCAATTGGCTAAGATAGAAAGGGCCACCCACCTCTTCCAACACTTTCCCTTTTCTAAGCTCCTCAGTGACGGTAAAGATATCTACCGGGTCGTGTTTTGAGGAGAGGGAACTTATGGCCATAAAAATCTTCCTGTTTGCCTCCTTGTAGAAACACTCAGGTGAGAGGGTATCCAAAACATCAGGAACGACGTTTGGCTCCAACAATAACGCACCGAGAACCGCCTCCTCTACCTCAATGGCTTGAGGTGGCACTTTGCCCATATCGATACTGATCGCATCTATTTTTTTATCCTGGGCCTTGGGTTTGAAGTTTGTTTTGGCCATATAAATTTCAAAAAAGGCACCACCCCTAAAGATGGTGCCAAAAAAAACGTTACACAGGTTTTTAAAAACTATTCATTCTCAAACTCTGAGCTAACAATGATACGTCCGCAATACTCACAAACGATCAATTTCTTGCTTAGAGCGATATCTAGTTTTCTCTGAGGAGGTATTTTATTGAAACATCCGCCACAAGCATCCCTCTGAACAGTTACCACAGCCAGGTGATTGCGGGCATTCTGACGCATTCTGTTGTATGCCGCCATAGTTCTTTCATCCACACCTGCAACCAACTCCTCTTTCTGTTTTAGAAGAACCTCCTCCTCTTTAGAGGTCTCTGCGATAATCTCTACCAACTCAGCATTCTTATTCTCAAGATCAACTTCTCTTCCAGCCAAATCAGCAGTAGCTTTCTCAAGTTCAGCTTTTTTATCTGCCAATGCTGCTGTATTCTCTCTGATTCTCTTTTCAGCCAACTCTTTTTCCAAACCCTGATATTCGATCTCTTTTGAAAGGGAATCATATTCACGGTTGTTCTTGACGTTGCTTCTCTGATCTTCGTATTTAGCGATAGCTGCTTTACAGTTTTCGATATCCAACTTCTTCTGAGCAATAAGTTTCTCAACATCCACGATATCGTTTTTAATGTTGGATATTCTGGTTTTCAACCCTTCAATAGCATCTTCCAGATCTCTTACCTCCTCTGGCAATTCACCTCTAAGTAGGTGGATCTGATCTATTTTGATATCTGTCTGCTGGATACGGTATAGAGTACGCAACTTGGTCTCCATGCTCGAATCCGAGTCATTCAGATTTTTAGACAACGAGGTAAAGGTCTCTCTATTATCAATAGGGGTCTCTACATGATTCTTTTTCTGTCTGCTTGTAGCCATATTATATATAATACACTAAATTGTTATTGTCTCTGTATATGCGAACCGCAAAGTTAGAAATTTTTTCTTTAAGTATATCACTTATTCGTTCAACAATATCAATTTCACCCTCATAATGACCGATATCTGCCAAGAAGAAACCATTTTCGGTCATAAACTCATGATAACTTATATCTCCTGTTATATATGCATCTGCACCTGATGACACCGCTGTGCGGATAAGGGATTTCCCGCTCCCACCACAGAGGGCTACCTTGCGAATCTCTCTGCCACAAGGGACAGAACAGCGGAGCTGCCCAAGTGAAAATTTCTCTTTTACAAATTTGGCAAATGCCTCATCTTCCATAGGTTCCGGAAGAGTGCCGATTACACCAAGCCCCTCGCCCATCTCACCTTTTTCAAGTATCTCCACACCTTGCAGGCCGAGTCTTCTGGCCATAAGACCACTGACGCCCTCCAGCACTTTGTCCATATTTGTATGGGAACTGTAGATTACGATATTGTGCTGTATCGCCTGATATATCATATAACCCAAATTGGTATCAGGGGATATCTTGTTCACACCTGAGAATATCATCGGGTGATGGGTTATAATCATATCTGCCCCTGATGCCACCGCCTCATCTATAAGACGTGGAGTACAGTCCAACCCCAAGATAACTGAGTGAACCTCCTGTTCTGGAGAGCCAATGCAATATCCTGAATTGTCCCATTTCTCCTGAAAAGAGAGTGGTGCAAACTCTTCGATTACTGATGTTATATCTTTAGCTTTCATCCTCTACACTGAGACCTTTATGGATTTCGAGGAGTTCCTGCTTGATGGCTGTCAGACGGGTAACCACCTCTGCCCTATTGTCTGAACCCTCTTTATTGTTTTTAAGTCTGGCCTGTGCCCCCTCGAGGGTCATACCCCTCTCTTTTACCAGATAGTGTATGGTCTTGAGTGTCTTTACGTCCTCTGCAGAATATTTTCTATTCCCTTTTTTATTCCTTTCCGGCTTGATATAAGAAGAAAATTTGTCTGACCAGAAACGGACCAGCGATGTATTCTCCCCCAACAAATCTGCCACTTCACCAATAGTGTAGTAGAGCTTTTCTATTTTGAATTCTTTGTAAGGCATAGGTGTTTATTTTGATTTAATCCAACGATTGCCCTGTATTTACGGCGATCATCATCATCTCCCGATACTCAAGAGGATTCAAATCTACGAAAAAATAATCAATTGGATTCATAAATTCATCATTAAAAATCACCTCATAATGGAGATGTGGAGCAAAAACTGTCCCGGATGTACCCACCCTTCCAACGGTCGTCCCCTGTTTCACTTTCTGACCCTTCTTCACCACAATATTGGTCAGGTGCGAATAGGTAGTCACATAGCCATTGCCATGATCTATAAACACCTGATTCCCTTTACCCTTGGGAGATTTGACCACCGATGAGACCACTCCATCAGCCGTAGCCATAACCTTGGTCCCTGTAGAAGTTACCAGATCAAGACCTGTATGCTGGGTAATGGTCTTGTAGAACGGGTGCATCTTTTTTCCCACAGTGGCACCTGTCTTGGGAAGTGTAAAATCTTCAATCGGTATAATGGATGGAATACTTCTAAGATGCGACAAACTGTCGGCAGTTATTTGGAGAACATCGGTCAAAAGTTTGTCAAAGGCCTCAACTCTGCTCTCCAGTGATGAGATTTTTCTCGATGTAAGCTTTGCTAAAGAGGAGAGAACAAGTGTATCACTCTCATTCATAAACTCTGTATAATCGACACTCCCCAAATTGAAGTATGGGGGATCCGAATGGAACAGATTCTGATATATCTCCTTATCCTTCACTTGCAGATTATCTATTACACCCTCCAGAATCTCCATCTGCTTCTCCATGTACTCAAGATTCTCCTCTATGGCACGACTCTCCCTGATGAGCTTTTTTTCCTGCTCATTTGAGAACACGAGAGAAAAGACGATATAATAGAGAAGGGCCAGAAAAGAGCATCCGAAAAACCACCTGAGTCCCTTTTTCAGATAGTCAGAAAACTTGGACCTATTCTCCTCAAAATCGAGATTGTCCCTGTCAAAACCTACACCCTTGGCCATATTATTTCTTGGATTTTACAGGTTTGACCATCTCAGCATACTCCTCCGGAGAAATCTCCAGGTTGAAATAGTTCAATGGATTGACTGTCTTGTTCTTATAGAAGACCTCATAGTGAAGGTGAGGACCTTTTGACCTGCCTGTATTTCCCAATTCTGCTATATGGTCACCTTTTTTCACCTTCTGACCTTCAGAGACAAGGGCAGCCCTCAAATGGGCATATCTGGTCTTGTAACCGAAACCGTGATCCACAATGATATAGTTTCCATACCCCATGAAATCGTGTGCCACTCGGACAACCTCTCCATCTCCGGTAGCATAGATAGGAAGGTCCTGTTTAGGACTTGAAAGATCGACCCCATGGTGGAATTTTGGTTTCTTGGTAAATGGGTCTGTCCTCATCCCAAAGCGGGACACCAGCCTGATCTTGTTCTTGTCGGTGGTAACAGGGGGAATCGATGGAATACACTGCGCCATCTCCTCAGAACGTTTGGCCAGGACAGAGACCTCATCAAGTGATTTGACCTGAATGTAAGCTTTTTTGGAGAGGATGTCGAGCTTTGCGCTCAATGATGCCAACTCCCCTGATGCATCGTACAATTCGAGATATGAATATCTGTCAACGCCACCAAATCCGGCCTCTCTGATATCTGTCGACAGGGAGTCCATACCGAAGATGGGACGGTACACTGTATTGTCCCTCATCTGCAACTCCTTGAGGATATAATTTTTCTTTTCATACCTGTCCGAAAGGAGCTCAAGTTGTGAATGTAAACCCGCATTTTGTCTCTTCAGGATGGTGGTCTTGGGGGCCTCAAATCCCCACACTTCGACGAAAAGATATGAATAGAGGACAAAGAGTCCGAAGCCTATACCGGCAGCCAAAAGAGCTCTCAAGAACCTGCTGGAGACAGGGGTTCTGACCTCTTCATACTGGAGAGTTTCCCTATTGAATCTGTACTTTCTCTTCTTTGACATCGGTATATTCCTAAAATAAAGACGCCGCAAATTTAAATATTTTTAATAAAAAAACTATTTTTGTACCTTATTTATATTAGGAATACAAGATACTATCGTATGATGACATCTAAAGAGATAAGAAACAAGTTCTTAGAGTTCTTCGAGTCGAAGAATCACACCATCGTCCCTTCAGCACCAATGGTGGTTAAAGGGGACCCTACACTAATGTTTACAAATGCGGGTATGAACCAGTTCAAGGATTGGTTTTTGGGTAATACCCCTATCAAATATCCAAGGGTGGCAGACACCCAAAAATGTCTCCGAGTAAGTGGAAAACATAACGACTTGGAGGAGGTAGGACACGACACCTATCACCACACTATGTTCGAGATGCTCGGCAACTGGAGTTTTGGAGATTATTTCAAGAAAGAGGCTATCGCCTGGGCTTGGGAACTCCTTACAGAGGTTTACAAACTTGACAAGGACAGACTGTATGTAACCATCTTCGAGGGTAACCCTGAGGAGGGTGTGGACCTTGACCGCGAGGCAGAACAATGCTGGCTCGAGCATGTATCTGCAGACCGCATCATCCTCGGAAACAAGAAAGACAATTTCTGGGAGATGGGTGAGACAGGACCTTGTGGCCCTTGCAGCGAGATTCACATCGACCTTCGCGATGAAGAGGAGAGAAAACAGATCTCCGGCAAAGAGCTTGTAAACAAAGGACACCACCTAGTTATTGAGATCTGGAACCTGGTGTTCATCCAATACAACAGGAAGGCCAACGGCCAGCTCGAACTTCTTCCCAACAAACACGTGGATACCGGTATGGGCTTTGAGAGATTGGTTATGGCTGTCAATGGCAATAAGAGCAACTACGAAGGTGACATTTTCCAGACACTTATCGGCAAGATATCTGAGATTTCAGGCGTGAAGTATGGGGTATCGGAGCAGGTTAACATCGCTATGAGGGTTATCTCTGACCACATCCGCGCCATCAGCTTCTCCATCGCAGACGGCCAGCTCCCTTCAAATGTGAAAGCGGGCTATGTAATCCGTCGTATCCTTCGCCGTGCTGTCCGCTACGGCTACACATTCCTGGGTCTCAACACCCCATTCCTATGCAGACTAGTACCTACCCTTGTAGAGGTGATGGGTTACGCATATCCTGAGCTTGAAAAACAGCAGACACTCATCGAAAAGGTGATCAAAGAGGAGGAAGAGGCATTCCTAAGAACTTTGGAGAAGGGTATCAAACTTCTGGAATCTGTAATGCAAAAATCAAAAGATACCAAAGTCATCTCAGGTAAAGATGCATTCGTTCTTTATGATACATACGGATTCCCTATCGACTTGAGTGAACTTATCGCCAAAGAGAATGGCTACACTATCGATATCGACAAATTTGAAGAGGAACTTGGCAAACAGAAAGAGAGGGCAAGAAATGCTGCAGCAGTAGAGGAGGGTGACTGGATCGAGGTATCACCTTTCACCTCTTGTGAGTTTGTGGGTTATGACACACTTGAGTGCGATGTCAAGCTTATGAAATACCGCACAGTGAAGACAAAGGGCAAAGAGCTCTATCAGCTAGTGTTCGACAAGAGTCCATTCTATGCAGAGAGTGGCGGACAGGCTGGTGACAGCGGTATCATCAAAGCTGAGACAGGCGAAGTGATTAACATCCTCAACACCATCAAAGAGAACAATCTTAATATCCATATGGCAGACCGCATCCCTGTAGACAAGGATGTTCTGTTTCATGCATCAGTAGACTCACAAAAGAGGGAAGAGACAGCAGCCAACCACACTGCTACCCACCTTCTTCACTACGCTCTAAGAAGCGTATTGGGTACACACATCGAGCAGAAAGGCTCATCAGTGGGTCCAAACAGCTTCAGATTTGACTTTTCACACTTCGAAAAGATCTCTGAGGAGCACCTTAGAGAGGTTGAGAAACTTGTAAACAAACTCATCCGCCAGGATGTTCACAGGGAAGAGTACAGAGACCTCCCTATCGACCAGGCAAGGGAGATGGGTGCAATGGCACTTTTCGGTGAAAAATATGGCGACAAGGTGCGTGTTATCAAATATGGCGACTCTGTAGAGCTTTGCGGTGGTACTCATGCTACATCTACAGGTAGAATCGGTGCCTTCAAGATCGTATCAGAATCTGCAGTGGCTGCAGGTGTAAGGAGAATAGAGGCCATCACAGGCAGACACGTGGAATCGGCTGTATACTTCCTTGAAGACCAGCTTAAGAGCATCAGACAACTCTTGGGCAATGCACCTGATGCCATTAAGGGTCTTATGAAAGTACTTACCGAAAATGAAACCCAGAAGAAAGCCCTTCAGGAAGTTGCTTTGGAGAGGGTTCAAAGCCTCAAGAAGACACTTATCGAAGAGAGCCAGGAGATTAACGGAATCCGTCTCTTCTCAGTAAGGGGTGCGTTCGTACCTGATATCATCAAGAATGTGGCATTCGAACTCCACAAAGAGTTTGAAAATGCTGCACTTGTAGGAGCTATCCTGAATGGCGACAAACCAAGCCTTGTCCTTATGTATACTGATGACTTGGTTAAAGGTGGTGCAGATGCTTCCAAAGATATCAAAGAGGCTTGCAAACTCATCCAAGGTGGTGGCGGCGGACAGAAATTCCTCGCTACTGCAGGGGGTAAAAACGGAGAAGCTATCAACGAAGCATACAATTTGCTGATCGATAAAGTAACAAAACAATAGGGATCCCGTTTTGAAGAAGCTGGACAGATTCATACTCACCTCCTTTCTGGGGCCATTCATAATGGTCTTCCTCATCGTCGTATTCATCCTCGTGATGCAATTCCTGTGGCTGTATATCGACGAGCTGGTAGGTAAAGGTCTGAGTTTATGGGTCATCCTGGAGTTCCTCATGTGGGGATCATGCACTATTTTGCCATTGGCAATGCCACTTGCCACCCTTATTGCCTCAATTATGACATTGGGCAATATGGGTGAGCACAATGAGCTGCTGGCCATAAATGCTGCAGGTATCTCCCTCAAACGGATTCTGGTACCACTGATTGTGGTCTCAGTCGGCATCAGTATCTCTGCCTTCTTTGTCTCAAACAACCTAATCCCCGTAGCCTACAACAAGATCTACACCCTCCAATACGACATCAACAAGACCAAGGAGGAGATCAAGATCCCTACCGGCACATTTTACAACGGTATCGACGGCTACACATTGAGGATCAGCGACAGAAACAAGGAGACAGATATGATGTACGATGTAATGGTATACAACCATACCAAAAACAAAGGTAACATCAGTGTGGCTGTAGCCGATTCGGGTCTCATCAAGTCCACCCCGGACAAATCAGCCCTTGTCTTTACCCTTTTCAACGGAGTATCGTATGAGGAGGACAACACGATGAAGTATCGTGACACTACACTGAACCTGAGCAAGATCGAGTTCGACAGGCAGGAGATAGTGATTCCACTTAAAAACTACGCTTTCCAGAAATCTGAAGACGACAAATACGGCAATGAGATTATGGCCAAGAACCTAAAAAGTCTTCAGAAGGACAGGGATTCCATCGGCATCACATATGACAAGACATACACCAAACATCGTAACAAAATGATGTATGGAATGGGGCTCAAATATCCAAGCCAGTTGGATACAGCCAAAAACAGAGGGTATCTTGACACATTTGATGCAGACTCACTCTTTACCAAGTGGAGTGCAGAGGAGGAACTGGCAAGCATCGATGAATCAATCGACCATACCAGAAACTCCCAGAGTATGACAGAGTCATTTGAAAGGGAGATAGCCCAGAACAGCTATTTCCTCAGAAAAATCGACTTGGAGTCATTCAGGAAATTCACATTATCATTTGCTTGTCTGGTATTCTTCTTCATCGGAGCGCCATTGGGAGCCATTATCAGGAAAGGTGGCCTTGGGACACCGGTGATCATCTCTGCGATGTTCTTCGTATTGTACTGGGTTGTAGATATCAGCGGCAAGAAGCTGGCAACAGATGGTGCTATCACCCCTCTTATTGGGGCATTCATATCGACTCTGGTTCTCCTCCCTATTGGAATATTCCTAACTTGGAAGGCTACCTCTGAGTCGTCACCGTTCAATTTTGATTCATTCAAACAGGATGCTATAAGGGCATTCAAGAGATTTAAAAAGAAATATTTATGGAGCAAGCGGGCAAAAGCGTCAAAATAGTATTCATGGGGACACCGGAATTTGCGGTGGGCTCCCTTAAGGCTCTGGTAGAGGGTGGATATAATGTTGTAGGGGTCGTTACCGTTCCGGACAAACCGAGCGGCAGAGGGCTTAAGATGAATATGAGTGCAGTAAAAGAGTATGCACTGGAGCTCAATGTACCCATAATGCAACCGGTATCACTAAAAGACCCTGCATTTTTGGAGGAGCTCTCTGCACTGGAGGCAGACTGCTTCGTGGTGGTAGCATTCAGGATGTTGCCTCAGGTGGTATGGTCAATGCCGAGACTGGGGACATTCAATCTCCACGCCTCACTCCTCCCACAATACAGAGGTGCTGCCCCTATTAACTGGGCAATCATAAATGGTGAGACCAAAACAGGTATAACCACCTTCCTGCTAGACAAACAGATCGACACAGGAAACATCCTTTTCCAGGAGGAGTGCGAAATACTGCCTCAGGACAATATCGGCACTCTATATGACAAACTTATGGAGATGGGCTCACACTTGGTTCCAAAGACCGTGGATGCACTGGCAGAGGGGAATGTTACCCCAAGGCCTCAGATGGAGTCTGAGTCACTGCACCCTGCACCAAAAATCACCCGTGAGACCTGCAAGATAGATTGGAACTGTTCTGCCGTCGATATAATGAACCGCGTCAGAGGACTCAGCCCCTACCCTGCAGCATACGCTGTGATGGCAGCAGGCGATAAGAAGAGTGATGTGAAAATTTTCTGTGGCGAGGCTGTGGAGATGGAGAAAAGTCATTGCGACGTAGGAGCTATTGTCTCTGATGGAAAAACCAGACTGTGCGTAAAATGCGCAGAGGGACTTTTTGAGATTACCGAGCTCCAAATGGCAGGAAAGAAGAGATTGAAAGCGAGAGAATTTCTCGTAGGTGTACACAATATTGAAAACTACCGTTTCGAGTAATGAAGTATATAATCGTAGCCGCCGGAGAATTCCCCCAAAGGGGTGAGACCCTCGATCTGTTGCTTGAGGGTGATGTAGTGGTGTGCTGCGATGGAGCGGTAGAGGAGTTGATAAAATTCCGCATACCCGACTACATCGTGGGTGATATGGACTCCATTTCGGAGGAGAACCTGACAAGATTCAAGGATATCGCATTCTCCGAAAGCGAACAGGAGTACAACGATCTCACAAAAGCGGTCCGATTCACATTGCGCCATGCGCAAAATGTTGAAGGGGAATTCAGCATCACTATCCTCGGTGCCACAGGCAAGAGGGAGGACCATACTCTCGGGAACATATCGCTGCTTATGATGTATGCAGACATGATTCCGGAAGGTGCGCAGATAGAGATGGTGACCGACAGGGGGAAGTTTGTCCCCATACACGGCGAAAAGGAGCTGTATGTGGGGAGAGGGAGAGAGATCTCAATCTTTGCCACAGATCCTACCCTTAAAATAACCACACTCGGGGTTGAATACCCTACTGACGAGGTGGTCTTTGACCAGTGGTCCTGGTGGAAAGCTACCCTCAATGTGGCAACAGAAGATACAATAACATTTAAAATGAATCACCCTGCAAAGATATTGTTATATATCGGGGGTATAAGATAATATGAAATTTGAACTACTACATACGGACCCTCAGAGCTGTGCACGCAGGGGGAGAATCCACACCGACCATGGTGTGATAGAGACACCTATCTTTATGCCAGTGGGTACACTGGGCTCTGTGAAAGGTGTATACCATAGGGATCTGGCAGATGACATCAAAGCTGAAATATGCTTGGGCAACACATACCATCTCTACCTGAGACCGGGACTAGACACCCTCTACAAGGCAGGGGGACTCCATAAGTTCATCAGCTGGGACAAACCTATCCTTACAGATAGCGGTGGATTCCAGGTATTCTCATTGGCAGAGAACAGGAAACTTACACCAGAAGGGTGCACATTCCGCTCACACATCGACGGATCCAAGCACATCTTCACACCTGAAAACAATGTGGACACCCAAAGAAAAATCGGTGCCGACATCATTATGGCTTTGGATGAGTGCACACCTGGAGATGCCGATTACCAATATGCAGCCAAGTCTCTGAAACTTACACAAGCATGGCTGGAGAGGGGTATAAGACATTTTGATGAGACAGAACCCCTTTACGGATACCATCAGGCATATTTTCCTATCGTTCAGGGATGCGTATATCCGGACCTCAGACGTCAGGCAGCCGAACATGCTGTCTCTCTTGACAGGGAGGGTTACGCTATCGGTGGTCTTGCTGTAGGTGAGCCAACTGAGAAGATGTACGAGATGATAGAGGTGGTACACCCTATCCTTCCCGTCAACAAGCCAAGATATCTTATGGGTGTGGGGACACCTGCCAACATTCTGGAGGCAATCGCAAGAGGCGTGGATATGTTTGACTGCGTTATGCCAAGCAGAAACGGTCGCAACGGCATGCTCTTCACATGGGAAGGGACTATCAATATCAGGAACAAGAAGTGGGCAAACGATTTCTCGCCCCTCGATCCTCAAGGAAAATCTTTTGTTGACAAAACATATACAAAAGCGTATCTTCGCCACATGTTTATCGCAGGGGAGATGCTCGCGGCACAGATTGCAAGTGAACACAACCTCGCTTTCTACCTGGATGTAGTGACACAGGCAAGGGCACATATAGAGGCTGGAGACTTCAACTCATGGAAGAATAGTGTAGTAAAAAAACTGGAAACAAGGATATAATATGAGACTGCCAAGACTGACAATACTCGACAGATATATCATGAAGAAGTTCATCGGAACATTCTTCGTGGCATTGGCGTTGATTATTGTCATCGTCATCATATTCGACATCAGTGAGAAAATCGATGATTTTGTAGACAACGAGGTAACGCTTCGTGAGATAGCATTTACCTACTACGCAAACTTCATCCCCTACTTTATGAATATGTTCAGCGCGATATTCGTATTCATAACGGTAATTTTCTTCACATCCAAACTGGCAGGTGACAGTGAGATAGTAGCAATGCTCTCCGGCGGTATCAGTTTCAAGAGACTGATGGTCCCATACCTCATA
>RHMF01001052.1_pt1 | contig 12506 bp, 12 predicted proteins | sample 5365151 | NCBI WGS metagenome assembly RHMF01 (sample SAMN10266501, study PRJNA497801) | feces metagenome | isolation source: feces | host: Bos taurus | place: China: Prairie of Fairy Mountain | collected 2017-08-14 | reverse complement strand
CTAAATGTAAAAATCCATTTAAGTATCCTATTACATATCCTATCAATACTCCTATCGTTGATAAGATATAGAATAATTTAAGCACCTTTTCCGCAGAAATAATCTTGCCTATAAAGATGTCTTTTTCGGCTCTATTGATTTTATCTATGTCTTGGTCAAAATATTCGTTTATTAAAATTGAGGCAATAACGATTAACAAGACAGATAAACCAAATATAAAATATTCAAAACTTGATATGGAACTTACAACTCCCCCAGCGATTGCTTGATAAAACGATTCTATCAAAAAAACTCTAACGACAAAAAGTGCAATAACACATAATATTACACTTTTCCAACGGATTAAATTAAGAAAACTTTTCATTAAACTAATTCTTCTTGATTTCTTCTTTTAATTTCTTACCATTTTTGAATACAGTTGTAGACAAAACCTTTCCACTCTTGTCATAATTTTTCCAAGTACCTGTTTTTTGTCCGTCATTGTATTCTCCTTCGGCAGATTTCTTGTTTACAGAATAGTATTCTGCCCATTTACCATGAGGTTTTCCGTTTTTAAATTCTTGTTCGCGTTGTTTATATCCATTTTGTGCGTAGAAAATCCATAAACCGTCCTTTTTACCTTCTCTATACGCACCTTTCTCAATCAAAACTCCGTCCATATAACGTTCCCAACGTCCATTCATAACTCCATTCTTGTAGTCGGCTTTTTGATATATGTTACCATTTTCATCATATAACGTTTCCGTTCCATTCTTTATGCCATTTTGATATGTTGTCTGAGTTTTTCTTGAACCATCTGCATAAAAAACTTCCCAGTTCCCGCTCATATTTCCTGCAACGAAACGTCCTCTTGTATTTATGTCGCCATTTTCAAAATAACTCTCCCATATACCTTCTTCTTTGCCCGCTACATAACTTCCTTTGTGGTGAATTTTTCCATTTTCGTAATAAGTATTCCACAAACCCTCTCTTTGGCCATTACTATAATCGCCTTCTCTCCATTTTTCTGAAGTTTCGTAATAATATATCCAACGACCTGTTTCTTTATCGTTTGAATAAGCTCCTTCACTTCCCTTTTGGCCATTACTTCTGTAATAATAAATCCAATTGCCTTCGCGTTTTCCCATCTTCAAACTACCTTCCATATCTTTTTTTCCGTCAGGGAAAAACCAAATAGCATATCCATCAAGTTCGTTATCTTTATAATTTGCTTGGATTTTTTTGCTTCCGTCTGCGTAATATTCAATATACTCTCCTTGTTTTAAGCCTTCTTCAACTTTATAAGTATATTGTAATTGTCCATTTTCATAAAATGCCTTGCATTCACCTTTTCCAGAGAATAATTCTTGTTTTTTAACTTTTCCATTAGCATAATAATCCACCCATTCTCCTATCTTCATTCCCTTTTCATTGTATTCACCCACCTTTTGCACCTTTCCATCTTCGTAATACCAATGCCATACTCCTATTCTTACATCATTATTCGACAAAGTACCCTCTGTCGCTTTTTGAGCATTGCTCCAGTATTCTACATAAGGCTTTTGTGCAACTACTGCACTAGAAGATACTAATAAGATTAGTAAGAAATTTAATATCTTTTTCATATTACTTATTGAGGTTTAGAATAGGTTATTCGAATTTTAATTGGATTTGTAGGATGCTTTGTTCCATTGAGAATTACTCTGTTTGCAGAAGAACGTCTTTCGTCAGGAACAAGATATATGTCTAAATTATCAATATTACCGTTTATATAATTTTCAAAATGCATAGTTGCATTGATTCTATACGAGTTTGTAGAAGGCTCATACTTACCATCATAATAACTATCCGATACTTGAGCATCATGTGTTAAAACCAAAGTAGAATCTCCGTTAGAAATATATTTTCTATAACATAATATCTTTTGAAGAGGTAATAGACTTTGATTTTCTTCCGAAACAGGAATTTCTATAACGGCTCTATTGATTGCTACATTGTTTTCAGTATTACCTCCATTTATAGAATCCATCCAGTATTTCATAAATGCAGTTTCATCAATGTCAATTTTCGCCATACTTATTCCCATATTACCAAGATAAATGTGCGAACCGTCTGTTCCCAATGTGTCATTTGCTATATTATTTAGCTCACTACCTGAGAAATCATACGTATATTGCATAAATCTATTCCCTTTTTCTGGAAAATCTATCTTGTATGATTGTTTTTTATCTGCTTTTGTGTAGTATAAAACAAGACCTGTTGAAGAAGAAGTCATATCTACGTATGCCATAAAACCATTTGGATCACGTTTTTTCGCAACTATTTTCAATCCTTTTATAAGTTCTTGAAACGCATTATTATCTCCCTTAAATCCACTCAACTTTTCACAAAATTCTTGGTTTGTTATTTTTAAACGTAAGTGAGGATTTAAAGTATCTTGTCCCATTATAATATCACTATTTACATCAATAGCAACATCAGAATCAAAAATTGGATTAGGTTTTACCTGAACATCGTCAAAAGAATACCTTTTTGTTGTATCTAAAACCTCATCTAATTCATAAACTAAAACATTCATTGTAGTAGCCATCAATGTTGTATCATTAGAATAGCCACCCGAATAAGCCAATGTTAAACATATTGAATCAATATTAAAAGATGAAAAGTCCTCTGCTGTTGAAGACAAACAAAGTTGTGTAAAAATATTTGAAGATACCGTTCCAAACTTGTCATCTCTATACTCTCCTAATACATTATACCTATAATTGGCTGTCATCAACGAATCCTCTTTGAAAAAACAAGAAGACATATCCACTTTTTTAATCAAGCCAACTTCTAACTTATCATTTTCATCTACCAAATCTATGCCTAAAAATTCATTTTCATCAATACATGACATCAAGGCAAAAAATGGCAACAATAATAACAACTTTAACTTATTCATATCTTAGTTTTTATTCTTCATCTACAACTGCCAAAGAATCATAAAGCTCATTTATCAAATCTTTTTGTTCTTCGAAAGGACGATATTCCACAACTGGTTTTTTATTCGCAACAGCAAATTCTATCAATTCGTTATTCACTCCTTCCTCTGCAACGACTACTGCATCAGAATATAAAATAGCAGCTTTCATTACATTAAGATAAGTTGGCTCCTTATACAATTTCCAATCCTTTGCTGTGCCTCCCTCCATTTTTAGTTTCTTTAAGAAAGCCTCTACTAAACTTCCTTGGAACTCATCATTGAATAAACTTAGCACTATTTTGCTATCATTAAAGAACGGATTGTTTTTATATTCGGTTCTCTTAACATAGAACGGCAATAGCGCAGCAAACCAACCCATACAATGGATAACGTTTGGTTTCCAACTAAGTTTTTTTATTGTTTCTAAGACACCTCTCGCATAGAACATTATTCTTTCATCGTTGTCTTCGAATAAATTTCCGTTATTGTCAAAAATATTTGCTTTTCGTTGGAAATAATCTTCATTGTCTATGAAATAGACTTGCATTCTTGCAGACTGAATAGATGCAACCTTGATTATCAATTGGTGATCGCTGTCGTCTATTATTAAATTCATGCCTGATAAACGGATAACTTCGTGTAATTGATTTTTTCTTTCGTTTACACCTCCGAATTTAGGCATAAATAATCTTACTTCTTTACCTTTTTCTTGTATACTCTGAGGAAGGAATCTTCCTACATTAGCCAATTCAGATTCCAAATAAGGAAAGACTTCTTGATTGACGTATAAAACTTTCGTTTTTGCCATTTTTTACAAATTGAATTTAATGCACAAAATTACAAAAAAATAATTTCCTAACAAAATTTACGCTCTTTTAACATCGGAACAAACTTAAACTCCCCATAAGACTGCACATCAATTTCAGATTCTGAAAGCTTCTGAATTCTATACATAGTTTGCGTATTTTCTCCTATTGGTGCGACCATAATTCCTCCGACTTTCAATTGTTCAAGAAGCGTTTTTGGAATACTCGGTGCCGCACATGTAATAAGAATCTTATCAAATGGAGCAAAAGCTGGAAGACCTAAATAACCATCTCCGAAAAAACATTTAGGTTTTATTTTCAATGCGTCAAATATTATTTGAGCAGAATTATGCAAAGGTTTAAATCGCTCAATTGTATACACCCTTGCATTCAGCTGACACAAGACACTCGTTTGATAACCAGAGCCTGTACCAATTTCTAACACCTTTTCAAAGGGAGAAACGTCTAATAGCTGAGTTTGAAACGCAACTGTAGAAGGCTGAGATATAGTTTGCTTACACAAAATCTCCAAAGGCCTATCCTCATACGCCAAACCATCCAAAGAAGAATCCAAAAAGAAATGTCGAGGCACCTTATTCATTGCATCCAACACCTTTTGGTCGCTTATTCCCTTTCGTTTTAAATGCTCAATCATTAACCTACGCATCCCTTGATGCTTATAACTATCTACCAACATTAAAAAAACTATTTATTTAAAAAAAACTCTAAATGGAGAGCAAAAATACAAAATTTATTTCAAAGCGAGGGTGTTTTATTTCTTCGACTTATTCAAAAAAATTGGTATTTAAAACACTTAAATATTTCATTCACCATTACCTATCACACACTTTTTAAAAATTATCAACGTTATATATAAAGAAAAAAAGAAATTCAAAGAAAATTAACAAATTAAAATAATTCGTACCTTTGCAAAAAACAATAATTTAGTAAATATGAAAAAATTATTTAGCATTGTAATACTCTTAGCCTTTGCATTAACATCTTGTAATAGCTTTAACGGGAAACAAGACGTGCCAGCATACATCAATTTCAAAGGATTTTACCTTGTAGAAAACCCAGATTTCACTTTTTCTCAATCAGAAGATTTACTAACTTCCGATATTAGAGATGTGTGGGTTTATATTGATAATATATTCCTTGGAGCCTTTCCATTAAATCCAAACGATAGCACATTCGAATGCGTAATTCCAATTCTACAAGAAGGAAAACACAAAATAGATCTAAGACCAGGAATTATATATAACGGAATAAACAGTATGAGAGAGGAGGAAGTGTTCTATACGACTTACGTTGATTCTGTTGATTTAGTACCCGGACAAGAAATTACCATACCTAAGCAACCTATAATGTACAATGCAGAAAAATGTAGCATGCCTTTCAAAGAAACTTTCGAGAGTTACTTCATAAACTTCCAACAAGCAGATGTTATTGGCGAAGAACCGTTAAGCATGGCAACGATATCTGGCGATAGTGTAAAGTATGGCAATCATTGTGGTGCCATTTATTTTGAAAATAATGGACATAACAAATACATTACCATAGACTCCATTTTCTGTAACAATGACAACGGAATAATATTGGAAATAGATTATAATTCAAACGTGCCATTTGAAATAGGAATGTATGGACGTAGTAGCTCAGCTGAGGCATATAAATATATAAGTGCGGTAAGGCTGACACCACCTCAAAAAGGCAAATGGCAAAAAATATATGTTCTATTATCAAAAGTTTGGAATACGTTAGGTTATCCTACAAATTTCAAAATATATTTAGAAGCCTTCAATCCAGACAACGTAAGTAATCCATTCATTCACGTTGATAACATAAAATTTACTCAATATCCTAACCAATAAACTAAGCTCCATCTCTCCTTTCTATGAATAAAACTACACAAACACTTAAATACGTAATTTTTGACGCCCTTTCCTCAATGGTGGCGTGGAGTTTATTCTTCATTTTCCGAAAAACAAGCATAGAATCAGGAAATTTCGAAGACATAAACGCAGTATTCGCAGACAATAACTTCTATTACGGATTAGCAATCATACCTATCTTTTGGCTATTCCTTTATTACGTGCAAGGATACTATCAAAAAATATACAAAAAAGCACGTTTAAAAGATTTAATTCAAACCTTATTTTCTTGCTTCATTGGAGTAGTATTCATTTTCTTTGCTTTATTGCTCGATGACAACGTTCAAACATACAAAAATTACTACCTTTCTTTCTTTATTCTATTCTCTATTCATTTTATCCTAACATATATTCCACGTCTTATCATAACTTCAAAAAAAGTATTTAACGTTCACTCAAACAAAATATACTTTCCAACAATCATAATCGGCGATGGAGAAAAAGCATTAAAGATTTACCAAGAAATACAAAGCCAAGAAATATCTTCTGGTAATAAAATAATTGGTTTTTTGAATAAAAGCGGAAATCCAACTAAGTTTTCGGATTTGCAACACTTAGGAACAATAAGCCAATTAACCGAAATAATTGAAAAATACAAAATAGAGGAAATCATTGTTGCCTTAGAACAAGAAGAAGAAAACGAAATATTCGACATAATCTGCCTTGCGGGACAAGATGTTGAAATAAAAATGCCAGCAGATAGAAGAGATATTTTAATGGGTAACGTAAAATCAAACGCAATATTTAACACCCCTTTAATATCTGTAACACATGGACTAATGGCTCCTTGGCAACAAATTCTAAAACGTATATTCGACATCGTAATTTCCCTAATCGCTATAATAATCCTTTCACCTGTTTACATAATTACGGCAATCATTGTGTATTCAACAAGCAAAGGACCTATCTTTTACAAACAAGAAAGAATTGGTTACAAGGGAAAACCATTCTATATGCACAAATTCCGTTCTATGTACACAAATGCCGAAAGCAATGGACCAATGTTGTCAAGCGGAGACAAAGATCCGCGTATTACTCCTTTCGGTCGCTTTATGAGAAAGGTAAGATTAGACGAGATTCCGCAATTTTACAATGTTCTTAAAGGCACAATGAGTATTGTAGGACCACGTCCAGAACGCCAATTCTTCATTGACAAAATTGTTCAAAAGGCTCCTGAATACAGACTTTTACATAGAGTTAAGCCTGGCATAACTTCGTGGGGACAAGTAAAGTATGGCTATGCTGAATCGGTAGATGAAATGGTTGAAAGACTAAAATACGACCTAATTTATTTAGAAAACCTATCTCTTTCTACCGATATAAAAATCCTATTCTACACAGCAATAATCATACTTCAAGGAAGAGGAAAATAAAGCAAAGAAAAATTAAAATAAGTCTTTGCTTTATCAAATTATTTCAAAGAAAAAAATTAAAAAAGTAAAGAAAAAAACGAGAAAGTCTATTTCAAAAGATTTTCTCCTACAATTCTGGCTGCACAAGCTACATAATCGTTACAAGGTTTCTTTGCTTTGGTGCTTCCAGGCTCTAATCCCAAAAGTTTTTTGCAAACAATTTCTCCGTTTTCTTCCCTAAATTTCTCACCCATTGTTTGCACTATTGCAAAATAGTCTTTATTTACTGGATTTTGTTTTTGATATTGCAAGAGCATTCCCGCAAGTAAACTCATTGCAGACACGCATCCACATACTTCTTTAAAGCCTGCAAGTCCTCGTCCAAAGGGTAAGGAAAGTGTTTCTGCAATATTCTTTTCTATTGGTAGTAAATCGCTATACGCCATAACGACTGATTGGGCGCAATTATAGCCTTCGTTATGGTATTTTCTGGCTAATTCTACTCTTTCTTCAATGTTCACCATAATTTTTTTGATTTTAATGCACCGCAAAAATAATTAAATTTTGTAATTTCGCAAACATTATGGATTTTTTATTCTTTCAGAAAAGTTATCTTTGTTATAAATTTAAGGCTAAGGACGAATATTCTTTGCACTCGCCTTTTATGTTTGATTTTTTTGTAAATGGTTTAAAGACCTCTTGCAAAAATAGTGAGATTATTTTCGTTCCTGAGTTAGAAAAGCGTATTCCTAAGGCTAAGTCGTTGAGAAAGTTTTTGTTTAAAACATTTCGTTATCTTAAATCTAAGGAAATGGAGCTTCTTTACATAGATAGCGAAAGTTTTGTTAAAGAAAATTTAGAGCAAATAATGGCTTGCAATTTAAATACTGCTGTTGTGATTGAGGGAATTCACAAAAATAAATTGAAAAACGAGTTATGGAAATCTCTTCAAGCTAATGAGAATTTCAAAATTTGTTGTGATTTCTTTTCTTTCGGCATTATTTTTCTTACTGATAAGCCTCTGAAAAAACAAAACTACATTCTGAGAAAGAAATAGTAGAAAGGATTATTCTTCGTTTACTTTTTGAATGCCGTAAGGGCTTTTGACTTCTACGCTGTCAAAGTCGTCTGTTGCTTTTAGCCCTTTTGCGTAATCTATTCCGCCTTCGCTATGTCGTCTTAGTGGCAAATCGGTGCGTACTATGGCAGAATCTTGTATCCAATATAAGTCTTGACAATAGAATGTGTCTAAATCTTTATAGTTTATTATGACTACGCTATCTTTTAAGTAGTATAAATTATTTGAAAGGCTTTCCGCGTAATTGGATGTTACGACTGCTTTTATTGTTTTGTCTTCATTGAGGAATTTTACGTTTACTCCTTGTGGAAAAATCATCTTTGAACTATCGGGAGTGTTGTAAATTTCTATTTTTTTTGAAGACAATTCTGTATCAACTATTCCATTATTACTGCGTAACAAGTAAGCGTCATTTACAATCTGAGAAGGGAGGTTTTCTTCCTTTGATTGATTTTGTGAAGTCTTGTTTTCGCTACACGATAAAAAAAAGTATGAGAAAGCCAATACGAAGAATATTTTCTCAAATATGTGCTTTCTCATACTTAATTTATGTTATGATTTATTAGTCTCTTGATCTTGCTGTTGTTCCTTTTCCTATCCAACATCCAACTGTATATCCGTCGCCTGGATTGATAGAGTTAAAGAACATATCTGCTTTCAAAGGCCATTGAGAACGTGCTGCGTTCATCACTCTTTGTGCATCTTCTGCAAGAGTTGGATCAATATTTTTCACTTTTGCTGCTTCGTCGTATGCAACCCAAGCTGCTCCTCTGATTTTTCCTGCATGAGAAGCGCAAGATACTGAACTCTTCAAATACATGTTAGCAACCATTAACACAGCCTTTCCTTCTAATGATTTATCGTACTCTGCAACTTTGTAAGCCGCTGTACGTGCTGCGCCATATTGTCCTGCGTTCATCAATGCTGTTGCTAATAAGAAAGATGCTTTTGCTTTTGATTCGTTATCTTCAAATTTGCTGATTGCTTCTTCGAAATAAGGAACTGCTTCTTCGTATCTTTCTTTTTCAACTAACATTTGACCCATCATAAATGCTGATTTAGCATTTGGTTCTAACTTATGAAGATTTTCTGTTGCTTGGAAAAATAATTCAGACTTAGTACATTTTTTACGATCTAAATTTGTTGTGATTTTTCTCAATAATTCAACATCGTTAGGGTTAGCTGCAAATTTAGGTTCGTATATAGGAATAATTTTATCGCAAGAAGCGAATGGTTCAATTATTTGTTCTGTTAAAGCAAGGTAGCTTTGTGCGTTTTTAATGTTTGTTTCTACTTTTTTAATCGCTTTTGCATTTCCTGCTGCTTGTGCTTGCTCTAATTCTTTCTTTGAATTTTTGATTATTTCTTCTAATGTTTCAGCCGCAAAATCGTATGCCTCAAACAAAACGTCCATTTGGTCAGAGCTTGCCTTTATTGCAGCTAAGTGTTTTACTGTTGCTTCAACGTAAAGTGGGCAATATTGCGCGTCTAATTGCTTTCCGCCTTTTTCTGCTGCCTCTTTGAACCATTTAAATATTTGTTCTGTTTCGTTAGGACGGTATTCTGATAAGATTTTAGCCTTTTGAGCAATATTATTGTACTCTTCGCCAAAGGCTTCGCTTCTTATGTCTTGTAAATTCAAATACTCATCGATGTATTTGTTTTTCATTTCTACATTAGGTGCAGTTGCAATCATTGTTTTCAATATGTTTGCTCCTCTAATGTATGTGTTGATGTGGTATTGTGGACAGTGAGCGACTACTTTTGTCCAAGGCTCATAAGCATCCTTGTAATTCTTTTGTTTATAGAACTCTTGGTATAAAGAATTGTTCATTATACAAGCAGTACTGTCCTCTGGTGTTTTACCAAACTTTTGTGCATTTGCTACTGTTACACAAAATATTGCTGCAATTACAGCTAATAATGTTACTTTCTTCATTCTTTATTATTTGTTTATTGATATTTTCTCTTAAAAAACCATCTGTCTCTTGCCGAGAACGAAATACCTACTCTTAAATAGTCTTCTCTTATTAGATTGCTTTTAGTTGTTCCGCGTTTTCCGTATTCAAGGTATAGATTAACGTGTGTGCCTTGTTTTTTTATCGGAAGTCCAAATCCCAAAGCTATTCCTAATTGTGATATTTCTGTGTCTCGCAATACTATATTGCCTGTTTCATAATTTACTCCTAAGCGATATGCTATTTTTTCTAAGTAATTACCATATACATTTGGCTTATATTCGCAACCGATGTTAAATGTGTAATTATCTTTTAATATATCTTCATATCTATTTCCATGTAAGGCAAATTGAGACCATTGAGCAAATCCGAAATCTGCACCAATTAAGAATTTATTTGGACGTTCGCAAGAAAAACCTATACCCATTGATTGAGGTAATTCAATACTTCCTGTGGTATTTTCATATCTTACGGAATCTCTTATTTGTTCTACGGCTGCACTTGTTGAAAATGTATAGTGTCTGTATTGATTGTTTGTTGGTAAATATGCTGGTAATACATAGTTTACCCCTAATGTAAATCTATCTCCGTTATCAAATTCTTTGAAGTATTGCATTCCAAAATTAAAGTTAAAGGCTGAAATAGAATAGTTTGATTCTGTTCTTGATGAAAGCATATTTGCTGAATCTGGAAAGGTCAATGTTGAACTTCTATAATAGTTTCCAAATAAGTATTCTGCACTTACTCCTATTGAAATCTCATCAAAGAAGGATGGTTGATAGGCTATACCTAACATTGCTTTATTTACTCCTCCTTCTCCATCGTATGTAAATTGGTGAGAGCCAATTAAGGTATCTGATAAAAAGTTTTCTGATGCTGAAAAGTCAATTACAGAAACTGGTAGTATACCTCCAGCCATTTTTAAGGTCTTACTTAAAGGGAAGGCAAACAATATGTGAGATATTCCTCCTGTATTACCTTTTGAAGTTAAGGTATTTGATCTCAATAGTCTATTGTTTGAATAGTATCCTATGTCAAAAACAAAGGATTGTGTATCTACTGCTGTGTAAGAGGCTGGATTTTTATGGTTTACAAAGTTATTTTCTCTTAAACCATTGTATATCCCCCCCATTGACGCATTTATTGGATTTGTAAAGCCTACATTGTCTCCTATTCCGTATTTTGAATATGGCGAACTTATCGTATTTTGTGCTCCTATGTTAAAAACAAAAGCAATAAACAATAAAATGAATACTATTTTTTTAAACATCTTTATTTTTAATATTGTAATCTAATATCATATTTAAGCCTTGTAAAACTAAGTTATGTTCTACAACAAATTCAATATCTAAATTTTCCGATATAAAGCCAGCATCTCCTCCTGTTAAAATGATTTTAAACTCTTTATTTTCTTTTTGTAAATAGGAGTTTATCATTCCTTTTATTTCTAACATAGTTCCATTTACTATTCCTGATTTTATACAATCTATTGTATTATTGGAACACAATGGAACTTTATTATCATAAAAATCTATTAACGGAAGATTTGCGGTAAAAGTATGTAATGCCTTAGATTTCATCTGAAATCCTAATGAAATGCTCCCTCCTTTATATATTCCTTCACTATTTATGAAGTCCATGCAAATACAAGAACCTGCATCTATTACTAATACTGATTCTTTTGGGAACATTTTATATCCTCCCACTATTGCAGCGATTCTATCTTTACCTAATGAGTTCTTAGGTAAGTAATCTATTTGAATAGGTAAAAGCAAATCTTCACTCATTACAAACAAGGTAGTATTATTTGCTAAATACGACATCACTTCTACCTTTTCTTCTCCTGAAACTGTTGAAAATATTGTGGCGTTAATGTCATATTTTGATAGTAGTTCACGGATAAAATTGACATCTAAACAATCGACAGCAGTCACTGTAAGCAATTCTTCTTGCTTGTAAACAGCCACCTTCGTTCTTGTGTTTCCTTTATCAATAATAAGTTTCATTGAACTACTATTCTTTTACCTCGTCATTTTCTTGTGTGAAAGGAAAGGGATATGTTGAATAAAAACTTTGCAAATCCATTATTTTATCATAAAATTCCCTTTCCATCCAACATTCTTCTATGTTTAATGGGTTATTATTTGAGTCGTATATTTCGTAAGTCTTGCGAATCAATTCTCCTTCCTTAGTCCAATAATATTCAGAACGTTCAAAAGCAACTTCCGCACATACAGAATTATATGTATTGTATTGTCTAATGAATAAAATTAACTTCCCGTCTTCATCATATAGTCTTTCATAAATGAAATCCCATGCTTTATTTTGATTATAGACGTATTCTTTGCAGTAAAGGAAATTAAACTCTCCCTTAGAATTAACTACAACAAATCGTTTCTGTAAATCCTCAAGACTACTCAATTGTTCCTGATAC
>RHMF01001050.1_pt1 | contig 12518 bp, 23 predicted proteins | sample 5365151 | NCBI WGS metagenome assembly RHMF01 (sample SAMN10266501, study PRJNA497801) | feces metagenome | isolation source: feces | host: Bos taurus | place: China: Prairie of Fairy Mountain | collected 2017-08-14 | reverse complement strand
GAGAGTCTTACCCAGAGATGTCAGATGAAGATTTTAACTCTTATATTGGCGACTCTTGGGGAGAAGAAATCGTAGCGGAAGCGATGGAAAACTGTGCTGGCGATAATTGGGGTAGACTTTATGATTTTTTATATGACAATAATATTAATGACCTTCATTATGGAAATGTCGGGTATATTGATGGGTCATTGGTTTATATAGATTTTAGTGGCTACCGTGAGTAGTAACAAATGTTAATCCTTTCTTTTCTTTTCTTTGGCGCGGGTTCGGTAATTTTATCAGGCTCGCGCCTTCTTCGTATTAAACTAATAAATCTTGAAATTTTTAGAAATTTTTGATATAATAATTATAGAAAAAGTAGAGAGGTAGAAAGATGAAGTGGATTAATGGTGATAGATTACTTTTTAAATTAGAGAAACATAGAAGGTTTGTTGAACAGGCAGAGGATAATTCTTTAGCTTTAATGGTTTTCGATGCCGTTGAGAGAGAAATGAATAAATTAGTAGAAGAAGGCATAGAGAGGTGTCACGATTGCAAGGAAATGCATCGTTTGTGGACGTGGCCGGGAGACACTAAGCACGGATATTGGACAAAGGTTGGTGACAATTCTTATAAATGTTCGGTATGTGATGGAATAAGCTGTTGTACAAGTGATTATTGCCCTGATTGCGGCGCCAGGATGGATGAAGAGGAGGATGAAGATGAGTGATGAAAAAACAAGAAGTCACGGACATTGGAAAAGATGGGGCTGGTCATTAACTTGTTCTGTTTGTGGTCATGTGTGCGAAGGTGGAAACTACTGTGAAATGTGTGGCAGCATAATGGACGAGCCGGAAGAATGGTGGTGTCCTCCGCTTCATATATCCCCATTGGTTGTACATGAATGTCCGGAGTGCGGTGAAACGGTTTATGGAGCTGTAAATTATTGTAAATACTGTGGTACAAAGATGGATTTGGGAGAGGTAGAAGAATGAACGCATTAGATAGATTAAGAAAAATGCTTAATGAAGCAAAGATACCTTACGAATCATATCAAGAAAAATGGCCAGATGGTTTGCAATTATTATATGGATGGGATAAAGGCGAAGGAGCACAATGGCAAAGAAACCAAATAGTATATGGTAGAAATAACCAAGATGGGTGGAAATTCGATGCCATTTTCCAATATGGAAGTTGGGGTAGAGAAAAAAATTTAGTTGAAACATATGGGGAATTGGGCGTGGATCAAGACGGAAACCCAAGAGTTATGTCAGCAGAAACAGCATTTTATATTATTAAAAAAGATTGGAATAAGATGAATAAGGAAGACGGGGATGAATAATTTTTATCGGGATCGCGCCGTCAGCATACAACCTCTTTAAATTTGAATTTTTCAAAAATTTTTTATATAATATATATAGAAAAGTTGAGAAAAGGAGAAATCACTATGACCAACGAAGAACGCATTAACGAAGTACTGGCAGCTCATCCGCATTGGAGATTCGAGCGTAAAGACCGTTTTGATACTCTTTACTTTAAAACAAACGAGTGCCCCAGGTGCAGCGGTACCGGCAGACTTAAAGAGTACACGCATGTTAATAGTGGCGTTTGCTTTAAGTGTAATGGGCGAGGATTTACTGAAAACGAGCGCACCATAACCGTTGCAACACCTGAGCATCTGGCAGAACTTAACAAAAAACGTGAGGAGCGCGCCCTCGCAAAAGTAATTGCGACCTATAATGATAGGATGAAGAGGGCAGGGTTCGGGATGGAGGAGGGGGTTTACGTTGTGTATCGAGTTCGCGGCGAAACTTTTTCCAAAAAAGAGCAGCTTAAGGAGTTGGGGTGCAAGTTTAACAGGCAGCTTAACTGGTTTTCTTCGAAAGACCTGGCGGAGGAAGGATTTCCGTGTCAGCGGTTTACCGCAGATGAAGTTTTGGAGGAAAACTGTTATCCGTTAATTACGTGGCGCGATGTCAACGAAGTAAAGGGGTTATATGACGATAAGCCGGTCGCAGCTGGCGAATACGTGGGTGAGATCGGTGAAAAATTGCAGAAAAAACTCTATGTGACCGCCGTAAAACCAGTTGATACGCCATTCGGCTTACAGTTCATGAACACTTTTGAGGACGAGGATGGGAACTTTTATAGGTGGTTCACCAAAAAGGAACTCGACGAGGGATTATGGCACGACTACACCTTTACTGTGAAAGAACATAATGAGTTCGGGGGTAAGAAGTTCACCAAGATAATCCGCTGCAAAGAGGTCTAATCGGGTTTCGGGAGATTTTCCACAAAAATTGTGGGAATCGCGCTCTCTACATAAATATTTTTGGGAAAAGTTTTGGGAAAATTTTCCAAAACTTTTTTTTTGCACTCAAATTTTTCCAAAAATTTTCCACAAACTGAAATTTTCCAAAAAATTAGAGATTTTCTGGCATTATTTTACATTAAAAATGTAAGTACATTATATACGTATATAATGTACGTATAATAATTTAATATAATAATTAAATTAGTTGAGCGCGCTGAGTTTTTTCCCCTTTCTTTTTGCTTTATTCGCTTCTTGCAGCTTGGCAGCGCCAAGATGCAAGAAGCCCTCAGCGTTCCGCCTCAACGTTTAATAATTACGTATAATATTAATTTAGTGGAGAACGCCTTGCGGATCCGGTCCACCTCAAGGGACCTTGAGAGCGTAGGTCGAGTAAAAAACGTATAAGTAGAACGTATACGTATACCTTAGTTACGTAGTACGTTTTTGGGCAATGCAGCCGGTGTCGACGGGGAGGCGGAGCTAATTTTTGACGTAGGCGGTACTTGTTGTTAGTTGCAAGGCTCCTACGCATTGACAGTTTGTCAAATTTTGACTTTTTCCCAAAAAAAAAGACCTCACTTTCGTGAGGTCTCTTCTGTTTATCCGATTATGTAGCCCTTCTGGACTCCCTTACCGGTCACCTTTACATCGATGACGGAGGCTTTTCCGTCGGCTACGAGCTGGCGGAGCAGCGCCGAAGCTTTTTGAGTGGAAATCTCCATCTCCTCGCCAATCACCGTGGCGGTCTTGGCATCTGCGCCGAGGTGGTTCAGGATTTCGCCCTTAACGCCCTCGTTCTCAAGCTGCTTCTTGCTGAGCTTGTTGCGTCTGGTCTCGTTGGTGTGGTCCAGCTTTGCGATCTGGTCAGCCGCAAAAGCCTTAATCTCGTCGTTCATTGTTCCGTTGGTCAGTGCTACATAAAACTCTCTCTTTGTCATAATAATTACCTTTCTGATGTCGGCCATCACCCAGTTAGTTTTTTTTTGATTTTTAGGAGAGAACTTACTTTTCTCTCTCACTTTCTATATATATTATAGCCGATTTTTAAGAATTTTTCAAATTTTCATTCTTTATTTCCGGCCCGCGCCCTCTTCGGGCGCCGTCTGCGGGGAAAACTTTCTGTTTTTTTCTTTTTCCCTCACTTTCTATATATATTATATAAAAAATTCGCAGCTTTTTCAAAATTTGAAACGTGTCAAATTTTGCGCACGATGCAGCTGCTTGTCAAATTTTGGCGGGCGCCCGGCGCAGCTTTTGCAGCTGCAGCTGCTTTAAAATTTGACAGCTGCTAAAATTTGCAGCTGGTTTCGCAGCTGGTTTTAAAATTTGACACTGGTCAAAATTTGACACCCGGGCCCTCGTCACCAAAATTTGACACCGGCCCTAAATATCATCATTTGGTGATTTGTGAACAATTTGTGAACAAACAAAAAAGGCCTTGACAGCGGGCGGAAAATGTGAGATAATGGGGAGGGGAGGGTTGCGCGCCCGGGCGCTGGATCTACCGAGTTAGCCATTGCTAACTCGTAATAAAAAAAAGAGGGGTTATCCCTCTTTTTCGGCTTTCCGCTTTTCGCGGTCGGCTTTGTCTTTGGCGATTTTTTTCGCCTTTTTCTCGGCGGCGGCTTTCGCCTTTTCCACCTTTTCCGAGCACTTCATTTCGTACTCGTCACGCTTTGCGTAACCGTCATCACCGCCGTCTTTGGTGACCTTTACGACTATCTCGACCCAGCCCTCTTCACCATCCTCGACGACGGGGAAGTTAAAGGAGTTGGAAGCGATGAAACCGCAGTCCTCAACATCGGAGAACTTGTCGAACAAGTCGCGAACAATACGGGTACGAATTGCATTTGCATTTGATAACTTCATGGGCTATGCCCTCCTTTCTCTTTCTATATAAATGATACCATAAAGGGATAAGGATGTCAATACTTTTTTTTGGAAAATTTTAAAAGATTTTTGGTGGGATTGTACGATGGTTAGACCATTGCGCCCCGGTGGTCCAGGGATCTCGTCGACCTTGCTAGATCCCGGCCCGGGTGCACCTCATAATTATGCAGAAAAATTTTATAATTATGCATTCCGCGGCAAAGAAAAAATCGGGGTTTACTCCCCGATTTTTCTTCTCATTTTTTTGTGTTGTCTTTCGCACTGAACGAAAATGTCTTTTTCTATTAGCACGTCTTCAAGTGCAGTGTGCGACTCTTCAAAATCGTTGTTTCCTGTTATATATCTGTAGAGAATTTCTGCGGTTGCTCTCGGCTTTGGATTTTTGTGCTTTGTCATATATCCATTTTCTTCGCAAAATCTGATATATGATTTCTGCTTTACGATTGTATCGTTCGCCATTTTGAGAGTATCCCATATTTCAACTCCATAAGGGAAAAACCATCTGTATTTTGACTTCGTGATGTATCTCTGCGTTGTGGTGCAGGAACGATAATCAAAATTTGCGTTGTGGGCGATAATCGCTTTTATATTGTACTTTTTGCAAAGGTCGTGTATATGCTTTCTAACTTCATAATACGACTTTACAATTCTTGTGCCCTCGGCAATCTGCTTTCTATATGCAGGAAGCTTTGCCTGATAATAGCAAGTGTCCATGAGATTAGGCATTCCGTTGAAAACTTCATCAACGATAAAGCTGAATTTTTCGTAGACGTTGCCTTTCTTATCGATGACGGCGCCGCCCTCGTCAAATACGATTGGCTGTTCAATTGTGTTTGCGGTCTCTGTATCAATCACGAGATAATAATTCTTTCTTTTGTCCATGAGTTCGGACTCCTTTCGTTTCTTTCTGTATATATAATATCAAAAAGCGGAATGAATGTCAATAGATTTTTAAAAATTTTTTTGTTTTTATTTATAAACAAAAAGTTTAGTCAGACTAAACTCGGCGCCGGGCCCGGGCGGATCCACTACAGAGTTAGCCACTGCTAACTCGGTGGTATAAAAAGATACTCGCTATGCGGTCGCGAGTATCTCGAAGATTTTGTTCGGTTCATACGCCCCATCTCCCCACGCCACCCTGTTCGGTTCTTCATCATCAAACAGGACACCGTTACCGAGAGTCTGTTTTGGCGTTCCGTAGACTACAATTTTTATCTCGTCCCACTTTACGCTTGGAAGGTGTTTTGCGAGCCATCCGAGTTTTGCTTCGGTTACGGCTTTGTCGTACTCTGCCGTTCCACCCTTTGCGAGCCAGGAAATCACTCCGATGTGAGCGCCGAGCCTCTGCGCCTTGTTCAGTGCACGAGCGAGCCGAGCCATATTCACGAGCGGGCGAGCTATCTCATAGGGGGTCGGCTTGCTTGCAAGCAACATCTCAAGCCATCCATCAACTCCGTAAAGGTCGGCGATTGTGCCATCCATATCGAACCAAAATTCTTTTCTCATGGTCGGACCTCCTTTCCTCTTTCCATATATAATATACCATAAACGAGAAAATATGTCAACACTTTTTAGCGAAAAAAATATTTTTTTCTTTTGTGAAAAACTTATTGACAACTTGACTATATTATGTTAAAATGATAGTGGTGGAAGAGGCGCACCTCCTGGGCCATTGCCCGGGCGATCCTTCCGGAGATCCGCACCCGGGCGCGCTTTAGTGCTTTAATGCGCTAAAGTGCTGCGTCCAAAAAAAGGGCGGGAGATCCCGCCTTCATGATTCATTTAGTTCCATTTGTAGAATATAAATAGTGTCTTCTGTCATTTCATCTATTACAAAAACTGTGTTGTAATAATAACTTATTCTTTCATTGAGTTCTTTTAAAGAAATTTCTTCGTAGTCGCTCCAAGCAGTTCTCACATAAATTTTCATTTTTTTTCTCCTTTATTTTTCAATTTCAAAAGGCTCGATTTTATAAAAAATGTTATTATCTCCATCTCCGCCCTTTTTTAGTTCTTCTTGTTTCTTTTCAAGAAAAAGCTTTGCTTTGTCATAACTTAAAAAAATATCTTCAAGATACTCTCCGCCACCCGCTTCGGGATAATCACTTATAATTTCCCATACAATATAAACTGTCATTTTTTTCTCTCCTTTTCTTTTTCTATATATAATATATCATAAATTTAAAATTATGTCAACATCTAAAAAGAAAAAAAATGAGATTTTATAATCCCATTTCTTTTCTTTTTTCCTGGACCCTTCTCCAACAAGCCTGATTTGGTTTTGTATCCATTTTCTTATGTTGACGGAGACATTCAAGTAAAATTTCGGTCTCAATATCAACATCATCAATTCCTTCATGCTGTTCTACAAAATCCGTGTTTTTTGTAATATAACGATAGCAACATTCGGCATTTGTAAGAATGTTTCCTTTTTCTGAAACATATCCATTTTTAAGAGCAAATTTTATATATGAAGGACGAGCAAGTAATACTTGACAAGCCATATTCCATATACAATGGAACTCAGTTCCAAAGGGGAAAAAGTATTTATATTTATCATTTGTCACAAAGCGCATTGTATTATTGAGTGCGCGCCTATCAAAATTCATGTTATAGGCATAAACTTTTCTTGCGTTGTATTTGTTTGATAGTTCAATAAATAACTGTCTTAATTCATAAAAGCTCATCATCTGTCTTTCGCCACTTGCTAACTTTACTTCATATTTAGGAAGTTTTTTAGCATAATAAGCAGTTTTCATTATTTCTTTCTGTCCTTCGTAAATATCCTTAACAACAATGGATATTCTTTCGGCAACCTCGCCTTTTCTGTTGGTGATTTTAAATCCATCATCATATACTAAAGGATTTAATAATGACCCTGCCGTTTCTGTATCCTTAACAAAAAACCATTCACTTTTTCTCATTTTTTTCTGTTCCTTTCGTTTCTTTCTGTAATTATAATATCACATATGAAGGATACTGTCAACACCTTTTCAAAAAAAATTTTTTGTTTTTATTTGTGAACAAAAAGTTTAACCTTACTAAACCTGTCGGTCCGGATCCCTGGCGGGCCCCGGGCGGAGGAGTTAGCATATGCTAACTCAAGACAAAAAAGACGGGTCAAAGACCCGTCACAGTTTGGTTATGCTTTCGCATAACCTTTCTGTATACCTTTCTTCGCAACCTTGATTTCGGTTACTGTTGCCTTACCATCTGCGACTAACTGTCTACAAAGGGCACTTGCTTTCTGCGTTGAAATCTCAACTCTTTCGGCAATTACTGATGCCGTTGTCGGCTCGGTGGTCAGAGCCTCAAGGATTGCCATCTTGATTGGCTCATTCGCAATCTGCGTTTTGTTCGGCTTGTTGGCACGACTCTCGTTTCTGTGGTTCAACTTCTCAATTGCTTCTTTTGCGAAGTTCTTGAGTTCCTCGTTCTCAACTGCCTTGATTACTGCTTCATAAAATTCTCTGTTTGTCATAGTGACTTTCCTTTCTTGCGTTGGTCGCAACCCATTTTTATTTTTAGGGGTTCCTTTCCCCTTTTCTACATTTAGTATATCAGTTTTTCAAAGTATTGTCAAGGGGTTTTTGGAAGTTTTTTAAACTTTTTTTCGCTTCTCTCATGAGGTCGCGCGCCCTGTAAGTTCCTCGCGCCTTTCCCCTTGACAATATTATAATATCATAATCTTATTTTAATGTCAACACTTTTCAAAGTTTTATTTTATAAACAAAAAGTTTAATCCTACTAAACCCTTCGGGATCCCGGCCCGGGCGCGGTTAGCGTTGGCTAACCGAAGGAGAAAAAAGAGGGGTTTGATTTGCTCAAACCCCACCGAGAACGGAGAACACAATCCACAACAACCAATAAAATCCGAAAAACAATCCACCCCCTAAGATGCCACAACCCACAACTTTTAAGATTTCCTTTTTACTCATTCCACTAAACATTTTTTTGTCCCCTTTCCTTTTTCTATCTTTATTATATCTTAATTTTATTCTCTTGTCAACTCTTTTTTGAAAGAATTTTTATCTTTTTTTCTGTTATACTTTTTCTTATTCGGTATAACTTTTGTTACGGGACTAATTTCTCCCCAATCGCGCCGTATCTTTCTATCAATTTCGTACTGTTTCATAATCTCCCCACCTTTCAATTATATAATACCATATTAAAAGTGGTTTGTCAACCCTTTTTTTAATAAAAAAGGGAGATTTTACTCTCCCTTTTTCTCTGCGCGAATTTTTTTATCTCGCTCAATCTTTTTTGCTTTTGCTTCTGCTCTCTTTTTCGCATCGGCTTTCTTCTGTTCGACTTTCATTTTGTAATCTTCTGCGACTGCGTAACCATCATATGGCTCGCCATCTCTTGACCCTTTCGGAATTTTAAATGTTACTACGAGATAACCTTCTTCGTTATCTTCTCCGACTATCGGCACACATATTTCCTGTGAACCTGTCTGCAGGACATCATACTGAAGTCCTTCAAAAAGCGTCCTACAATCACCCATTAATGTTTCTCTAATCTTATCAAATTTCGTTGCCATTTTTTTAACTCCTTTCCTTTTCTTCACCTATATATTACCATAACCTAAAAACTTTGTCAACAATTATTTTTTTATTTTTCTTACTTTTTTCTTTCTAAAAATATTATATCATAAAAAATAAAAAATTTCAAATTTTTTATTGACAAAGCGCCCGTTTTATGTTATGATATAATGGGAGGAGGGGCGCCCCATGGATCCCGGTGGATCCCGGCCTGGGAGGATGCCCGGGCACGGGTTAGCATATGCTAACCCGGAAATCCCAAAAAGAGAACCTTGCGGTTCTCCGTTTGGTGAAGGGAGGACTCACTTGGTGAGTCCGTATGCCTTCTGCACGCCTTTCTTGGCGACCTTTATCTCGCTTGCGGAAAGCGTTCCGTTCTCGGTCAACTGCCTGAGAAGTGCGGAAGCCTTCTGCGTTGAGATTTCCATCTCGCTTGCAACCTCGCTTGCAAGCATCTGTCTATTGGAGGAGGAAATCAGTTCAACGATTTTTGCCTTTATCGGCTCATTCTCCTTTGCGGTCTTGGAGGGCTTGGAGTTTCTGAGTTCGTTCTTGTGGTCAAGTTTCTTGATGCCTTCAAGAGCGAAAGCCTTGAGTTCCTCGTTCATTTCTCCGTTTGCGATTGCCTTGTAGAATTCTCTGTTTGTCATATTTTTTTCCTTTCTGCGTCTTATGGTCGCCACCCTTTTTACATTCTTATTATATCGCACGCTTGCGATTTTGTCAACACCTTTTTTAAATTTTTTTTGTCGGAGTGGCGCCCTCTCTCGCTTTCGCTATGCACTGAACTTCCCAAGCAACTTTTAGGGTCTTATCGGGGTCTTACTTGTCGCCTTGCGATACCCTTACTTCGGGTCGCCCTTGCCCCTCTGACACTATTATAATACCATAACCCCATTAAGATGTCAATACCCTTTTCAAAAAAAATTTTTTTATTTTTCTATTGACAAAATCACCCCTATTGTGTATAATGTTATTGTGGGAGAGGGCGCGCCTCCGGTGCCGGCCCGGATCTGAGTTAGCAATGGCTAACTTTGGTATAAAAAAAACGAGGACTTACTCGTCCTCGTCTTCGGGGTCTGTACCCCATCCCGCGCAGTGCGCGCAATCTTGGCACTGCTTAGGGCACTCCCCGTAAGGGGTGAAATCGCAAGGATAAATCTTTGCCATATTTTTTCCTCCTTTCCCTTTCTTCATTTATATTATAACATAGAATATTACTTTTGTCAACCCTTTTAAAAAAAATTTTTTTAAAGGGCGCGCCGGCCCGGATCCGATGGTAATGATCCCGCCCGGGCACCCGCGAAAAAAGACTTGGCACTTAATAAGTGTCAAGTCCGACCCTTTCGGCCTCTTCGTCGGTCCAAGGGAATTTTCCTACGCTTACCCTTTCGCCGTTCGCGACATCCTTCGCAATTTCGATTGCATCCGCTCTGTTGTCGCATTGTACGAAGAACTCTTCGCCTTCATATTCGCCGTTCAGTATTGTGCAGTACCAATTTTTCATTTTCGTATCTCCTTTTCTTTTTCTGTATACAGTATAACATTAAAAAAGGGTTTTGTCAACCCCTTTTTAAAAATTTTTTTTACTTGTATAACTGAATTAAGAAGTAAACATTTAACACCACATTTGCCAAGTGCATCAGTAATCCATTTACACGGCGGTCGGTGGTTAAGTCCTTTACAATTCCTATAAGGGCAACCCCTAAACCAAACCAAGAAATTGATAGACCATAAATCATTATTAAAATGACATTTAAAACTGTTACGAATGCTCTTAAGTCATTCCATTCAAACTTGTAATTTTCTTCAATCCTAAAAAACTTTTTCATTGTAGTGTCTCCTTTTCTCTTTCTGATTATATTATATCCAAAATTAAAAAGTTTGTCAAGTGATTTTAAAAATTTTTTTTGATTAGAGAAAAGCGGAAATTTTACATTTCCGCTATTTTCTTTTTGAGTTCTCTTATTTCGTTTCTATACATTCTATCTGTTTCAAAGTCTTTTGCATTCCATCTGTCTTTCATTTCAAGAAGGAATTTCTCATTTTCGAGTTTTTCTAATCTCTGTTTCATTTCTGCCTTTGTCATTGTTGTATTCTCCTTTCCCTCTTTTCAATTATATTATACCATATCTGCGGAATATGTCAATACTTTTTTTGTCTTTTAAAAAAATTTTTGTGCGCGCCCGGGCGCAACGTGATGCATAATTATAGGAAAAAATTGTATAAAAAAACAACCGCTATGCGATTGCTTTTAAAATTTCTATAATATTTTTTTCATCATATGCTTTTTCTTTCCAATTTTTTCTATTTAATTCTTCATCATCAAACAAAATTCCTTTTCCTAATTTGTGTTTTGGTGTTCCATATTTGACAATCTGTATTTCATCAAATCTCACTTTTCCTAAATGCTTTTTTAGCCATTCTATTTTTGTTTTGGCAACTTTTTTATCATATTCTTCTGTTGCCCCTTTTGCTAACCAAGTTATAATCCCAACTGTATATCCTAACTTCTGTATCCTGTTTAATTCTCTTCCAAAAACTCTCATATTTATTAAAGGCTTTGCTTCTCTGTAAGGTTTTGTCTGTTCTTTCAGTATGTATTCTAACCATTTATCAACCCCATACAGATTTGCGATTGTACCATCCATATCAAACCATATCGCTTTTGTCATTTTTTCTTACCTCTCTTTCCATATATATATTATCATAAATTCTACAAGAATACAAGAGTTTTTTGAAAAAATTTTAACTTTTTCATATGGTTTATTTTAAACCATATAATTATACTTCTTCTTCTATTTAATTGGTTTGATTGTCATATGGTTAGACCAATTGACTAACCATTATATTATCACTTATCCCTTTGCTTGCGCTTGCGATCTGCTTCAGTCTGTCCATACTCTGCGCGATCACATATGCGAGAGATCGCGCCCGCGCCCGGGCCACCGGTCTGCGCGCCGGTCCGGATCGCGTCATTAAAGAGGACCGGCAGGAAGGACACACTTTAACACTTTAATGTACTAAAGTGTTTTGTCCCTTTCTTTTAAAATGTCTATATAAAAAAGAATTTAATGTTTACTGCATTAATTCTTTTTTTCTTTTACTTTATTTCAATTCTATTCATTATATCTTTTATCTGCGCTCTTACTTCTTTATTCTTGTTGTGCTTCGCTTCGCGCTTCATCTCTCTATACTCTGCTTCTGTTACTGTCCACATTCTTTTGTTGTTGTTCCATTTCATCGTCGTGTCCTCTCTTCTTCTCTTTGTACTCTTGTTATATCACTGTCTTGTTTACTTATCAACTCTCAAAGGGTCTTGAGATAGACCCTTTGTTCCTCAAATCTTCTGTTCAATCTCATCTTTATCTGCCCGCCGTTCTTCGTGCTCTCTCTTGTTATCTCTCCGAACCTCTCTGCGAACCTTACCATCTCTTCAATGCTCAGGTCGTACCAGACCATCTCTTCCATATCTACAAAGGCGAATCTCTTTGCTTCTGCGTATTCAACCTTTATCATCTCGACCTTATCGCCTTTGCACACTGTTGCTCTGAATGTCTTTACTTGATACTCTTCTACATCAGCACCGCCTTTGCGATTGTCTGCCTTTCTGTTCTCTCCTGTAAGTGTGAGTGCGAACAACCTCTCTGCTTCCTGTCCATTGTTCTTGTACACTCTCTTGTTGTCGGTAGTCAGTCTGTTCATTGTTGAACCCCTTTCCTTATCTTCAATTAAATTATAGCACCGATGCCCGGGCACGTCAACCCCTAATTGTGAACAAATTGTGAACA
>RHMF01001048.1_pt1 | contig 12533 bp, 11 predicted proteins | sample 5365151 | NCBI WGS metagenome assembly RHMF01 (sample SAMN10266501, study PRJNA497801) | feces metagenome | isolation source: feces | host: Bos taurus | place: China: Prairie of Fairy Mountain | collected 2017-08-14 | reverse complement strand
AGAAGGCAAGAGCATACTCTTCATCACCCATAAGCTCAATGAGATTATGGCTGTTGCTGACCGTTGCAGCGTTCTGCGTAAGGGTAAGTATATCGGTACTGTGGATATCAAGGATACCAGTAAGCAGGAGCTGTCCAATATGATGGTGGGCCGTCCCGTCCAGCTGCAGGTAAGTAAGGGTGAGGCAAAGCCTGCCGACACCATCCTGTCTGTCAAGGGCTTGAGCGTGCCCTCCAAGGTCAGCAAGAAGGATGCCGTGAAGAATGTCAGCTTCGATGTCCGCGCCGGTGAGATTCTGTGCATCGCCGGTATCGATGGCAACGGCCAGACGGAACTGGTCTACGGCATCACGGGCCTGGAAAAGGCCTCCGCCGGACAGATCACGCTCTGCGGCAAAGACATTTCCAAGGCCAGTATCCACGGCCGCAACGAAGCAGGCTTGAGCCACATCCCCGAGGATCGCCACAAGCACGGCCTGGTGCTGGACGATACCCTGGAAAACAATATTGTGCTGCAATCGTATCAAGATAGCCGCTTCCAGCAAATGGGCTTTATCAAGCGTGCTGCAGTGCGGGAATATGCTGAATCTATTATTGAACAGTATGATGTGCGTAGCGGCCAGGGCCCCATCACCATCACCCGCAGTATGTCCGGCGGCAACCAGCAGAAGGCGATTATCGGCCGTGAGCTGGACCGGGAAAATCCGCTGCTGATCGCTGTCCAGCCCACCCGTGGCCTGGACGTAGGTGCCATTGAATATATCCACAGTCAGCTGGTGGCCCAGCGGGATGCCGGTAAGGCGGTACTGCTGGTCTCCCTGGAGCTGGACGAAGTGATGAATCTTTCCGATCGGATACTCGTTATGTACGAGGGCGAGATCGTGGGCGAATTGGATCCCAAAACTACCACTGTGCAGGAACTGGGCCTGTATATGGCCGGCGCCAAGCGGGATGGGAAAGGAGAGGCTTGACCTATGAGAAGACTATATGAAAAAGAAGGCGTGCAGAAACTGCTGGCCTCTTTGGTGTCCATTCTGCTGGGCCTGACGGTGGGTGCCGTTGTGGTAGCGATCGTGGGCTTGACCAAGAGCAACATCGGCGCCAAGGGTGCCTGGGATGGTATGCGGCTGATTTTTGCCGGCATCCTCTCCACCGGCCGTGAAGCCGGTAAGCTGACCTGGGGTTATAACCCTCAGTCCTGGGGTAATATGCTTTTTCGTGCAACTCCTCTGATTATGACGGGCCTGAGTGTTGCTGTGGCTTTCAAAACCGGCTTGTTTAACATCGGTGCCCCCGGTCAGTATCTGATGGGCACGATGGCCACCCTGATGATCGCTTTGAGCATTCCCCACGGCACTATGCCGGTGTGGCTTATTTGGCTGCTTGCTTTCCTGGGTGGTATGCTGGCAGGCGCTGTTTGGGGCGCTATCCCCGGCATGCTGAAGGCATTTTTCAACATCAATGAGGTGCTGGCCTGTATCATGACCAACTGGCTGGCTGCCAATATCGTTACCTGGGCTTTTGATGCAAGTAATTTCAAGAATATGGTGGAGGGCACCAAGACCGGCTATGTCTACAAGACTACCTACGGTTTGACCCTGGTGGACGGTCAGTGGACCTATGTTCTGGGCAACGGTGTGGCTACCCCCAAGATGGGCCTGGATAAAATTTTCCCCGGTTCCCAGGTCAACGGCGGTATTCTGGTGGCTGTTTTGCTGGCGATTTTGGTGTATATCCTGCTGAATAAGACCACCCTGGGCTATGAGCTGAAGGCCTGTGGCTCCAACCGCCACGCTGCCCGCTATGCCGGTATCCACGACAAGCGCAACATTGTGCTGAGTATGGCAATTTCCGGTTCCCTGGCGGCTGCCGGTGCCAGCCTGTACTGGCTGTCCGGCAACACCGAGTTCTTCTGGAGCACCTACCAGGCACTGCCCGCTGCCGGCTTCAACGGCATTCCGGTGGCTCTGCTGGCAGTCAATAACCCCATCGGTGTGATTTTTGCCGGTATTTTTATGGCTATGCTGGATGTCGTGGGCCAGAATCTCACTGGTTTTACCGCCTATAATGAGTATATTACTGACGTGATTATTTCCGTCATCGTGTACCTGAGTGCATTCTCCCTGGTGGTCCGTATGTGGTTTACTGGCCGCAAAAAGAAGGCTGCTGTTCCGGCAAAGGTTGCCCAACCGGATGCCAATACCGAGAAAGGAGGCGAAGACGCATGACATTTCTGATTCAGCAGACATTGTTGTATGCCGTTCCACTGATGCTGGTGGCTTTGGCAGGCGTATTCGCCGAGCGTAGCGGTATCATCAATCTGGCTCTGGAGGGCATTATGATCTTCGGTGCTTTCATTGGCGTACTGTTCGTGCGGCTGATGCAGGGTTTTGATGTGTTTACCGAAGCGGCCCGGGCCGGCGACTGGTTGACTCTGCAGGGTTTGGAGCTGATGGCGATGCTGGTGGCAGCTGCTCTGGGTGCCGCCTTCTCCCTGCTTTTGAGCTTTGCCTCCATCAACCTGAAGGCGGACCAGACCATCGGTGGCACGGCCCTGAACCTGATGGCTCCCGCGCTGGTGCTGTTCCTGGTTCGTATTCTAGCCAACCAGAACACACTGCAGATGGCGACCGGCGGCGCTGCCTCCTGGTTTATGATTAAGAAGAGTACTTTTGGTGTGGATAAGGATGCCCAGTGGGGATTTCTGGCAGAGACCTTCTTCAATAAGGTCTATCTTGCTACCTATGTGTGCATTTTGGTATTCATCGTGCTGTCTGTGATTCTCTACAAAACTCGCTTTGGTCTGCGGCTGCGTTCCTGCGGTGAAAATCCCCAGGCTGCGGACTCTTTGGGCATCAATGTCTATAAGATGCGCTATGCCGGCACCACTATTTCCGGTGCCCTGGCAGGTATGGGCGGCTTTGTGTACGCGCTGACCACTGCCAACTGCTCTGCCAACGGCGATGTGGCCGGATTTGGCTTCCTGGCTCTGGCAGTTATGATCTTCGGTAACTGGAAGCCTTTGAACATTGCGCTGGCTTCTTTGCTGTTCGGTCTGTTTAAGTGTATTGCCGCAGCCTATACCACCCTGGATATCAATGGCGACGGTGTATTTATGCTGATGGAGATCGGTATCAGCTCCCACCTGTACCGGATGCTACCGTATCTGGTCACGCTAGTGGTGCTGGCTTTCACTTCCAAGAATTCCCGCGCCCCCAAGGCAGAGGGTATCCCCTACGATAAGGGCAGCAGATAAAAACCAACGCGGCCTCGCAAGAGGCCGCGTTTTACTGGTATAAAACCCTTGCATTCTAAAAAATGCGTGATATAATAGGAATGTTCATCTAAAAGACAAGGAGGTGTCAACTATGGATATGCTCAAGAAGTACTTTCCTTACTCCTTCGGTGCTAAGGAGCTGAAGGACCTGATCATCAAGATCGTGGTCTATGTTGTTGTCGGTGTTATTGTGGGTGCAGTGGCCGGTGTGATCGGTCTGATCCCCTTCATTGGCGGCATTTTGGCTTGGGTCATTGGTACTGTTGCCAATATCTACACCACTGCCGGCTGGATCATCGCCATTCTGGATTACCTGAAGATCCTGAAGTAATCGATACATAAAAAATCGTGCTGTTCTATTAGAACAGCACGATTTTTGTTTTATTAGCATCTGCAGCAGAACATCTGAGCCAGCCAGCACAGGCACAGATTGGCACAGGGATCCCCTCGCATCGTAAAGCCTCGATAGCTGCCGGCGTGTTCCCGGTAGGCGGCACCGCCTTGCTCCATTTGGTTCAGTGCAAACAAATATTCCTGATTGTCCGGATCCATAGATACCGCCCGCTTCATATGCTCCAGAGCGGTGACCTGATTGCCCAAGCCATCGTTTGCCAGAGCGCTCAGGTAATACCACCGGGCATTGCGCTCCGGGGAATTTTGCAGGGCATTCAGTGCTTCCCGGTAGCGGCGGTAGCGGATATACTGGGTGGCTGCCTGCTGATAGCTGTCACCGGCAGATTGGCTGCTGTAGTTGCGCTGATAACTGCCGCCGAAGGGATCGTAGCCGTAGCTGCCATAGCCGCTCTGTCCGGCATTGGGTTGGGCTTTTTCCGGATTTTTGATCTGCTCGTAGGCAGCATTTACTTCCTGCATCTTCTTGGCTGCAGCGGCATCGCCGGGGTTGCGGTCCGGGTGGTAGAGCTTTGCTAGCCGTCGATAGGCCTGTTTGATCTCGTCGTCAGAGGCATCTCGGCTGACACCAAGCACTTTATAAGGATCTTCGATCATTGGTATGCCTCCGTTTCTTTCTTTTTTCTGGGGAATTTGATCCACACACCGCCGTAGAGGATGTTGTCCAAAATGGCTTTATCCTGTACCAGCGGCAATTTTTCAAATTCAGTTGTGCAGCGCCCCATAGCTAATACTAGGTGCTGCTCCTGCTCCTTGGGGTCCCGAATTCCGGCGGCCACATAGGGGTTGTATTTTTCTCTGCGCTCATCTTTGACAAAATCCACCATAGCATCTGCCAGATAGATAAATCTGCCTAAATGCATACCCATATCCCGTAGGGTAGGGGACCATAGGTCTTCTTCAAAGACCAAAAGCTCCGCCATCAATGCGCCGAAGCAGTTGGCCGGGTCGTCGGGGTTGGAACAGTGGCTGTTTTCTAGTTCTGTCAGATGGGCGATGCAGCTTTGTATTGCGCTGCATTGCCTGGGCCAGCGGGCCTGGATATCTGCCAGCGCCGGCTGCAATTTGTTTGCCATTGCCTTTGACCACACGGAGCGATCATCGTTCCAGTTGTCGAGGCAGTTGTAATAGGCCAGGGCAATGTTCATATCGGCGCTGTAACGGACGATCTCGCTGTCGACCCAGGGCCGTTTTTCAATAGGATGCAGTTTGCAGGCATTGGGACCGCTACATTCCTCCGGCTCATACAGGCTCATCAGCAGCAGGGCCAGAAAGGTCATATCGTAGCTCAAACTCAAACGGGCGGTTTGTCCCGCACGGGTGCGGATATTGCGGCATACGCCGCAGTAGACTGCGTTGTAACGCAATCTCTGCTCTTCAGTCAGTTCTTTCAAACTGGCGCTTACATATCCAAACATAGCGTCTGCCCTCCTTTTTTCTCATCCTAGCGAAAAAATATGAACTGGCAGTAAACTTTCTGTTGTGAAATGGAAAATATTACCGCTTACCCAAGCTGCTCAGCACATCGCGCACCATATCCATACGGCCGCGGTCATCCAGCACCTGGGACATACCAAAGCCGGGCCGGCGATTGCCCTCGATCAGCACAGGACCGTTGGGAGTAATGGCTACATCCCAGCCGATGACCAGGATCCTGTCCTCCATTTTGGCTGCTTCCAGTACCAAAGGCTGAATCTCGTCAAAGCAGGGGATAGGGAAACCGTCAAAGGTCTCGCCGCTGGTGGGATGCTGGGCATATGTAGCGCTGACCTTGTCGATGGCATTGCCCTTCAGGCAGCCTTTTTCCACATCGATGGATACGACCATACCGCCACTGGTGAAATTATCCACAGGACTCTTGCCGCTGCCCACGCGCATACCCATCCACAGGACGCGGGGATCGCCGTGATTGTAATAAGTCATCACGCGGATGGTATTGACGCTGGCGGGGCACAGCTTGTTCAGACCTTCGTGCTGCACTACCAGTTCCTCAAGCAGAATGCGATCAGCAATGCAACGGTCAAAATAGGCCTTGGGATCGTCAATATCCTTGGTGTAGACCTTGTTCACATCCTGGCCGCCCAAACCATCGAAGGGCTTGGACATAAAAGCCTCGTTTCGCTGCAAGAAGGCAAGGAATTCCTCGTAATTTCCTTCGGCAGGCACGAAAAATTCCCGCTTGGTGTACTTGGCGAAATCCTGCAGGAAGATCGGCTTTTGGGTGAAGCGATGCTTGTGGGCCTCCGGACTGACGATGGCGTAAAACTCGTTGCCGGTCCGGGTGCCGATATATTCCCGGCGCTCAGCGGCACTACGCTTATAGAATTTGTAGGTCAGATAGTCCGTCAGCGCCATACCGTAGCGGAAAACGCACCAGCCGGTGTCCGCTACCATCCATAAAAAGCTTCGTTTTTCCTCCTGGGCCACCTTTTTCAGCCGGGTGAAAAAACGCTTGTAGTTGGCAGTAAAAATGAAAGAATAAAAGGCCATAAGAAACCTCCTCTTTTGTATCTTGAAACAGAAAAATGACTAGTGGCTGCGTTGCTTTTCCAGCCAGCGGTTCAATGCGCCGCCGTAGAAGAACAGGCAAATGCAGAAATACAGCCACAACATTCCCAATGCCAGGGCATAAACAGAGCCGTAGATATTGGAATACAGGACAAAATGCTCTACATAAACAGAAAAAAGCTGAGAAAAGATCATCCAACCCAGAGCTGCAAACACAGCACCCGGCAAGCTGCTGCGCAACCGGTTGCGTTGCCCGGGAAGAAAGGCATACATAATTGTGAATAGCGCAACCTGAATAATCAGCAGAAGCAGCGCTCGCAGATCCACCAGTTGCAGCAAGAACAGGATCACGGGATGGGTGGTCATCCAAAGATAGTCCAGCAGTGCTGTTCCAGCCAGGTACAGCACTAGCGTTAATAGCAGCACCAGAATAAACGACAGATTATACACAATGCTGATGCCTCTGCGGCGCAGATAGTTGTGGTGCTGACCAGCATCATAAATGGCATTCAGGCCGCTTAAGATGCCGAACATCCCGCGACTGGCGGAATACACAGAACCCAGGGCCGAAATGGTGACCACTGTTTTGGAAGAATGGCGGTAGGAGGCCGTGATAAGCGCACGGACTGTGTCCATCAGGCTTTGCGGAAGAAATCCCTCCACCAGACCCACCAGGTCATCTACCTCCAGCGAGGTATAGCGAAGAATGCCCAGCAGCAATAACAGCCCCGGAAACAGCGAAAGCACCAGAAAAAAGCAGGTGTAGGCGCTATGAAGGGGGATATTCATAGGCCGCAAAAAATCCAGGATCTGCCGTAGCCGACCCCAATACTTTTTGACGAACTGCATACCGGTCCCTCCTTTGGTGGGAATAGGCCGAAGGCTCGCTGGTTCCAGCGAGCCTTCTACCTGCACTCATATTATTCCACAGAGATCAGATAATAGTACACCGGCTGACCGCCCTGCAGCAGATTTACATCGGCATCGGGGCAGATTTCAGCAAAGATGTCAGCGGCCTTCTGGGCGTGGCGCTCCTTAACATCGGCACCGTAATAGATGGTGATGTATTCCTTGCCGTCATCACGGACCTTCTCGGCCAGGCTCTTCAGCAGCACGCGGATGTCCTGACTGGTGCCAAATAGCTGGCTGCCGTACAGGGCCAGGTAGTCACCTTCGTGGATATCATAGCCGTCGAAATCAGAATTGCGGGCGGCATAGGTGATCTGCATCGTGTCAACAGTGGCCAGCGCCTCGGTCAGAGCTTCGGTGTTCTCCTCGATAGAACCCTCAGGGTTGAAGCTCAGCATAGCGGTGATGCCCTGGGGAACAGTCTTGGAGGGAATCACGATCACATTCTTGAGGGTCAAGTCATTGACCTGCTCCGCGGCCATAATGATGTTCTTGTTGTTGGGCAGCACGAACACGGTCTCTGCAGGAACCTTGTTCACAGCTTCCAGGATATCCTGGGTGCTGGGGTTCATAGTCTGGCCACCGGAGATGATGCCGTCCACACCCAGGTTCATAAAGACATCAGCCAGTCCGTTGCCGGCGCAGACGGAAACCACGCCGATGGGCTTTTCCGGCTCGGCGATTTTGGGAGCCTTCTCAGCCTCAGTCATTACCTTCTCGGTGTGCTGCAGGCGCATATTTTCAATCTTAACAGTAACGAAGGAGCCGTAATCCATAGCCTCGTGCAGAGCCTTACCGGGATCGTTGGTGTGGACGTGGACCTTGATGATCTCTTCGTCGTCCACCAGCACCAGGCTGTCGCCGATGCCGTCCAGGAAGTTACGCAGGGCCTCGGGATCCAGGTCATTTTCGCGGGAGATAATGAACTCGGTGCAGTAGGTGAAGGTGATATCCTCCGTGTCGAAGTCGGAGAAATCGGCAGCTTCCTTGGTTTCTCCGACATCTGCGCCATCGGGAACAATTACATCGTTGCCCTGCAGAGCGCTGAGCATAGCTTCCAAGGCTACCAGCCAGCCCTTGCCGCCGGCGTCCACAACACCGGCCTTCTTCAGCACGGGGTTCATATCGGTGGTACCAGCCAGAGCTACCTTGGCTTCAGCGATGGCAGCTTCGTGTACAAATTCAAAATAGTTATTTTCCTGGGCAGCCTGGGTAGCCTTGGCGGCAGCCAGTCTTGCCACGGTCAGAATGGTGCCTTCGGCAGGCTTCATAACAGCCTTGTAGGCGGCATCCACACCTTCCTGCAGGGCAGCAGCCCACAGGACACCATCGCAGATTTCGCCCTCGCGCAGCTTCTTGGCGATGCCACGCATCAGCAGGGACAGGATCACGCCGGAATTGCCACGGGCGCCCCGCAGCATAGCGGAAGCAGCGGCCTTGGCAGCCTGCTCCAAAGTAGGATCCTCCAGCTTGCGCAGGTCGGAAGCGGCGGCATTGATGGTCATGGACATATTGGTGCCGGTGTCACCGTCGGGCACGGGGAAAACATTTAGCTCGTTGAGCTTTTGCTTGTTGATCTCAATGGCGGCAGCCGCGCTGATTACCAGGCGGCGAAAATCCGCACCGTTAATTGTCTGTCTCACTTCTGTTTCCCTCCAAGCCTTAGCCGATCGTCATAGAATCGACGTAAACGTTCACAGCGCGCACTTCGGTACCGGTGCACTTGGTTACCACATAGCGCACTTCTTCTATGATGGACTGGCTGACGGCACCCAGGTTCACACCGCTGACCACCATAATGTGCAGATCGATGGAAATGCTGCCGTCTTCGTGGAACTGGATACGCACGCCCTTGCCGGCGGCTTCTTTGCGCAGCAGGTGGTAGACACCGTCCTTGACGCTGCGGGCAGCCATACCCTTCACGCCAAAGCAGTTGCTGGCGGCGGTGCCCACGATGTCGGTGTATACGCTGGTGCTGATGTTGACAGAGCCGTTGTCGTTTGCGTGTTGAATCATAGTGATACCTCTTTCATCAAATCATGCTGGCTTCCCAGCAGTCGGGGGCAGTCAGACCCATCATCTTGACCACGGTGGGGGCCACATTGGCCAGGCCGTAATTGCCTTCAAGGATGTTCCAGCTAAAGTCCTTGTCGTAGATAATAAAGGGAACGGGATTCAAAGAATGGGCGGTACGGACGGAAGTCTTGCCCTTCTTGGTTTCGGTCATCTGGTCGGCATTACCGTGGTCGGCGGTAATCAGCACGGTGTAGCCGTACTTATCAGCAGCCTCGATAATGGCCTTCAAACCATTGTCCACGCACTCCATAGCGTACACAACGGCATCCATCACGCCGGTGTGACCAACCATATCGCCATTGGGGAAGTTGCAGCGCAGGAACTGGAATTTGCCGGAGGCCATATTCTCCACCATTTTTTCGGTGATCTCCTTGCTCTTCATAGCGGGTGCCTGCTCGAAGGGGATCACATCGGAGGGGATCTCTTCATATACTTCCAGCTCTTCGCTGACCTTGCCGCTGCGGTTGCCGTTCCAGAAGTAGGTCACATGGCCGTATTTCTGAGTCTCGGACAGGGCATACTCGGTGATGCCGGCCTGGCACAGCACCTCGGTCAGGGTGTTTTTGATGACAGGAGGCTGCACCAGATAGTTTTCGGGGATGTTCAGGTCGCCGTCGTACTGCAGCATACCGGCGAACTTCACGCCTTCATAGCCAGGACGGTCAAACTTGTCAAAGTCCTTGCGGTCGAAGGCCAGGGAAATCTCCTGGGCGCGGTCGCCGCGGAAGTTAAAGAGGATCACGCTGTCGCCATTGTTGATCTTAGCGACGGGCTCACCATTTCTTGCCACCACAAAGGCGGGCAGATCCTGGTCGATGCAGCCGGTCTCGGCACGGTAGGTTTCGATAGCCTCGCTGGCGGATGCGAACTGGCGACCCTTGCCTTCCACATGGGTTCTCCAACCCAGTTCCACCATACCCCAGTTGGCTTCGTAGCGGTCCATAGTGACTTGCATTCTGCCGCCGCCGGAGGCGATGGCATAGTCGCAGCCTTCGGTGTTCAGCTCACGCAGCACGGTTTCCAGCTGCTCCACATACTCCAGTGCGGAGGTGGCGGGCACATCGCGGCCGTCCAGCAGGATGTGGCAGTAAGCCTTCTTGACTCCTTCAGCCTTGGCCTGGCGCAGCAGGGCGATCAGGTGGGAAATGTTGGAATGGACATTGCCATCGGACAGCAGGCCGATAAAATGCATTGCCTTGCCTTCTGCGTTGGCAACCAGCTCCTTCCAAGTGGCGCTGGCGTACAGCACGCCATTTTCGATGCTTTCGCCTACCAGCTTAGCGCCCTGAGAGTAGACCTGGCCGCAGCCCAGTGCATTGTGGCCCACCTCAGAGTTGCCCATATCCTCATCGCTGGGCAGACCAACAGCAGTGCCGTGGGCCTTCAGCCAGGTGTAGGGGCAGGTAGCGAACAGATGATCCAGGGTGGGGGTGTTGGCAACCTTCACAGCATCGCCGCTGCCGCCGTCGCCCTTACCCACACCATCCATAATAACCAGAACAATAGGTTTCATAATTTCAAATGTACCTCCAAATAGACAAAGTCTATAAAATCGCATTTTAATACGAATACTATTCTACAACATTTTTTGTAAAAGTACAACTGTTTTTTTGAAATTAGTATGAATTGTCGTAATACTTTCATTCTGTTTCGGCATTTTTAAGCGAAATTACGGAAAAAACGCCAAATATTCCGTTGCTGATCACGATAAATGAATTTTGAAATCTCATTTGCTTTACTTTTTGCTTATGTTATGATATGATTAAAAAAATGCGCTTATGGAGCTGATCGTTTTGAATTTTGATAATACTTATGTTTCCATCGACCTGGATGTGATCTCCGCCAATTTTGATCGCATTGCCGCCAAAGCGGGCACTCGGGTTATGGCTATCATCAAGGCCGATGCCTATGGCCACGGCGCTGTGCAGGTAGGCCGGCTGCTGGAAAAGAAGTGTAGCTTTTTCGGCGTGTCCTCTATGCTGGAGGCGCTGGAACTGCGACAGGCCGGATTGGAAACACCCATTTTGATTTTGGGGCAGACCCCGGTGGCGGCCTTCCCAGAGGCTATTAAATTGGGCATTCGCCCTGCTATTTTCCACTATGAAGCTGCCCAGGCTTTGTCTGCTGAGGCGGTGCGCCAGGGCATTACTGCACCTTTCCATTTTGCGGTGGATACAGGTATGAGCCGCCTGGGCTTCCAGGCAACGGAAGAAAATGCGGATCTGTGCGCCAAGATTGCGAAATTGCCCGGCATCTATGCGGAAGGCCTTTTCAGCCACTTTGCCACCGCAGACTGTGCTGATCTGTCCCGTGCCAAGGTGCAGGCGGAAAAATTCCGTGCCTTTGATGCTATGCTAAGACAGCGTGGCGTGGAGGTGCCTATCCGCCATATGGATAACTCTGCGGGCTTGATGAATTTTGATGACCATTATGAGATGGTCCGCAGTGGCATCGTCACCTACGGTATGTACCCAAGCGACCAGGTAGAAACCAGCCGTCTGCCACTAACACCGGCTCTCAGCTGGCACAGCCGTGTCACCAATGTGAATGTGTTGGAGCCAGGACGGGAGATCAGCTACGGCGGCACCTATGTCACCACTCGTACGACGGTTGTGGCAACGGTGCCGGTGGGCTATGCCGATGGCTACCGCAGAAGCCTTTCCGGTAAATTCTATGTGCTAATCCGGGGCAAAAAGGCTCCCATTTTGGGCCGAATCTGTATGGACCAGATGATGGTGGATGTGACAGACATTCCCGGCGTCAGGCTCAACGACCGTGTGGTGCTGGTGGGCCGCGATGGCGCTGAGGAGATCACTATGGAACAGATCGCCGCTGCTGCCGACAGCTTTAATTACGAGTTCGTCTGCGGTATTAGCCGCCGGGTGCCCCGGTTCTATTATCGCCAGGGCCAGGTCATTCGATCTGTGCATTATCTGTTGGATGCATAAATAACCACAGCCGTAGCTCGAATTTGAGCTACGGCTGATTTTATGTTTGAATCGCACGCAATTTGCAGGCGCATTCGTAAGCTTGCTTGAAATCCTCCCGATCCCGGTAGAACTGCTCTAAATATTGATAGCCCTGCTGCAGCAGCTGCTTGCGGCGGCGCTCCATCTCTACACGATAATAAATACTACCCCGGTGGATGCTTTCCAGCAGCGGAACTGCACCCATCCAATCACTGCGCTCTGCCAGCTGCTCCGCCAATGCCAGGGCGCTCAAGGCGCACAGGTAATGCCATTCCTGGTCAAACAGGGGATCTGGTGCTTGGTAGTCCGCAGCCATATTTAATACAGTGTGGTACTTTTTCGCCGCATATGCCTGCCGTGCCTGCTGCAGTAGTTCCGGATTGG
>RHMF01004020.1_pt1 | contig 12534 bp, 9 predicted proteins | sample 5365151 | NCBI WGS metagenome assembly RHMF01 (sample SAMN10266501, study PRJNA497801) | feces metagenome | isolation source: feces | host: Bos taurus | place: China: Prairie of Fairy Mountain | collected 2017-08-14 | reverse complement strand
ATGGCATTGCGGGCGCGTGTGAAGCTCTCCTTATTCTGGCGGATATCGTTGTGGATATCCTCAAAGCCATCGAAACTCACCGAGACGCTACGTAGACCGGCATCTACCAGTGAGTGCAGACGCTCACGTGTGAGGCTCTGACCATTAGTCACCATACCCCACATATATCCTCGCTTTGTAACCTCACGTCCCGCCTCCTCAAGGTCGCGGCGCACAAGCACCTCGCCACCCGAGAAGATAATCAGCACATCGCGTGGCTCGACATTTGGCGTTACCTCTCTGTCCAACACCGCGAGGAAGTCCTCCAGGGGCATATCCTCTTCGGCAACATCCGTACGGCAGTCGCTACCGCAGTGACGGCAATGGAGATTACAACGAAGCGTACACTCCCAGAAGAGTGTACGCAACTTATGACGCTCCACAATGCCATCGTAGATGCCCTTAAAGAGCTTTAGTCCGATGCGCTTGCGGAGTCCTAAACGTTTTCCTTTCACCGTACGATTGTTTTACTCCTGTGCAGCCTCCTCCTGTGCGCGAGCCTCCTTCTCAGCACGGATAGCATCAAGAGCCTTCTGTGCATCCTCGTCGGTCACAGGCTTTGCCACGCTGCCATCAGGGAACTCCACAGCCTGGTCATCCTGGATAGGATTGCCATTCTCGTCAATAGGACGTGCGACAGCGCCGTCAGGTGTAGGCACGCCATACATAAGCATAATACGTGGGTCCTCCTGCTCGGTCACGATGTCCTGATTCTTCTTATCCTCGCTCTTCGAAGCCTTCTTGGTGCTGCAGCAAGCAGCGGTAGAGAAGCCCAAAAGTGTCAAAAGAGCAATCTTCCACTTCATATTCATAGTAAATCGTTTTATAGGATATTCTAAAAAATTATTGACAAATATAGGATTTTTTATCCTATTCTACAAATATAACGTAAAAAAGTAGCTCTGTGGTATTGCATCAAATAATAAAATTTGTAACTTTGAACTACGAAATAAAGCATAGTACTATGGAAGGACGTGTCAAGTGGTTCGATGATAAGCGAGGTTACGGCTTCATCACAGGTGATGATGGCGTGGAGACTTATGTCCACTATACGGCTATTGCAAAGGATGGTTATCGCACGTTGAAACACAATTGGCGTGTTACCTACGAGGTGGTGGAGACGAAGGATGGCCATAAGGAGGCACGCAATGTTATTGTGATGCGTTAGCCAGAGAGAGAAGGTGGGGTGGCGAGATTTGTTTTATGAAAATTTTTTGCTACCTTTGTATAACCTACTGATAGGACGATGATAAATTTTGAGCATAGATACAACTTTGGAATGGCTATTTTTGCAATGGCCACTATCACTATGTCTATGCGAATGTGCCGTTAGGCACTCTCTTTTATATATGTGGTTACGTACCACATTCCTCTCCGACTGATAAATATTTTGCTCGCCATTTACGATGGCGATATTGTATATGTATATAACCTACTTAAGATACTACAACTATGAGCGATAGAAAACTACATTTCGAAACCTTGCAGATTCACGGCGGTTATCACGTCGATGAGTCCAATGCGCGAGGTATTGCTATACACCCTACGGCAGCCTACCACTTCCCTACGTGTGATTATGCTGCGAACCTCTTCACGCTCAGCGAGCCAGGATATATCTACACTCGCTTGCATAACCCTACAACGTCGGCCTATGAGGAGCGTATCGCAGCACTCTATGGTGGTGTGGGAGCCTTGGCAACAGCATCGGGAATGTCGGCTATTTTGCTGACCGTTACTGCGTTAGCAAAGGCGGGTGAGAATATCGTAGCGTCGCCATATCTCTACGGCGGTACGCACAACCAGTTTGTTATCTCGTTGCGTAACTTGGGCGTGGAGTGTCGCTTGGCAAAGAGCGATGCGAAGGAGGATATTGCCGAGATGATTGATGATAATACGCGCGCTATATTTGTTGAGTCGATGGGAAATCCAACTTGTCGTGTGGCAGATATCGAGGCTTTGGCGGAGGTGGCACATAGCAACAACATTCCGCTTATCGTGGATAATACCTTCGGTGCGGGAGGATACTTGTGTAACCCATTCGAGTGGGGCGCGGATATCATCACCGACTCGGCTACCAAGTGGATAAATGGTCACGGTACTGCAATGGGAGGTATCATCGTCGACAGCGGTAAGTTCGATTGGCGTGCTTCGGGCAAGTTCCCACAGATTGATGGCCCGTCGGAGGGTTACCACGGCCTTAACCTCTGCGATGCCTTTGGCTCACAGGCCTTTATCGTGAAGTGTAGGGTAGATGGTATGCGTGACTTCGGTTGCTGCCCTTCGTCGTTCGATGCCTATCTGATGTTGCTTGGCTTGGAGACTTTGTCGTTGCGCGTTAAGCACGAGGTGGAGTCGACTTATAAGTTGGCGGAGTTCTGCCGTCAGCACCCAAAGGTAGAGCGTGTTAGCTTCGTAGGCTTTGAGGACCACCCATCCTATGCCTTGGCACAGAAGTACTACCGTTATGGCGCCTCGGCGGTGTTGACTATCGAGCTTAAGGGTGACCTCGACTCTACTGTAAAGTTTGTTGAGAGCCTCAAGCTATCGGCAAATATGACTATGATTGGTGACTCTATATCGGTTGTTACGCACCCAGCGTCAACCACGCATAAGCAGCTCTCGGATGAGGCGAAGCGTGCTGCGGGCATCACGCCTACGTTGCTTCGTATCTCTCTCGGCTTGGAGAACGTAGAGGATATCATTGCGGACTACGAGCAGGCGTTATCTAACATCTAATCTAACATCTAAACGTTCGAATAATGAGCTCCGTTTATCATTATAGAAAACCCTTGGTGTTGGAGTCGGGAGCGGTGCTTTCGGAAGTCGATATCACCTACGATACCTTTGGTACGCTCAACGAGGCGAAGGATAACGTGATATGGGTGTGCCACGCTCTTACGGCAAACTCCGATGTTGCCGATTGGTGGCCTCATACCGTTGAGCAGGGGCGCTTCCTCGATCCTACGCGCTACTTTATCGTCTGCGCCAACTTCCTCGGCTCGCACTATGGTACAACCTCGCCGCTCTCGGTGAACCCTCTTACGGGCGAGAAATATTACTACGATTTTCCGCAGATTACGGTGCGTGATATGGTGCGTTGTCATCAGCTCCTTGCTCGCCACTTGGGCGTCGAGCGTGTTAAGATGCTGATTGGTAGCTCTATTGGTGGTTTCCAATGTATGGAGTGGGCGATTATGGAGCCACACTTTATGGAGAATCTCGCGCTTATAGCAACCACAACTTGTTCGGAGCCGTGGGCTGCGGCCTTCAACGAGTCGCAGCGTATGGCAATCCGCCTGGATAAGACGTGGGGCGAGCGTAGGGATGATGCGGGAATTGATGGTATGGCCGTTGCACGCTCCATTGCCCTTATCAGCTATCGTGGAGGTGCGGCATATAACGCTACGCAGCAGGAGCAGCAGGAGCTTAACGAGGTGTCATTCTCGCGCCGTGCGCATACCTATCAGCAGTATCAGGGCGAGAAGCTACGCCGTAGGTTTAACGCTCTCTCCTATTACCGCCTATCGGAGGCTGTCGACTCGCATAACATAGCGCGTGGCAGGGAGAGCATCGCCAAGGCGTTGCAGAGCATCGAGGCCCGCACGTTGGTGGTTGCCATATCGTCCGACATCCTCTTTCCGCCCGAGGCACATACGCCACTTAGGGAGCATATCCGCGATGTGGAGTATCATCTCATAGAGTCGGAGTTTGGTCACGATGGCTTCCTTGTGGAACACGAGAAATTAAATAGAATTATTGATAACTTTATAAATCACAGATAGTTATGAAAAATATTAACATAGGTCTTTTTGGATTTGGTAATGTAGGTCGTGGTCTTTATGACGTATTGCAGCGTATCGACTCGAAGAGTGTACATATCAAGCGCATCTGCGTTCGTGACTTGGAGAAGGAGCGTGGCGTGAAGGCGGAGTTTACAAACCGCGCTGACGATATCTTCGAGGATAAGGATATCAACCTTATCGTTGAGGTTATCGACGATGCCGAGGCTGCTTACGATATCGTTAAGCGTACGTTGAAGGCGCGCATCCCAGTGGTTTCGGGTAATAAGAAGATGCTCGGCCACCATATCTTGGAGCTTATCGACCTTCAGGAGCAGTATAATACTCCGTTGTTGTACGATGCTTCGGCGTGTGGCTCTATTCCTGTTATCCGTAACCTCGAGGAGTACTACGATAACGACCTTCTTACATCGGTTAAGGGTATCCTCAATGGCTCGTCAAACTTCATCCTCTCGAAGATTTTCAACGAGCATATGAGCTACGAGGCTGCGTTGAAACTTGCTCAGGATTTGGGCTTTGCGGAGAGTAACCCTACGCTCGATATTGATGGTTGGGATTCGTTGTATAAGCTTATCATCATCACTGTTCACGCCTTTGGTGTTTACGTAGCGCCAGAGAACATCCTTACCTATGGTATCTCTACGATGAACGATGCCGATATCCGCTTCGCGCAGGAGAAGGATCGCCGTATTAAGCTCGTTGCTCACGTTGAGAAGATTGACAACCGCCTTATTATGTGCGTATTGCCACAGCTTATCTCGCGAAATAAGTATATCTATAGCGTTGAGGATGAGTTCAATGGCGTGGTTATCAAGGGCTTGTTCTACGATAAGCAGTTTATGTTCGGCCGTGGTGCGGGTGGTCATCCTACAGGCTCTGCGGTGTTGAGCGATATCACGGCGTGTGGCTATAACTACCGCTATGAGTATAAGAAGCGTAACGACTCGGTGTTGCCACAGTACACTACCGACCACACCTTCCGCGTCTACTTCCGTTATAAGAGTGCTGAGCAGCGTAACTTGCTGAACTTTACGAAGATTCGCGAGCAGTATACATCCGATACGTATAACTATATCGTAGGTGATGTTACGGTTTCGAACCTCAAGGCACATCAGGAGGAGCTTCGCGTTGCAGATTGCTTCGTAGCGGCTTATCCATTGGATTAACCTGCTGTTGTGACCAATAAAAAGGCTACTTGAAGATTCCAAGTAGCCTTTTTATTTTTAGAATAGCTCCAACTGCTCGGGGCTGCTGTTGAACGATAGACGGTGGTAGGGTGTGAGGCCATACTCACGGATGGCAAGACGATGCTCACGTGTTGGGTATCCCTTGTTCTTTGCCCAGCCATACATCGGAAACTCCTCGGCAAGACGCATCATATACTCGTCGCGGTGAGTCTTGGCAAGTACCGATGCCGCAGCGATATTAGCATACTTACCATCGCCCTTAACTATTGTGCGCCAGGGTATTGTGAGGTCAGTGTGAAAACGATTTCCATCTATGACGGCAAACTCTGGCGTGGTGGATAGGCTCTTTAGCGAGATATTCATACCCTCAATTGAGGCGTTGAGGATATTTATCTGGTCGATACGTTCGGGGCTTACCTCGGCAACGTGCCACGCCACAGCCTCACGTTCGATAACCTTGCGTAGCTCCTCACGGCGGCGCTCGGTCATCTGCTTCGAGTCGTTAAGATAGGGGTGGTGAAAGTCGGCGGGGAGTATCACCGCAGCGGCAAATACCGAGCCTGCAAGACATCCACGTCCCGCCTCGTCGCATCCTGCCTCTATAAGTTCGTGTTGAAAGCAATTCTCAAGCATACTCTTTGGTTTTAGTGTTTTACCTCCTGCTGACGGCACTCGTTGTTGGGTGTATAACCCGTAGCGTTGAAGGTGCGAATATGGCGTAGCATAGCCTCGCGGACGGTGATGTTCGTAGGGCGAAGCTGACGTGCTACGATGGTGCTATCTATGTAGTTTTCAGCAATGTAGTTGCACAAAGCAACACGATGCTTACCCTCCTCGATGTCGAACTCTATGGTTACGGCATCGGGCTTTGTTTGTGGCTCCTCGCCAAGGATTATGCGGTACGAAGCATCGCTACGGAAGTAGGGGTAGTGCGACTCCTTATCGGGGCTTTCGGGGCTACCGCTGTTGTACTTGCGAAGTATGAAATCGCGCATCTGCGCAGTGGTAAGGGTGCCGATATAAATTGTTGAGTTGAAGGGGTCGTTGTTGAGAATCTCGGCACGAATAATCTCTCCCTCCGCGAAGCCATCAAGACGTATGCCGCCATAGTGGTAGAAGGTCACCTCGGGCGTGAAGCCACCCTCGTAGGGGTATGTTGCAAGAGCCTCAATTGTGAAGTTCGCAACACCCTCTTTAGTGGCGGCCACAGTGGCATAGCCTTCAGTGGTATTAAGCTCTGGGTCGCTCGCCTTAAGGGCCTCGATGCGTGAGCTAAAGGTGCTATCAGCCGCCACCTCGCTCATATTTATCTGCGAGTATTCAACCTCTAAAATCTCGCCATTAGCGACGCTTATATCGGCCACGGTTACATATCGTAAGTTCTTGTTGTTCTGCGATATATAGGTATTATTAATGCTCTTTCCAACAAGGTCGTGGCTATGGCCTCCCGCTATCCAATCATACGACTCCTCGCGCTCGGCAAGACGCATATCATTCTGAAGTCCCATATGCGAGAGAAGCACCACAAAATCACACTCCTTCTCAATCTCTTTAAGCACCTCATAGGCAGTATCAATATCCGATGTAAAGGCGTAATCTACGTATGCACTTTTACCTCCCAGAGGGTAGCCATAGTTGTCGGTATCGACCACACCCACAAAGCCAATCTTCACGCCTTCCACCTCGCGTATCGTGTAGCGCAGAGGCTCGAGGGCGTTGTTCTTTGCCGTAACGTTTGCGCACACCACATCAAACTCTGCGGCCTTAAGCATCTCGTTCAGCACCTCGGAGCCTTTGTCAAACTCGTGGTTGCCCAGCGTCGCAACGTCGTAGCCTAACTCGTTCATAAGCTCGATAAGAGGTACTCCAGGGTGTGCCGAGTCGTCGACATAAGCATTACCCGATACTCTGTCACCAGAGTCGATAAGTAGCACCTCGCCACGCTGCTCATACTCCGCAACAAGTTGAGCAAGCTGTGGTATGGCATCTATCGTGGCGTGAATATCGTAGGATGTAGATATGGCTCTTCTCTGCACTCTTGGGTATACAAGATATGAGCGTCAGGAAAAGGAGTATTGTAGAAAAAAATAGATGTTTTCGCATAAGTTGTTATATTTATCGTTACAAATTTACAAAAAATTACTATCTTTACACATCATTTATTAAAAATGTAGAGTGATATGGCACATACGGTAGAACTTCGACTTATCAATAACTCATCAACAATAGAGGTTGAGATGGGTATATCGCTTATGGAGGTGTTGCAAAATGTCGCCCTTGAGCAGCCATATCCTATCCTTGCTGCGCGAGTTAACAACCGCTACAAAGGCTTGGGTTATAGAATTTTTAAGCCTGTTACCGTTGAGTTCTTCGATATGCGCGATTTCGAGGGCTACCGCATCTATCAGCGCACGTTGTCGTTTGTAATGCAGAAGGCATCGCTGGAACTATTCCCCGAGCGCAAGCTCCGCATCCGCCACTCGTTGGGTAATGGCTTCTATGCTGAGTTCGAGGGTTGTGAGCCTATCAGTTATGAGGATGCTACGCTGCTGAAACTACGTATGGAGGCAATCGTGGCACAGAATATCCCTATCACACGCCGTAAGCGTCTTGCCGAGGAGGTAGTTGAGGAGTACCAGAAGTATAGCTTTGATGACCGTATTGATATCCTCGAAACCCGCCCAACGCTCTACCGCACGGTGAACTATTTGGGTGATATGCCTGGATACTTCTATGGTGTCTTGGCGCCATCGTCGGGCTATGTTCCACGTTTTGATGTTGTGCCTTATTGCAATGGCCTATATGTTGCACTTCCTGCGCGTACCAACCCCGAGCAACTCACAACGGCGATAAACCACGATAAGATGTTCGATATATTCCACGAGTATCAGCGCTGGATAGATATTATGGGAGTGCCTACCGTTGGCGACCTTAACCGCAGAGTTATGGAGGGTGATGCGTCGGAGCTTATCAAGATTGCCGAGGCGTTCCACGAGAATAAGATTGCCTCTATCGCTCGCGCTATTGCCCAGGCTAACCAGGAGCGTGGTGTGCGTATGGCACTTATCTCTGGCCCTTCGTCAAGTGGTAAGACTACCTTCTCGAAGCGTCTTGGTGTGCAACTTCGTGTGTTGGGCCTCGATCCGGTGTTGATTGCCCTCGATGACTACTTCGTAGACCGCGATAAGACTCCTCTTGGCGAAGATGGCAAGCCCGACTTCGAGGCTTTGGAGGCTATCGACCTTGTGACGTTGAACGACCACTTGCGCCGTCTTACGGCGGGTGAGAGTGTGGAGATTCCGCGCTACGACTTTATTTCGGGTAAGCGTCAGTGGCACGAGAAACCACTAAAACTTACCGACCGCTCGATACTTATTATGGAGGGTATTCACGCCCTAAACCCTAACCTTACACCTGGCGTGGCCGATGGTCAGAAGTTCAAGATTTACATCTCGTGCTTCACATCCGTAGCAATGGACAACTTCTCGCGAATCCCTACGACGGACAACCGTATGTTGCGCCGTACGATTCGTGACAATGCAACACGTGGTAACGATGCGCTTAAAACGCTTACGATGTGGCCTGCGGTGCGTCGTGGCGAGGAGAAGCATATCTTCCCATATCAGGAGAATGCCAACGTGATGTTCAACTCGTCGCTCTTCTACGAACTATCGGTGTTAAGGGCTATTGCCGAGCCTGTGCTTCGTGAGGTGCCAGATACGGTGCCAGAGTATGCCGAGGCACGCCGCATCCTAAAACTTTTGGATAACTTTGTGCCTATTGCGCCCGAGGAGATTCCACCAACGTCGCTGCTAAGAGAGTTTATCGGAGGCAGCTCGTTTAAGTACTAAAACCGCAAATAAAGAGTTATAACCATAACGAAACTAAAACTATAAACTAAATAAACCTTTTAATCAAATGAAAATCTTTGACAACTTTGTAGACCGTCACACAGGTCTAAACTCGAAGGAGGATTTGCAGCAGATGCTCGCTACAATTGGCGTTGAGTCTGTTGAGGAGCTTTTGCAGCAGGTTATCCCACAGAATATTCGCCTTAAGAAGGACCTTGACCTTCCAGAGGCTATGAGCGAGTATGAGTATGCCGCTCACATCTCGGCTCTTGCAGCGAAGAACCGCACCTTCCGTTCATTCATCGGTATGGGTTACTATCCTAACGTAGTGCCTGCGGTTGTTTCACGTAACGTTTTCGAGAACCCAGCGTGGTACACATCATACACTCCATATCAGGCCGAGATTTCACAGGGCCGTTTGGAGGCGCTTCTTAACTATCAGACAGCAATCCTCTCGCTCACAGGTATGGAGGTTGCTAACTGCTCGCTCTTGGACGAGGCTACTGCAACTGCCGAGGCTATGCTTATGATGTTTGCGTTGCGCTCACGTGAGGCTGTGAAGCAGGGCCGTAACCAGCTCTTCGTAGATGAGAATATCTTCCCACAGACCTTCGACGTACTTATCACACGTTCGGAGCCATTTGGCATCGAGATTATCCGCGATGACTTCTCAACTTATGAGTTCTCGGGTAAGGAGTTTGGTGCTATTCTTCAGTTCCCAGCTGCTAATGGTGAGGTTCGCGACTACGCAGCCTTCGCAGCAAAGGCAAAGGAGGCTGGCGTATTGGTAACTGCCGTAGCAGACCTTCTCTCATTGGCACTCTTCAAGTCACCAGCAGAGTGGGGTGCAGATATCGCAGTAGGTACTACACAGCGTCTTGGTTGCCCTATGGGCTTCGGTGGTCCTTCGGCTGGTTATATGGCTACACGCGATGCTTACAAGCGTAATATGCCAGGTCGTATCATCGGTGTATCGGTAGACCGCTTGGGTAATAAGGCACTTCGTATGTCGCTTCAGATGCGTGAGCAGCATATCAAGCGTGAGCGTGCTACATCGAACATCTGTACTGCACAGGCGTTGATGGCCTCAATGGTAGGTTTCTACTGTATCTATAATGGTAAGGAGGGACTCCAGCGTGCAGCAATGGTGGCACATAGTGCTGCTGTAACCGTTAAGGAGGCTTTGGAGGCTATGGGCTATAAGGTGCGTACACAGGCTCTCTTCGATACTCTTGAGGTTGAGGCCGAGGCATCTGTAATTCAGGATATCGCCCTTGCTCGTGAGATTAATATGTACTACCCAACTGATGACACCGTACGTATGTCATTCGACGAGGTAACTACCGACCAGGAGCTTCAGACTATCGTAGAGATTTTTGCCGAGGCACGTGGCAAGAAGGCAAAGGCTGTTAAGCGTGTTGAGGCAGCAGTTATCGCTGCGGAGGTAGAGCGTAAGAGCGACTTCTTCACCGAGGATATTTTCAATGCTTACCGCACCGAGACCGAGATGATGCGTTATATTAAGCGCCTTGAGTTGCGCGATATCTCGCTTATGAACTCTATGATTTCACTCGGCTCTTGCACAATGAAGCTTAACGCTGCACAGCTTATGCAGCCACTATCGTTGGCAGGATTCCAGAACGTACACCCTCTTGCTCCAGAGGATCAGACCGAGGGTTACCGTGAGCTTATCTCGAACCTCGAGAGCTACCTCGCAACTATCACAGGCTTTGCAGGTTGTACACTTCAGCCTAACTCAGGTGCTGCGGGTGAGTATGCAGGTTTGCTTATCATCCGTGCTTATCACCAGAGCCGCGGTCAGGGCTATCGTAACATCATCCTTATCCCATCTTCTGCGCACGGTACTAACCCAGCATCGGCAGCTATGGCGGGTATGAAGATTGTTACCGTGGTGTGTGACCAGAATGGTAATATCGACGTTGAGGACCTTAAGAAGAAGGCCGAGGAGCACGCTTCGGAGTTGTGCGGTTTGATGGTTACTTACCCATCTACACACGGTGTCTTCGAGAGCCGTATTCGTGATATCGTAGATGCTATCCACGACGCTGGTGGTCAGGTATATATGGATGGTGCGAATATGAACGCACAGGTGGGCTTGACTAACCCTGGCTATATCGGTGCGGATGTTTGTCACCTTAACCTCCACAAGACCTTCGCAATGCCTCACGGCGGTGGTGGCCCTGGTGTAGGTCCTGTATGTGTTGCTGAGCATCTCGTTAAGTTCCTCCCAACTCACTCGTTGATGGAGACTGGTGGCGAGGAGGGTATCACTGCCGTTGCATCATCACCTTGGGGTTCTGCGATGTTGTTGCCTATTACTTATGGCTACATCCGTATGCTCGGCTTCGAGGGCTTGCGTCGCTCAACAGAGATGGCTATCGTAAATGCTAACTATATGTCTTCGGCATTGAAGGATGAGTATAAGACCTTCTACTCTGGTGAGACTGGCCGTGTAGGTCACGAGATGATTCTCGACCTCACTCGCTTCAAGCACGACTACAATATCGACTGTGGTGATATTGCTCACCGTCTTATGGACTATGGCTACCACGCTCCTACACTTTCGTTCCCTGTTCACGAGACCTTGATGGTTGAGCCTACAGAGTCGGAGTCAAAGGCTGAGATGGATCGCTTCATCGAGTCACTCATCCAGATTAAGCGTGAGTGTGAGGCTGCTGCGGCATCGGGTAATGCAGATAACGTTGTTGTAAACGCTCCTCACACAGCGTTGGAGCTTGCTGGCGAGTGGTCACACCCATACTCACGCCAGGAGGCTGCCTTCCCACTCGCTTGGGTTGCTGTGGGCAAGTTCTTCCCATACGTTACAAAGATTGACAATGGCTACGGCGACCGTAACCTTGTGTGTCGTTGTATGGATTGGAAGTAATCGCTCGATAGAGTTGCAAAAAGAGAACGCTACCCAAACGGGTAGCGTTCTTTATTATATATACGTATGAGTGTTATCCCAAGATGCGCTTTAGAGCCTCGAGGTTACGAGGATTGTCAATAGCCTTACCCTCTGGAGTATAGGCATTTGCAATGGCATCTGCAAAGTGCTTCTCAACCTTGTTGCGCACCACCTTCATAGTGCTATTCACAAGTCCGTTCTGCTCGGTGAATGGCTCGTCAGCAAGGGCTATCACCGCAGGTACCCAGCGCTCTGGGAACTCATCAGCGTAGGCACCACCACGGCGATACTTCGCAACCTCCTCGCCGATGATTGCCGCAGCACGCGTGTAACGCTCCTCACCCTGAATGCCCTCCTCGTCGAGCTTGCGGTTGAGGTTCTCCTTCGAGCCTACGGCAAGCGCAATGGTATAAGGACTCTGGTTGTTGTAGACGATAACTTGGTCGATGTATGGCGACTTATCAACGATAGCCTCCTCCATACCCTCAGGGCTATACTTTTCGCCATCCGACGAGATAAGTAGACTCTTGAAGCGGCCCAAGACGTAGAGGAAGTTATCCTCGCCCATATATCCCATATCGCCCGTATGCAACCAACCTTCGCGTACGGTATCTGCCGTAGATTCAGGATTTTTCCAATATCCCGCCATCACGTTCTCTCCCTTGATGACAATCTCACCCTTCTGACCTACGGGCAACTCACGTCCCTCGTCATCCAAAATCTTGATT
>RHMF01001047.1_pt1 | contig 12537 bp, 7 predicted proteins | sample 5365151 | NCBI WGS metagenome assembly RHMF01 (sample SAMN10266501, study PRJNA497801) | feces metagenome | isolation source: feces | host: Bos taurus | place: China: Prairie of Fairy Mountain | collected 2017-08-14 | reverse complement strand
GTCTGAAGTAGGGGTAAGCGTCGCCGGCGGTGTTTCGCATAATCTCGGTCAGGTGCTTACCGCTATGATTCTTCTGGAAACCTCGGAGCTTGTTTATTATATGGCGGTGCTTACCGTTACGGGAACGATAGCAGGAATACTTGTAGGACTTTGCAGTTCTGCTCTTGTAAAAAAAATCCCCGGAAATCTTTTTAATTGAAAGTATAAAAAAGTTTGACAAATTATTGACAATCCATGAGAGATATGATATAATAAGCCTCGGTAATTTTATAATTAAAAGGAGATTCTTGTTATGAAGAGAATTTTTGCACTTGCAATTTGCTTTGTTATGGCATTATCTGCGATTCTTGTAGGCTGTAATAATGCCGATGTAAACAATGAGCCCGAAACAGTTTCCACAGTTAAGTTTGGTTCTGCGGTATATGTAAGCACACCTGTAACGGCCGATGCTACTGAGGATAAGAACGGCTCCGGTAAGCTCGATGTTACCGTTGCTGCAGTTACGGTTGACGCAGATGGCAGAATCGTTTCTTGCGAGCTTGATACAGCAAGCAACACGGTAGGCTTTACATTCGACGGTAAGGCAGTTTCCACTGAAGAATTCAAGACAAAGTACGAAATGGGCACAGATTATAATATGGTTGCATATGGCGGTGCTGTTAAGGAATGGTTTGAACAGGCAGATGCCTTTGAAAAGGTAGTTGCAGGTAAGACTGTTGATGAAGTAAAGGCACTTGTTGCTGAAGCAGATAAGGGTACCGAAGAAGTTGTAAATGCCGGTTGTACTATTATGATTAACGAATTCGTAAAGGCAATTGAAAAGGCTTATAATGCGGCAAGCGCAGAAGTTCCTGCAGACGCTTCCCTTAAGGTAAGAGTTGCAACAGAACAGACAGTTGCTGATGCAACTGAAGAAAAGGACGGCAGCAATAAGGTTGCAGTAAACGTGTTTGGTGCAGCATGTGATGCAGAAGGCAAGGTGCTTTCCGCTTCCAGCGATTGCGTTGAAGTTACCTTCACGTTCGATATGAACGGTGTATCCACACTTGATACTGCAAAGGAAGTTCTTTCCAAGAAGGAACAGGGCGACGCATACGGTATGGTTGCATACGGCGGAGCTGAAAAGGAATGGTATGAACAGGCTGCAGCATTTGATGCAGTTTGCGTAGGCAAGACTGCTGATGAAATTGCTTCTCTCGTTGCTGAAGACGGCAGAGGAACGCAGGACGTTCAGAACGCAGGCTGTACAATCTACGTAACAGGCTTTGTAAAGGCTGCTTCCAAGAACTGATTTTATCAAACTGAAAAGATAAAGATAAAAAGGAGCTTTGTCTCCTTTTTTCTTGTAGATGGGAATTATGAAAAAATATAAACTGTTTGCTTTAATTACCGTATGCCTTTTGCTGTGTATGAGCATGATGTCCTGTAAAGCCAATAAACAGCAGTTTACAAAGTATTCCATGGATTATTTTGATACGGTTATTACGGTTGTAGGATTTGAGAACACAAAAGAGGAATTTGATAGGAAGGCAGACGAGATTCTGTCTCTTTTGGCGGAGTATCATAAACTATATACCATTTATCACCGCTATGACGGAATGGAGAATCTGTGTACCGTTAATGAACTTGCAGACGGAGTACGCCACCGTACCGTAAAGGTTGATAGGCGAATTGCGGATATGCTTGTTTTTGCAAGGGATATGTATGACTTTACTGACGGAAGGGTAAATGTTGCCATGGGAAGCGTACTTTCTCTCTGGCACGATTACAGAAGTCTTGGCATGGATGATCCTTCAAAGGCGTCGCTGCCGCCTATGGAAAAGCTAGTGGATTCATCAATGCATACAGATATCAACGATATTATAATTGACATAGAAAACTGTACGGTAACTCTCACCGATCCCGAAATGAAGCTTGATGTGGGTGCCATTGCCAAAGGCTATGCCGCGCAGCGCGTTGCAGACTATATGGAAGAAACCGGTATGACAGGTTATGTCTTGAATGTGGGCGGAAACGTATGTACAATCGGTACAAAACCTGACGGAAGTAAATGGACGGTGGGACTTGAAAATCCCGATGGCGGGGAATACCTTGCATATCTCGGTCTGAGTGATAAATCTGTGGTGACCAGCGGATCTTATCAGAGATTTTACTATGTTGACGGTAAAAAGTACCATCATATTATTGACCCCGATACGCTTATGCCGGCAGAGGGCTTTGTGGCTGTGTCGATAATATGCGATGATGCCGGTATTGGAGACGCACTTTCTACAGCACTTTTCTGTATGCCGATAGCAAAAGGAATTGATTTAATAGAATCAATTCCCGGAACAGAGGCTATGTGGGTAAGTGAAGACGGAGTGAGAACATTTTCTTCCGGCTGGAATAATTACGTTAAAAAGTGAGTATGAAAAATACCGTGTCTTTATACGGAAATAATACTGTTTTTGTGCGCAAGTCTTTAAGGGCTTGCGCTTTTTTCTGTATATATGTTAATTGACAGATTTTTTTTGATATGATAATATAATTTTGCAATAGGTTTAATGAATTGTACTGTTTAATGCGGAGGTGACTCTATGAAAAAGGTGATTATGCTGTTTTGCATTTTAATAATGGCGTTAGTACCGTCAGTATATGCTGACAGTGAAAACGGCTTTAAATATTTCGTCGGTGATATTAATGCCGACGGAAGTATAAATATTGACGATGCGGTGCTTCTTTTGCAGAATTCCATGTTTCCGGAAGAATATAAGCTGACGTACGGAGGAAACGTTGATTTCACAAAGGATAAAAGTATAGATATTGATGACGCCGTGCTTCTTTTGCAGCACAGTATGTTCCCCGATAACTATCCTATTGAGCAGACCTATGCAAGATATCTTATGGATGACAGCAGTATGAGCGGCCCTGTCGGTATTATGAGCGGCTGGAGACTTGACGATAAGTATCAGATAGATAATACCTACGGTACCGAAACCCCGACGGTTTCGGCAGATAAGGGTGAGGCAACAGTGCTTCACAGACCGATAAATGCCGTCAGAGAGGGAGAGATGCGCCTTGACCTTGTTCTTGCTTTTGCCATGGTGAGAAAGGGTGCGTATGTGTCACTTGAGAACAGTAGAGACGAGGTGTTTTTCTCAGTTGTTGTAGAAAACTCACAGTTTGTTATAGTAAGCGGAAACTTGAGAAAGCCCACTGGAATTTTTACCGACAAAAGCATTTCTGAACATACTCTTATCTTTGATATGAATCTTGATAAAGCATTGGCAACCGTGATTATCGATAACGATACTTTCCGCGGCATTCCCTTCGAAAGTGAAAATATCAGCCGTCTTTCCATAGGCTTTGACGGAAGCGGAAGCGGTTCAGTTACCGTAGGACACGCAAGAATTGTCGCCGATTACGGTGTGAATGAAAATTTTGCCGCAACCGACAGTAACGAGGGAAAGCCCCTTTACGGCGAGTGGAAAACTGACGGTAATGTTACTGTCCGTAGGATTCTCAGTGAAAGAGGAAAAGATGTGTTTTCCGCAAATATGATTGGCACATCCGAGGCGGAAATTGAATTTGGCCGTGTTTTCGGACGCATTTGTGCAGAGGTGAACCTTCTTCTTCCGAAGGGAAATGAAAAGGTGAGTTTCAATATTGTTTCCGAAGGCAAAACTGTGCTCAGCCTGTATTCGGAAAACGGAAACTGGTATGCGGGAAAGTCTGTGCTTAGAAAGGTTGCAAAAAACGTCTGGACAAATCTCAGACTTGAAATTGATACCGTTTCGGGAAGTGTGTTCGTCCGCATAAACGGAAAGGACTGCGGTACGCATAAGCTTTCATCAGCCTTTTTATTTGCCGATGCCGTGAAAATAAGCCTTGACGGCAAGGAAAAACAGATATGGTTTGATGATGTAAAGGTGTTTACGGTATATGATTATCCCGATTATCCCGAAAAGCCGCTTCCTGTAACCGATGATAACTATGAAATAGGCGTAAACGTGTGTAATCTCTGGCATAACGGATACTGTGGGGAAGGATATGACGCAGTTGCCCCCTTTGACGAGCTTTACCCCTATGTCGGACTTGCGGATGAGGGATTGCCGGAGCTTGCCGATTGGGAAATAAAACAGATGACCGAGCACGGCATAGATTTTCAGCATATCTGCTGGTACAGTCCGCAGAATACTACAACAGTACCCGTAAAGGGCACCCGAATGGCTCAGGTTGCACTTAATGACGGTTTTCTCAAATCAAAGTACGGCGATTATATGAAGTTCTGTATTATGTGGGAAAACAGTAATGGCTCGGTAAATACAAAACAGCAGTTTTACGACTATATCTGGCCGTATTTCAAGGAGTATTACCTTTCCGACCCGAGATATTACTCGATAGATAATAAGGCTGTTATCACAATCTGGAACAGGGAACAGCTGAAAAAATCCTTTGGAGGAGAAACTGGCGCAAGACAGATAGTTGATTTTATGAAGGAGGACGTAAAGAGCCTCGGATATGACGGACTCATCGTCCTTTTCAGCGGAGATACATCCATAAGCACAACGGTTGAAGCCATGGGCGGCGACGGAATATACGCTTATAATTACGGACGAAGCGGAGAGCATGCGGATTACCAGCTTTCCGTTATGAAGAATAATAAGGATAACGGAAACGTTTATTACGTTCCTTCGGTTTCGGTGGGTTTTAACGCCGTAGGAAGACACGACGAGAGAAGCGGTATGATAACCCCTTCCGAACACAGAAGAGTGTGTGAATATATAAAGAATGAGTACCTTCCTACTGAAAATGACGGCTCGTGGCACGATAATCTTGTAATAGTGTCTACGTGGAATGAATATACCGAGGGCACATATGTTGCACCGAGTAATCTTTACGGATTTGACTATCTTGATAACGTGCGCGAGGTGTTTGCGGAAGATAAGGCGGAACACGAGGATGTAATTCCGTCGGAAAAGGTAAAGGACAGAATGAGGAATCTCTATCCCGACGGCTTTTCGCCCATAAGACGCCTGAGACTTGAGGGCGGTATGGAAACCTTTGACCCCGACCGTACAAGCCCCATAAAAACTTGGGATTTTTCCGACGGTTTGTCTTTTGAGGACTTCAGACCCGGACACGGACTTAGCTCATTCGGCTTAAGAAACGGCATTGTTTACGGTTCGTCCGATGTCAATGACTTTGCTTTTCTTACCAAGAACGGCCGTATGCACGTGGATGTGGAGCAAACGGGTGCAAAATATCTGCATATAAGAATGAAATCCGATGAGATTTCACGAGGGGAAATGTTCTTTATTACCGATGAATTTCCCACATATAATGCTGATGCCTGTATCAGATGGGAGATTTTAAAGACAGGTGAATTTGTTGACTATTATGTTGATGCTTCTGCAAATAACCTGTGGAACGGTATAATTACGGGTATCAGAATCGACCCGATGATTACAGCAGGCGAATTTGAAGTTGAGCTCATAGAAATTCTGTCTGGGGAGGCTTTGGATGAGAGTAAGATTTTCTTTGACGGAAACAGAGTGAAGTTTGATTTCGAGCCTGAGTATAATAAAAATCTCAATGATTATATGGTAACCTTGAATCCCCGTAAGGCATTCTTCTCCCTGTCTCATACATATTACGAATATAACGTTGACGATAAGTCGCTTTATGTTGAAAGCCTTTACGGAAATGTAAAACTCTTTGAAAACTCCGATAAAGCAATTGTCAACGGAAAAGAGAAATATACGGGATTCGTTTTCACCTACCGCGACGGACTTCCCTTTGTGCCGTTGAAATGGTTAATGACCTCTCTCGGATTTGAGTATAGACAAAGCGGAAATCAGCTTCAGTTTGAAACCCTCGATAAAAGCCTTCTGGAATATGTCGAGAGCAGAAGAGAGGGAGCATGGGAGTTCAACAGAATGCGCGATTATGAGGGATTTACCTTCCAGAGTAATACGGGTTATGTGTATGACGGTGCCTTTAATCTGGAAACAACGGGGCAGGATAATGCCATAAAGAATATGAATCTTGATATCGATCTTTCAAAGTATTCCAAGGTTGTAGTCGGCATAAGTTTCAAAACCGATGCATATTCACCTCACATTCAAATTTATTTCCAGACAAAAGCAATGAGTGAAATGAATGAAAGGGCAAGCGTGAAACTGGCTTCGGGTATAAACGATACCAAGGGGAAATATGTGGAATACGTTTTTGATATGTCGCAGAACGCAGATTGGAGAGGTACTCTTACAGGCCTTCGCCTTGATCCGTTCCACGGAAACGGAACATATAGCGTTGATTATATCAGGCTTTCAAAATAACATCCGTGTTCAAACGGCACGAAGGGAAAATCCTTCGTGCCGCTTTTGTGTAAAGATTTTAGTTTGTTCTTGATTTTTGATGTCGTTTATTATATAATTAACGGTAACAAATGTAAGAGTTGTTTTAACTGTTAATTGTTTTATCAGAATTGTTGGGAGAGGATTCAACGAAATGGAATACCGTATTGAACATGACTCCATGGGAGAAGTAAAGGTTCCCGCCGATAAACTTTGGGCTGCCCAGACACAGAGGAGCCTTGAAAATTTCAGGATAGGTTCGGGTATTGAGACAATGCCCTCAGAAATTATATATGCCTTCGGTGTGCTTAAAAAAGCTGCGGCTAATGCAAATAATGCTCTTTGTCCCGAAAGAATGACAGAGGAAAAACTTTGTGCAATCAGGTCTGTGTGCGATGAAATCATGGCAGGGAAACTTTATGATAATTTTCCGCTTGTTGTTTGGCAGACGGGCTCCGGCACTCAATCCAATATGAATGCTAATGAAGTGATAGCCAACAGAGCAAATCAGCTTCTCGGTAAAAAACTGCTTCATCCCAATGATGACGTAAACATGAGTCAGTCCTCAAACGATACATTTCCAACGGCAATGCATATTGCGGCAGTGTCGGTTCTTGAGGATAAACTTATTCCCGCAACACAGGAGCTTATTGCAACTTTCAGAAGACTTGAAGCAGAAAATGAAGGTGTGGTAAAAAGCGGAAGAACCCACCTTCAGGACGCTACCCCCATAAAATTCAGTCAGGAAATCAGCGGCTGGCGAGCAAGTCTTGAAAAGGACATTGAGCTTATCAGAAGTGCCATAACGCCTCTGTGTGAACTTGCTCTCGGAGGAACAGCTGTCGGTACAGGTCTTAATTCGCCCGAAGGATTCGGCGAAACAGTTGCAAGGGAAATTGCAGATATCACGGGTAAACCTTTTGTAACGGCCGTTAATAAATTCCATGCACTTACATCCAAGGATGAACTTGTGTTTGCGCATGGTGCCGTAAAGGCACTTGCCTGCGATATGATGAAGATTGCAAATGATGTTAGATGGCTGGCATCAGGTCCCAGAAACGGTCTTTCCGAAATTCTTATTCCCGAAAACGAACCGGGTTCCTCAATCATGCCCGGCAAGGTAAATCCTACCCAGTGCGAAGCAGTAACAATGGTTGCTGTGCAGGTAATAGGTAATGATGTGGCGGTAAGTATGGCGGCATCACAGGGTAACTTTGAACTTAATGTGTTTATGCCCGTGTGTGCATATAATTTTCTTCAGTCCGTAAGACTTCTTGCAGAGGCGGTGTATTCTTTCAATAAGAACTGCGCGTCCGGTATTCGTGCAAATAAGCAGAAAATGCACGATAATCTTCACAATTCTTTAATGCTTGTTACAGCCCTTAATCCTTATATTGGCTATGAAAACGCGGCAAAAACGGTAAAGAAAGCTTTTGAGGAAAACATCTCGCTGAGAGAAGCTTGCGTGAAACTCGGTTTTCTCACACCGGAAAAGTTTGATGAAGTTTTCCGACCTGAAGAAATGGTGTAATAATTGTATGCGTAAATCCGTAATGGGTTTGCGCATATTTTGTTTTGTAGGATTGTTGTTTTTTTTCACAGATTGTGGTAAACTAAAAAAAAGAAAGTAAAAGGAGAATTGATATGTCCTATATACCCGATAAGGAAAGATACGGTAAAACAGAATACAGAAAATGCGGCGAAAGCGGACTTAAACTTCCGGCCGTATCTCTTGGACTCTGGCATAATTTCGGTGATAATGCCGACTATGATAATATGTGTAAGATGTGCTTTACTGCTTTTGATAACGGAATTACCCATTTTGATATTGCCAATAATTATGGTCCGGAGCCTGGCAGTGCCGAAAGAAATTTCGGTAAGATTCTTGAAAAAGAAATGAAACCGTACCGAGACGAAATGCTTATAAGCACAAAGGCAGGATATACAATGTGGGAGGGGCCTTACGGTGATTTTGGAAGCAGGAAGTATCTTATGGCAAGTCTTGATCAGAGTCTTAAGCGACTGAATCTTGATTATGTAGATATTTTTTACCATCATAGAATGGATCCCGATACACCCCTTTATGAAACTATGTGGGCACTCAACGATATTGTGAAAAGCGGTAAAGCTCTTTATGTCGGACTTTCAAACTATGACGGAAAAACAATGGAAAAGGCAGCAGAAATTTTGGATGAGCTTCGTTGCCCGTTTGTTATTAATCAGAACAGTTACTCCATTTTAAACAGAACTGTGGAGAAAAACGGTATTCTTGACAGCGCACTTAAGTTGAAAAAGGGCATGATAATTTTCAGTCCGCTTTCTCAGGGATTGCTTTCCGGCAGATATCTTGACGGAATTCCTGCCGATAGCCGAATCAGAACAGACGGCAGATTTTTAAAGGAAAACTCGGTTTCAGAGGAACTTTTGGAAAAGATAAAAAAACTCAATAATCTCGCAAAGGATAGGGGACAGACCCTTGCTCAGATGGCACTTTCTTGGGTTTACAGTAAGGAAAGTGTTACCGGTGTTCTTATCGGTGCTTCAAAGGCAGAACAGATTGTAGAAAATCTTGGCATGATAAAGAATACTTCCTTTACCGATGAAGAACTGAAATTGATAGATGAAATCGTGTTGTAAACACAATAAAAACGGCGATGCTTCGCCGTTTTTTATTATTTTAAGTAAGTACAGTCAATTGTGTCTCTGTACTATATGCTGGTGTTACATTTATTAAAAAATAATTTGTCATAGGTTTGTCATATCCCGTTTGATAGTATAATAAAAAAGTACTTATATGATAACAATTGTTATTTTAACGGTATGCTTTGCGGTATAAAAAAACATTCAGGAGGAACTAAAATGAAAACCAAAAGATTTTTAAGCCTGTTTGTGGCAGTTTTGCTCTGTATTTCTTCCTTTGCAGTATTTGCAGAGGAAGCGACCGAAGTTGAAATTGCACTAGACGATATTTTTGAAGATGACTCTGCCGAGGGAATTGTTGCAATGCCGGAGGATGATGACGACGGAAGTGTTGACTATTCCGATATATCAAATTGGGCATACTGGAATGCAGGTGAAGACAAGACAGCTGACCTTTTCTTTGTATGTCCCACAGTTGACATGGGTAAGGGCGGCAACCTTGTTGCTGATATAGCAAACGAAAAGTATCGCAGTAGCTTTGTCGGTGCTACGAATATGGAACTCGGCATTTATAACGGCAGTTTGAACGTGTTTGCTCCTTATTACCGCCAGGCAACGTTTCCTGTTTATAATCTTCCTGAGGAAGAAAGAGAAGTGTATCTCGATATAGCTTACGAAGATGTAAAGAATGCTTTTCTCGTATATGCCGACACTATAAGACCGTCAATACCTCTTGTCCTTGCAGGCTTTTCTCAGGGTGCTGACCTTGTTATCCGTCTTATGAAGGACTTATTCGACGAGCCGGAGTATCAGAGAAGACTTGTTGCCGCATATGCTATCGGTTGGAAGCTTACAGAGGATGAAGTAAAGGAATATCCTCATCTTATGCCTGCACAGGGCGAAACTGATACGGGTGTAATCGTTACCTTCAATAGCGAAGCTCCTGAAGTTACATCATCTCTTATGGTAGGCGAAAACGAAAAAACTTGTGCCATAAATCCACTTAACTGGAAGACAACATCCGAACTTGCCGATAAGAGCCTTAATATGGGAGCATGCTTTACAGATTATTCGGGAAATGTCAAGGAAGAAATCTCTGAATTTACCGGTGCTTACCTTGACGAACAGAGAGGCACACTCAAGGTTACGGATGTTGACAGGGAAGAATATTCATCCTCTATGTTCGATGAGGGTGTATATCATCTTTATGACTATCAGTTTTTCTACAGAAACCTCGAAGAAAATGTTGCAGCGAGACTCAAAGCATATAAAGAAAAATACTCCGATAGAATTGATGTTTACTTCAATGATGATATTATCTGCTTTGATGTAGATCCCGTAATCGAAAATGAGAGAACCCTCGTACCTTTCAGAGCAATCTTTGAATCCATGGGGTGTGCTGTATATTACGTTGAAGAAGACGGAAAAAAGATTGTATCTGCAAGAAGAGCAGATGATGTTTTAATGCTTACAATCGGCGAGGATAAGATGTATTTCAACGGAGAGGAAATTGTTCTTGATGTTCCGGCAAAAATCAAGGATTCCAGAACCCTCGTGCCTTTAAGAGCTGTTTCCGAAGCTTTTGAATGTGAAGTGCTTTGGTATGGTGATACAAGAACAATAAACATCTATTCACCTTCAAATGCCTACTTGGTTTCTGCAAAGAAAATCGAAGAAACAATAACAGATGATGAAGGAAACGTTTTAATTGAGGCAGTTGCATATTATCCCGTTATAGAAAACTCCCATAAAATCCCATGCATTGATACAATCAATGTTGATTACAAGTGGGATGCTGAAAAATTCATGGAAGAAGCAAGGGCAAAAAAAGATGATGCTGTCATGCTGAAAGAACAGATGGGAGAAGATTTTATACCCTTTGTTTATGAACTCACCTATGAGCAGACCTACGGTGTCTGGGGACATCTGTCATTTATCAATCATAAGTATATAAATGTTGGCGGAGCTCATCCGACAAAATTAATGCAATCAAGAACATATTGTACAAATTGTGAGACGGAAATGTCTGTATCAGAAGTGCTTATAGAAGATCGACTCGGAGCTTCTTTGGCTGAATACGTGACGAATTTGTTTGTTGAAAAGTTTAAAGAAATCGTCCCCGATTCAGCGGAGATTTACACATACGATTACGTAAGCGAATATCTCGGATACGTTCAGTTCTATCTTACTAAAAATTCTCTTGTGCTCTACTTCAATCAGGGAGAAATCGCACCTTATGCTCTTGGTATTATAAGTGTTGAAATACCCTACAACCCTGAACTTTTCCATGTGGATATGAGCCACAACTACGAAGCTGAACACATTTTCGAGTACGAATATGACAAGGGTTATGAATGGAAAGTTTTTGATTACTCGAAAGGCACAATTGAGGTTTCGGTTGAAAATACCGACTATCCGCCCGAAGAAATTCTTTCCCAATATTACCCCGTGGGAATCAGTAAGATTTCGGTAAAGGGTATAAAAAAAGGAAATGCGGAGATGCTTTTAGCCTGTGTAAAAAAAGACGAAGGATTGGAGTCTGCAACACAGATTTATCTTTCAAGCTTCTATGTTGATGAAAATAATATGCTGACACTTGTTCATGAAGATGAAGCTATGTTTTTAATCGGTAAATAATCAAGAAGGAGAAATAAGTTATGAAAAAGAATTTGTTATTTGTTATTCCAATGATTTTGGTTGCATTTTTGCTCTTTATGCTTCGTGCAACGGGTATGACGGCACACATAATTGTATCTGTTATTGGACTTGCAATTCTTGTAGCTTATGCCGTTACAACAAAGAAGTCATGGAAATGCCCTGCGCTTGAGGTTCTTGAAAGGGTGTTTTATGCAGTTGCTATTATTTCGGGTGTTGTCATAATGAACGTACAAGGGTTTGCAATACTTTCTGTTGTACATAAGGCGAGTGCGGCTTTGTTTGTGCTTATTCTTATTATTGCCGAAGTACATAAATCAATCAAAAAGTAGTTGAAAAGTTTTAATTATAAATTTATAATATTGTATATGAATAGAGTTTACACACCGTAACTTATTCAAAAGGTGGCAATTATGAAAACAAAGAAAATAAAAGGCATTGTGCTGTCGGCTTTGCTGTTATCAGCCTTTGCTTTGAATATATTGGTGTCAGGGGCATATTATCTTCCCGATGTAACAAAGGAAATGTCTTCTTCGTCATACTGGACGAATGACACGGAAGTTTTTATGTCATATGAAGAAATCAGGGAACTTAATAAGAAAACTGTTTCTTCGAGCGGAACGAATATGTATGACCTTTTAAATCTTCCCGAAACTGTTAACGGTATTTCGCTCAATGAAGCACTTGTTAAATCGAGCGGTGCGGATGCCGCATATTTTCTTACATGGACATATCTTGAAGAGGGAAGACGCACGACCCGGGAAGACTTTGACCTGATGATTGAAAACACGCAGAATCCCGATGCTAAAGAAGAACAGTCGGTTCTCTACGGTATTGCCGTAAAAAGAACGGAACTTCGTGCACTTCCGTCCGAGAAAGCTCTTCTTGATTCTCCCTCTGATCC
>RHMF01001046.1_pt1 | contig 12538 bp, 11 predicted proteins | sample 5365151 | NCBI WGS metagenome assembly RHMF01 (sample SAMN10266501, study PRJNA497801) | feces metagenome | isolation source: feces | host: Bos taurus | place: China: Prairie of Fairy Mountain | collected 2017-08-14 | reverse complement strand
CTTCCCATGTGTCAGTTGTCTTGCGTCTGACGTAATACTTTCCTGTTAAATCTCTGCTCATAACCTTAATTCTTTGTCAAATACCTTAATATCACAGAGGCAATATTTACCTCTTATCGCTTTCGCATTTCCGTATCTGTAAACGATACCGGAACTATCCTCATGAGCATTGCTAACCTCAACCCTGCTGTTGTCAAACACGTATATTTTTAAAGTGTTGTACCCACCGAGAACGATACGCACATCGCTATTGCAACCAATGTACAAAATAACGGCTCTGGTGGGTTCAATGTTGATTTGTGGGGTGTTACACCACATCATGCAAGAAACATCGTTAGAAGCCGTTAAAATGCCCTTAAAATCAACGTAGAGGCCATAGGTGTACCCCTCAACCCCATCTGCATCGTGTATTACGGATTTTCCGTTGATAAAATCGCCGTATTCGTTAATTATGTAATCCATGCTCAAACCACATCCATTCTCACAGTGTGTGATGAAATATGGTATGGATTGTTGTCTGAGGGCAAGCTTTATCAATTTTTCCTTGTTGTCTCCACAGCTTCTCCACTCGCTCTTGTAATCGGCACACAACGGGGACGTGATGTCTCCGCTAAGTGCCGACTTGTAGAAGTTGAACATTTCCCTATCCATCGTTCTTTGTTAAATCAGTTCCACTTTGACCGCTGTTCCGTTCGGTGTTGACCAACCGTTCAACAGTCCATGTATCGCATTCTGTATCTCATAACTGCTCCTCAGTTGCAACAGAATCTGTGATATGGTCGCAACCTGTGCGTCCAACTCAAACCCAACAACAGCGTCACGTATCTGTATAAGTAGGTCGCTGTGAAGATATACTTGCTGGCTGACACCGTTCATATACGCCTCCAATGCTCCTGCCGTATCTTCTGTGATTCCTTGTATTCCTTGCTGTAGTGCAGAAAGACTCGTTCCGTTTCCGCTTCCTTTCCCTATACCGAGATATCCGTACAACTCAACAAGAAAATCGTTTATATCCTTGGCAAATGTTCCATCTCCTATAAAGGATTTGATTTCTTTTAATTTTGCCTTCATTTCCTCATCTGTCTCTGTACCAGTGATTGTGTCTATCACGTCGTAGATTGGTTGGAGACGTTGGGCGACAACTTTTGACGCAAGTGATTTCGCAATCATGTTGTCAATCATCCCGTCGAATTTCTCATTGAGGGAATCCATAGTGTTCTCACCTTGTCTCCATGCACTTACCCATGTTGACACAAAATCCTCCGCAGCGGCTTTGATATCACTTCCGAGAAGTGTATTAGCAACGTCTGATGATAATTCAGTTATTTCGTTTTTAAGGTCTTTTATTTCGCCCTCAAGACTTGCGATTGCATCCTCGTCTTGATTCTTTTTCTTTCGTGACTTCTCCAACTCAAGCTGTCGCTCCTTTTCAGCGAGTTGCATTTGTTTGTTGACGGCAACAGTCCTCCTTGCCGCTATTTCCTGTGCTCCGAGCGAGTGTTCGACGGCAAATTCCAAATCCTTATATGCAAGCTCAAGTTCTCGCACCGTTTTCTCGCTTTCTTTTATTTTCCTTGAAATTGCCTTGTCTGAATTGTCGAACCAAGTGCTTACTGCCGTCCACGCACCTTTGATGATTCCAGTAACACCGCCGATAATATCGCCACTTTGCAGTTTTGCATACCCTTCAGCTGCTTGTGACAGACCATCAAGAGTCGTGCCGATATCACCTATCACCTCTTGAGTTTCCTCGTTCATGCCAAGAGCAGCACCGATATCACCTATAGTGTTAACTAAGTCAGAAAGTTTTTTTAGCTCTTCGCTGATATATTGCAGCCCTTGTGAGAAATCAACCACTCCATCCTCACCTTTCGTGAAAGCCTCTTTCAGTTTCTGTATTATCGTTTGGGATTTCAGAAGTTCATTGTTAACCTTGTCGAGTTGTTTCCCTCTTTGTTTCTTTGATAAAGTTGCCTTTTGACCATTTGTGTCTGTAACAGTAAATGTTCCATCACCGTTGTCTGTCGCATTGATGAGCATGTCTCTCAGGTTCTTTGCGAGTTTCCGTGTCATGTATGCACTGTGTTCTGCGAGTCCACCAAAGACAGCCTTGTAAGTAGGCAATAGTTCAAAGATTTCCTCTTTCAGCTTTTCAATTGTCTCCTTTTGGTCTTGTATTTGGAGTTCCAAAAGACGTTTCTTTTCCTCTGTGGTCTCTCTCGCCAATTGTTGTTCGAGTAATGCGAGTTTTTCTTCCTCTATTGCGATTTTTCCATTTGTGTCCGCAAGCTTGTATTGAAGTTCCCTCGTTTGTTTGTCTACATCCGTGAGATATTTCTGCATCATGTCACGTGCATGTTTCTGTGCATCAGTCAACTGTTTTGCAAGCTCTCCGTTAACGTCTTGTCCTGTTTCCTCAGCCCATTTATGTATGTCGCCTGTTAACAGGTCGAATGTAGGCGGTAAAGCGGACTTTCCTTTAAAGAATACATCAAAGAACTTTGACGGGTCGAGTGTTGATGATAATACGGCTTTGTCGGCTGCTTTCTGCATTGAGTTTATCAAATCGTATATGTTGCTCGACAATGTGCTTTGGTCGATGCCGAACATATTAGCGAATATACCGCCTAATTCTGGGTTTGCGTCAAGTTCAACGGCTAATTCATAATCATCTTTCAATTTGTTCAACTCTGCGTTCAGACCATCTGTGATTTTCTTCATGTTGTAGGTCTTGGCATCTATCGTTAGTTTTCCAATCTCAACATTGAGGTCTTTGAGTGCTGACATCTTTACCTTTCCGCTTGATATCAACTCGTTGCGTTGGGTTTCCAGCTTCCTGAGTATGGCATTGATATCCTTACCAGCGAAGTCACTCGCATTGAATTTGCTGATACCGTATTTTGCCAACAGTTGGTTCAGCCTTTCTATTGTGGTTTCGTACCCCTGTGTCGCAATCGTGACAGCAGTAATGTTGTCTACACCAGCTTTACGTAACTTGTCGTAGTTGCTTTGCATGGTGTTTATCAACGACAGTTCCTCACGCAAAGCCTCTGTGACTTCCTGTTCAGCGGTTTTCTGTTCTCTTGCGGCTGCGGCATTTCTCTTTCTTGCTGCGGCTGCGGCTTTCTTGTTCGCAGCCTCTTCTTTACTTGACTTTCCACCTTTTGCTAATGCGTCATTGTAGTCTTTCTGTGCATCGGCGATTTCCTCCAAGTTTTTCTTGTACTCCATGTCAATTGTTCTTGTCCCGTTGACAGTTGCGCCTAACCCCTCAAGTCTTTTCTTGTTTTCTTGTAGTCGTTGTATTTTACTCCATGCGTCATTTGCTTGCGTGTCGGCTCCTGTGAGAATCTCAAATATGGATTTATCAGTACCTGTTCCGATTGTCAGCGGTATAAATATCGACCACATGTTAGCGGACTTGATGTAGTTCTGGAGTTGAGTAAACACATCGCTGTATGCCATTTTGTGTTCTTTAGCATACTGCCTCGCAAGTGAGGTAACCCAGTCGTAATATTTCCCCTTCGTAAAGTCAAGGTTTGCAATCTGCTCTTGACTCATATCACGGAACATCGCTGTCATCTCTGAAAGGTGTTCACGTTTAATCCATCCCGTATAATCTCTCCAGTAGACTTGGCTCTGTGCTGTGTTGTTTTTCAAGAATGATAGTTCTGTGTTGAGGGTATTGAGACGTGTTTCGATGTCCTTACGAGCGTTCTCATCTCTTGCTATTGCCAAAGCCTTATTCTCGTCGTCTATGTTTTTGTTGAGTGCTCTTAACTTTGCTTCATATTGAGCTTCAGAGGCAGCAAGCTGAATTTGGAATAACTTCTGTGGGTCAAGGTTGTTGTCCATCGCAATTTTATTCCATACCTGTGAGAAGACCTCATCGATTTTCGTTGTGTCGCCACTCCAACCCTTTAGCTCAATAAAGTTAATTATTGAGTCCGTTGTGACTTTTATGTCGTCTTGTAATCTCCTTAAAGCCTCTTCGTAATCTCCTGTAAGTTCCCATGCTCTGTTTGTTCCAGTTGCTTCTTCTCGCGCCTTTCCAATAGACCCAAATTCGTCAACAACTGCTTTTTCCGCATTTTCGATGTCTTTCAGATTGCCAATAAGTCCGTCAGTTCCAAGCCATAAGTTCCACCATTTCGACCAGTCTTGTGTGATTTTTATGCCGTCGTCCCCGATTTCTTTTAATGCGCCGTTTATCTCTTGCAGATTTTCGAGAAGTTTGAAACCTTGTCTGATTCGTTCGCTGACATCACCAATCTCCATGAGTTTCGATATATAGTTGTCACTTTCTTTTGTGGCTAACTCTATCTGCTCTCTCACCGACTCCCATAGTTTGTCCGCATCGTTTTTGTTCAAATCACCACTTGCAAGAGTTTTCCTCGCATCAACATTGGAGTCTGATGTCAGGAAATCTGTAATATTCTTGTAGTTGCTCTCAGCACCTTCTCTCAGTGACTTGTTGAGTTGCACCATTGCTTGGTTGGCACGGATAATCATGTTTCCTGCTTCCCATACAGCAAGTGCAAGAACACCCCACCATGTAACAGGTGATGTCACAATCGTCTTTAGAGACTGTCCGATTGTGCGAAGAACTGTAGCAAGGGTTTTGCCGACTGCCGAAGTGAGAGTCATTGTCATTGCTGTTCCACGCAAGGCGAACATGGCTCTCTGGAATCCCCAAGTCAAAAGTCTTGTTGCAACAGTAATACCGCCAATCCATGCAGCACTTTTTATCAAATGGTCGAGTTGTTTCCAATGTAGAAACAACTGTCTTAACCCACCAATCGTAAATGTCAAGAACCCTTGTGTGTCTTTTCCTATCTCATTAAGCATGTTGTTCCACGCAAGAGTGAGGTTTGCGAGCCGAACTTTGAGGGTGTCTGCCATCTTTGCTTGGAAATCGAAGAATTTGCCACCTTCGTCCGTCATCTTGTAGATAACCTGCATTACATCTTTGTAATCGACAGCATGTTTCTTTATCCGTTCATACACATCTGCTGTGCTGACAAGTTTCCCCTCAAGTTCTGTATAGTATTCGGCAAGTTGTTTGGTAAGGGGAATACCAGCGTTTGCAAACATACGATTGTCACGACTGTTCAGGTATCCATATGCCTTTATCTGGCCGAGTGCGTATGTCAAACGCTCCATAGGAACGCCAACGGCACTTGCCATGTCCGCAAGTCTTCTGGTTGTGTCAACCACATCCCTTGCAGCCACATCGTATGCGGTCAGCTGTTTTGCAGCTGCTGATAACTCAATAAGGGTGTACGGTGACACGAGAGCCATGTTTGACAACTCTTGGAAAATCTCAGAACCCCTTTCGGCACTGTTGATGAGAATACCCAACGCCCTTTCGTTCATCTCGTATTGCGAACGGATATCGATAAGGTTCTTTACGAACTGAGTAGAAGCACCTACCGTAAAGTAGAACGCCAAACGGTTCTTCATGTAGTTCCAAGACCTTGTAAGCGCATTGTTTGTCTGTAGAACCTTCTGACTGTCGCCAAAGTATTTCTGTTGTTCTTTTCTCAGCCTTGTTAACGCAGCGTTAACTTGGTCGATTTCTCCTTTTTGTTTTGGGTCTGTGAAATTCAACGTATTCCTATACCTCGACAGCATTTGTATCTTATAGGCGATATCGTCGAGGTTTTGTGGTGTAAACCCAAGAATACTCTGTAAACTGACAGGCGTTTTCATACGTGTCTGTAGTTTTTGAATCTCTCTCTCTATATGCTGTATGTTGGCTGCGAGTGCCTTTGCCTCAGAAGACCCCATGTCTCCTCCTTTTATATTCTTAAAAGCGTCTGACAGTTGTTTCTGGTATCTTTGAAGTTCTGCAATAGAACTTTTTGTTGTATCTACGACATGATTCGGGACAACATTTCCGAGAAGAGCCTTGTTGTATTCCTGAACGGCATCCCTTGCTTTCTGTGCTGTCTCTATGTCTTTTTTCAATGCTTGTCCAACAGGAGACTCACGCTGTGCTTCAGACATCCCCCAATACGATTTCTTCATCCTCTCGATAGCTTCCTCTAAGGCTTTTATTCTCGCAACAGGGTCTGTCGCCTCGCTCCCGCCAAAGCCACCAAGCAATGCTTTGTTGTATCCTTGTATAGCTGTAATAGCCTTGTCTACTTTTTGGATTTCTGCCCAAAGGTTTTTCCCAAACGGCGTCGCCCTCTCGTTTTCGCTCATTTGGAAATATAGATTTCGCATTTTTGTCCAAGCATCGTACAATTCCTTTATCCCTTGTATAGACGCATTGCCAGGCCTCCCAAGCTGCTCCATCATGTTATTCCGAATTTCTATTGAAGCTTTATATGCTGCTTCCCCAACCTTTACTATCTCGTTTCTCAATTGTTGATAGTATGCCTGATTTTGTTGGGCGGCTTGCGCTTCGGTAGCAGCTCTTTCTTTACTTATATTTGATGCTTGTTGTGCTGCTTGGGAAGATTTGTTTTCTTCAGACGTCAGCTCTTTTAGAGCTTTTAAAGCCTCTGCATAAGCTGCTTTTTTCTGAGCTAACGCTTGTTGGTCTGCTTGTGCGACACGTTGAACACCGAGGATTTGTTCACGTTGTAATTCATTCAGTTTCTTCCACTCTTCTCCCAATACGCCTTTCATCCCCCTCGCAGCATTAGGGTTGGGAGTCCTTTCAATATTCTCTTTAAGCTGTCTTATCCTATCTTTTGTTGCGTCTATTTCCCTTTGCCACCTCTTGTGTTCCTCAATTTGTCTGTTCAAAGTTGCATCAGGCATGTTCTTTATTTCGTTTGCCAATTTTGCAGCTTGTTCTCTGTAGTGCTGTATGAACGTATAGAAGCTATCCTGTGCACTTTTTGACACAGGTTCTTGTGTTGCTTTTTGTAACGTCTTGGCAACATCATCAAAAGTGGTCTTTGCGGCTCTCGCATTCCTTTTGACACCGTCGAATTTTATCTTGTTCAGCTCCTCGAATGAACTTTTTATTCCAGCAAGATTTGTCTGGAATGAGTTCGCCATCTTTTTTGTTGACTCGTCGACAAACGTTACCAAGTTGTTGATTGATGTCCTCAATTCTTGGTCGTCTATGTGACCGACAATTACAGTTGGGTTTTGTGCCATGTTATTTGTTTTTTTTGCGTTTGTTTTCGCCCCTCCCACGTACAGGGATGTCGAACTCCTCACCCTCCTTCAAGTCTACAGGAATATTGAAATTACTCAAGAAGTTATCCAGTTTCTTCTGTGCCTCGTATAATTCCTTGTAGTTGTTCCATGCTTTTTTGTCAGAACCCTTGAGATATTTCGTGTGGGTGTTGTCCACTGCCATGAATTGTATCTGGGCGATACTCAACCGATATAGGTAGTCGTCTAATCGGTATTGCGTGAAAGCTCTGAGGAAGTCGCTTGCGTCTGCAACAATACTGCTTCCATAAACTGTGATGCTGTCTCCTCCGATTTCTTCTTCCGCATCAGAAGTGAATCCGTAAGCGTACTCACCGATTTTCTGAGTAAAAAAAAACCACTGAGGTCTATTGACTTTATCGCACCGAGTATGATTGCAGCCCATTGATTTGTGTCGTAGGTGCTGTTCATAACCTTTGCTTTCATCACTCTTATCAACTTGTCGTTTCTCGACATCACTTCGTCGACATCATCATATCCGTGTATGTTATCTGGCGTGAACAAGTGATTGCAGATTACTATTGCTATTATCTCGCACATTGCATCCAAATCAGTGCATAGAGCTGTTATAATCTTATTGTCATCGCTTAAATCCTCATCAGCCTTGTGCATGTCTGTTGTGAGTTTGCAAATGCGATACAGAGAATAATAACGCATGTTTTTCACTCTGTATTCCTTATCGCCAAGTATTACCAAAGACGGCGTGTCATTCAGTATATCGACAATATCACGCTTGATGTCAATAGGAAAGTCGTTGAACTCTTCCTGTGTGTTTTGTTTGTCTTCCTTTTTCATTTCGTGTAACGTGTGCATCTCTACCGTAAACGAAAGGGGACGTATAGGGTTTTTTGCCCTAACGTCCCCCACGTTCACGAAAAGAAGGTTAAAACTAAGAACCCACAATCTTGTACATGTGGTCGTTAGTGCCGTCGTTGTAAACAAGAGCAGTAATGGTAACACTGTAGTTCAGCGCGCCGTCAGCATCTTTCTTCAGAGTCCCTACTGTAAGACCTTTGTAGATTACGAGTGCGGCATTTCCACGTCCGAACGAAAGCTTCCACTCCCACTCCGATGTGTATGCGTTTGCAGCCCCCTCGTAATCCTCTGGAGCCTCGCTGCCAGAAGTGGTGACCTCTGCTGTATAGTCGCCGCCGAACAAGTCCTCAAGTTCGCTGAGTTCATAGTTGGCGAGTTCAAAAGTCATTGTCACAGGATTGCCATCGTAAAAGATGTCAAACGGAGAATCATAGAACTCCGCCTCGATTTCGGTGCTGTCTGGGTCGTCTTGGCCGATTGTCAAACCTTTCAGCACGCCCATCAACGGCGTGTAGTCTCCGTCGTCTCCAACTTCACGGTATCCAAGTGATACAGGTTTTACGGTTGTTTTCTTTGCCATAGTTTATACCCTTTCAATTAAGAACTTGACCGTCCCACAATCTTGTACATGTGGTCAACATAAGGACTCTGGGTCGTTCCTGCGCCAGTGGTGTGAACAAGTGCGGTGATTGTTACATTGAAGTTCAATGCTCCATCGGCATCCTTTTTCAGTGTTCCAATCGTCAAACCCTTGTAGATGTAGAGAGCTTGATGGCCACGTCCGAAGTCGAGCTGCCACGAGTGCTCAGTGGTATATGCGTTTGCTGCGGCCTCGTAGTCGCTTCCAGACATCGAACCGCCAAACAAGGCTGAAAGTTCGGTCAAATCGTAGTTTGCAAGCTCGAAAGTCATAGTGACAGGGTTTCCGTCGTAAAAAATATCGAACGGACTGTCGTAGAACTCAGCTTCTATCTCAGTACTGTCGGGTTCGTCCTGTCCTACGGTGAGACCCTTCAGAACGCCCATCAGTGCGGTTGTCGCACTGCCGCCAACAGTTCCATACTTCAAGCTAATAGCTTTAACAGTTGTTTTTCCCATAATTTTATCTCATTTAAATTGTTAGTCATTCCCTTCGCTGTCTTCGGGTTGTTTCTCCCCAATTACAACTATGAAAGATTTTATGAACATGTAAAAAGCATTATTCGCATTAGAGTCCGCATTTAAGTCCATCGACAACATACTGTCTTCCTGTATCCAATACGTTTGGTTGGATGTGTCCTCTGTCGCAGTTTGCACCGCTTCGTTAATAGCATCCTCAAATTCCGTGTATAAGGCCACATTTAACCTTCCACGTGACATCGGGGGAACATAAGCATCAATATACACCCTTGCCATACCATACGCCTCCAAGGAGAACTCGCTCGCATCAAGGAAATCCCCGACACGAACGACAACAAATCCGTCCTCGACATCAGATTGAGTGAGGTCTTGCGGTTCACTCATGAGATACACGTTTTCCGTGACGTTAGCCAAGATGCTCTCAACGTACTTGTAAACCCCTATTCTTGAATCATCTATCATTTTCGGACTGTTTTAATACCCAGCGTATTTACGCCATTTCTTTTCAAGCTTAACTCTCTCGTATTTGGCTACGCTGACTCTGAACCGAGTTCTCGCAGGCTTTAGGTCTCTTTTGACACTGTCGTAAAACTGTGCCATTACAGCGAATTGTACATGTCTACTTCCACCGATAGTTCTAAGAGTGAATCCTTTCTCCCAATATCCCCAGTAAGGTGCGAGGATTGCAAAGAAAACCTTCCACGCTTTCGCTTCACCGTTTCCATACTTTTGCAAATAGGATTCGGCAAGAGCTCGTCCGTTAACAGGGATTAGGTATTTCGTGTCTCCAGAAAACCATTCATGTAAGAACGACTCCCCTCTTGCACTTGCCTCACGATAGAAACCACCGTCGATTAACTTACCTTGGTAGGAAACTCCCCAACATAAACTATCAAGAAGATTTCCCGTCCTGTCCATGTTGTGTCTGCTGTGGTATGTCTTGACTTCGTTTCCGATGTCGATTATCTTTTCTTTCGCATATTCAACTAAGCGTTTGTTCTGTTCCTCTATTATTGGGTTCAGTAACGCTTTTTTCAATGCTTTCTTGTCAAACCGAACACCGACTCGCATGGCTCGCTACCATATATTACGTGAAGCGTAAACGCTGATTCCTCCAAGTTGCGACGGTTCTGCATTGTCAACGGTAAGGTTTATCGTTTCGCCGTAGCGAACGACAGAAATCTTGTCGCCCTTTCTTGGCACAATCCATTCATCCTTGCTGTTTTTCAACAAAGGCATGCTAACAATGTAAGAGGATGTTTGGAGTGTTCGTCCCTCCTCGTCGTTAGTCATGTGTTCATCCATGACACCCTCGTATATTGTCTCCTCTGTGTCGGGGTTGCTCCCTTTCCCAGCGGTAACACGAATAACAGTGCCGTGGTACGGATATTCAAGAATTTCGTCCCTTAACGTCATCATAAGTGCTGAACGTCTACTATCGGTACAAATCTGATTTTGCGCTTTATGCTTTCGAGAATACCAGCACGTTCATCGTCGTACAGTTCGTATATACGAATTGCGTACTTTATCTTCTCGTCTTGATAAAAGTCTTTTTCAGAACCTATGGTCTTTTGATAACCATTGTGCGATTGAGACAAAGATGCGGTATCTGATGGCCTTTTAAGCACAGCCATGTAGATAAGGTCGGCATCCATCAAGTCCTTTTGTTTCTTTGTGACTGCGGTTTCATCGTACACGTTAGCCGTGGGGTCAACACCTCTGTCAAGTGCGATTTTCAGAAAATGCTGTTCCTCAAAAGAGGAATACATCGTTGAAGCTTTAAGCCATTCAAGTACCGTCATCTTTTATCTCTTTAGCTTTTGAGTATGGTTCTGTTTAAGAGGTTGCGGTGATGTCAACCACTACGTGGTAAGGAGCCTCGTCCAGAACAGTTGCATAACGTCCGATAACATCGGTGTGGTAGGACTTCAGCATTCCGTTCGGGGTAACCTTGTTGATGACATTCAAGAATCCCTGTACCTTTGCGAGAGAGAACTGGATGCCATTGTTGACCTCGCCACTCTTCATTAGTTCAACATCTGCGCACTGTGCATGAACCAAAACACCTGCATATCCGAGAGGACGGAGAACCACAACACTGGGATTCCAGCCCCTTACGTTGGTGTAGGTGGTGATGCCTTGTACGGTCTGTTGTTCGCGGACGATGCGGATGGGAGAAATCTTCGATATAGGCGAGCGGCTGTATGCCACCAACTGTTCCCATGTGATTGAGTCTACATTGGTGGTAGACGTACCGCTTGTCACAACGATGACCTTGTCGGGTGCATATAGCGAGATGTAACGGTTCACTTCTTTCACGAAGGCTGCGTTTTTCAACAGCACGTTGACAACGGTGTCCCAAGGTATATCCCACTCAAACGGAGTTCCGCTGGGGATGTAGTTTGCCTCCTTGAAGTCGTTCTCAATCTTTCTCATCTGTTCTGGGATGTCAGCCGACTGGGAAGACCATGCATAGTCGATAGCATGTTTGAAGTTGGCGACAGGAATGTAAGCTGCTTGACTTGTCACAACACCGCTGAACCCTTGTGTGGTTGCAGTTCCACCAGCACCATTGCTGAGTGAAAGAGTGTTTCCGTACTGACCACCACGTGAAAGAGTCTGTGCAGCCATATTGGAAATCGTAAGGTTGTGAGCCTTTACAAGGTCTGCAACGCCACGGACGAAGCCTGTTACAAGGTTGTAGTCGGGGCCGAGTTCCTTCAGTTTTGCCTCAAGCTCGAGTTTTGACATGGATGTCTCAAACAGTCCTTTACCGTATTGGTAAATCGAACCTGTCTTTTCCTCGAAACCTTCAGCATCGAGCTGCATTGTCTCAGACAGAGGAGCCATAGCATCAGCCATAGGAACAGTCCTGTTGATTTTCTGTCTTACAGTCCAAGCGGGATTCCTTTTGAGGTCGCCGATGTCGATGAGGTACTCATTTCCCTCTACTCTGAAATGCTCTTGCCAGAAGAATGCGTTTTCTTCTATTTCGATAGTGTTGTCGATGAGAGTCTGGAGGAATCCCGTGTTAGTACCCTCCATAAAGCCTCTTTTGAACAGCTTGTCAAGCATCTCATCTGTAGTCCACTGATATTTGAGTGCATTTGCCATAATTTTCTTTCCTTTCTTTTAGTTAAATCCAGAAGATTCCGTCGATGTACGACTTGTTCTTCGCCAAAACATACTTCGGCAGTGGCTGCATTCGTGCTATCCAAGCCTGTTTGTTGTAAACAGTTGAGATGGAGTAATTTGCCACCCCTTCTACACCGTATCCCTGTGTGGGGAACAAGTCTCTGTCGGCCTCAATGAAAGTGTTGGGGTTAGGAACGAGAACCTTGCATACACCTGTAGGGACATCCTCTGTTGCATCTGCTGCTGCATTTGCTTCAACGAGGATTGTACCTGCGTCAATCTTTGCTGC